>Ga0207747_1001164_pt1 | contig 20515 bp, 17 predicted proteins | sample HigsolmetaGSP11D_FD_184839 | JGI IMG/M metagenome (GOLD analysis project Ga0207747, IMG submission 184839) | High solid enriched microbial communities from the Joint BioEnergy Institute, USA - SP1-1-D (SPAdes) | ecosystem: Engineered > Bioreactor > SSF (Solid state fermentation) > Aerobic >...
GGATTTTCATTATTGCACCTCAATGGTGAAAAGTAAGATTCGGTCATTATCTTATCTTTTCTCCATCTACAAGGGCATTCCCTTTAATTTTCTCATACTTTTAAGGGATCAAGGTCACGGATTCAGGTACAATGGTAAGTATTCGGCTATCATGCACATTTAATCACCAACTGCCATACATAGGAGCGATCAGGTAAGATGAATGAAGTGATCGAGTTGCTCATGAACCATCGTTCGATTCGAAAATTTACGTCTGACCCTATCGCGGATTCTGTTGTCGAGACGATCATCCGGGCGGCGCAGATGGCTTCCACGTCAAGCAATGTTCAGGCCTACAGTGTCATTGCGATCAAGGATGCGGCATTGCGCGAGAACATCATGCAACTGGCCGGCCAACAGGAGTATGTCTCCCAATGTCCGGTGTTCCTGGTCTGGTGCTTAGACCTGTATAGGCTCAGCAAGGCGGCGGAGAAGCATGCGGAGCAGGCTGGAGCTGGCACGCCATCCTTGTCATATGCAGATTCGACGGAGAACCTGCTGGTCGCGGCGATCGATACCGCGCTGGCTGCCCAGAACGCCGCCGTTGCCGCAGAATCCCTGGGATACGGGATCTGCTATATCGGCGCAGTGCGCAACCACATCGCCGAGTTGTCCGAGTTGCTGCAGCTTCCGGAGTTGGTCGTTCCGCTGTTCGGCATGTGCATCGGCGTGCCGGCGCAGAACCCGCTCACTCGTCCGCGCATGCCTGTCGATGGCGTTCTCCATGCGAATCGCTATCAGACGGAGCGGATCGAGTCGGGGATCGAGCGCTATGATGAGGTGTACGTGCAATATATGAAGGAACGGAGCGGCGGCAAGGTGAGCACCCCCTGGTCCGTTCAGATGCGCAAACGGCTCACCGAGCCGATTCGCCTGCACATGAAGCGATTCCTTCAGGACAAAGGTTTCATGAAGCGGTAGACTTCGCGTTGTGCGCAACCTTCGGATGCCACTTTGCCGTGCCGGCATTCCTGGCAGGAAATCGCATGACAACATGAGAATGTACGCACTATACATGACCAAGCCTGACCGTTGTCAGGCTGCGAGGAGAGATCGCCCATGTCCATCATCGACAAATTGAACTTGACCAAGTACAACCATCTGGTTGTGCTCAATCAGCCGGAGGATAATGATGTGTTCGATGCGTATCCAACTGAGCTGACCGGGGCTCATGATGCGATCTTTATCTTTGTGCAGACTCTCGATGAGATGATCCGGTATACCCGGTACATCATCGATGGGCAGCATCTGGCCGAGAACGGCTATTTATTCTTCGCTTATCCCAAAAAAGGAAACAAGCGATACGGGACCTATGTGCACAGGGATGAGATCCTGCCTGCGATGGGCGCGGACGAGGACGGCTATGTGGGCAACAGCGACCTGAAGTTTGCGCGCATGGTCGGGATGGATGAGGTGTTTACCGTTATCGGGATCAAGCGCGAGAAACGGAAAGCAGCGAAAACTTCCGCCGTGAGCCTACGTGTGGGAGACTACGCGGATCAGGTGAAGGATGTGGAGGAGTTGCTGGCGTCATATCCGAAGGTTCAGGAGCTGTACCGCGAACTGACGCCGGGGTATCAGCGGGACTGGGCGCGCTATCTTTTCTCCGCCAAACAGTCCGCAACGCGTGAGAAACGGCTGGAGCAAATGGTGGATGTCTTGTCGCAAGGGTACAAAACCATGGATCTGTATCGTCAGAAGAAGTAAATGGGAGGTATGAAGATGACTGGTCAGGCACAAACCATCGTACCGCATCTGTGGTTCGACAAGGAAGCGCATGAAGCGGCGAAGTTCTATGTTTCGATCTTCCCGGACTCGAAGATCAAGAGCCGCGTGGTCATCCCAGACACGCCGTCCGGGGACTCGGAGACCGTGTCTTTCCGCCTGTGGGGGCATGACTTTATGGCCATCAGCGCCGGACCGATGTTCAAGATTAACCCGTCGGTGTCCTTCATCGTGAATTTTGATCCATCCAGGGAACAGGATGCGAAGGAGAAGTTGAATCAGGTTTGGGAGAAGCTGGCCGATGGCGGAACCGTCCTCATGCCGCTCGCCGAGTATCCGTTCAGCAAATGGTACGGCTGGACCCAGGACAAGTATGGCGTATCCTGGCAACTGATCTTGACCAATCCGGAAGGGGAAGTGAGGCCGCCTATTGTGCCCAATCTGATGTTCGTCGGTGAACAATGCGGCAAAGCTGAGGAAGCCATGAACTACTACGTGTCCGTGTTCCGAAACTCCAGGCCCGGATCGATCGTCCGTTATCCGGAAGGAATGGAGCCGGACCGCGCAGGTACGATCATGTTCGAGGATTTCATGCTGGAGAATGTGTGGTTGGCCGCCATGGACAGCGCAAGAGCGCATGGCTATCGCTTCAACGAAGCGATCTCCTTCATGGTCTATTGCGATACGCAGGAAGAGATCGATTACTATTGGGACAAGCTATCGGCGGTACCGGAAGCCGAACGGTGCGGTTGGTGCAAGGACAAGTTTGGACTGTCCTGGCAGGTAGTGCCGAGAGACTTGGACGAGATGCTGGGCAGCGGAACGCCGGAACAGATCAGGCGTGTAACCGAAGCGTTTATGAAGATGAAGAAATTCGACCTTGCCGAGCTGAGGAAGGCGGCAGAGGGGGCTTAAGGTTCTTCCGAACCAGATAACGGGCGATCTTCTTCGAAACGGTTAGATCTCGCGCTGCGGAGCCAGGATGTTGAGTTCCTTGCACAACCGATAGACCTTTTTCTTGTTGATCACCAAGTTATGTTTTTGTCTTGACAGTACGGTAAGCTTCCGGTAACCAAATGCAGCGTCTGGGCCGTGAATGAGGCGCAACAGATATTCTTTGATGCGGGCATCCGAAACCCGATTCCCATGCTTGTTGTAAGAGTAACCGGGGATCGGACGCCCCTGGCCTGCTGGGTTCGAACAATGGAGCCACCAAGCAACAGTCTACACTAACACAGCTGAAAAACAAGCATGGCCGAAATATCCCCTGACAACCTTCCCGTCAGTGCTCGTCAAACTGGTCCGCATAAAAGTCCAAGTCCCCTCATAGACATGAAACATGAGTCAAGCAACTAATGTGCAAAGAGGGGATGATGGGATGCGCCGGATCACGTGGCTAATGGCCGTTGTCATGATTGCGGTGATTTTCTTGGCAGGATGTGGGCAGAAAAGCGAAGAAGATGTGGTGCAGGATCTAAGGAAACTGATCGACGGGATCAGCAGTTACTCGGCGGAAGGGGCGATGATCCTGTATTCGGGTGATCAGCCGCAAGAGTATCAACTGACCGTCTGGTACCAGAAGCCCGAATTCTATCGCATCGCGATCACGAACAAGCAGAAGAATATCACGCAGATCGTCCTGAAGAACGAAGAAGGAGTATTCGTGCTGACCCCTCATCTTCAGAAGAGCTTCCGTTTCCGAAGCGAGTGGCCAAACAATCAGGGTCAGATCTATCTGTACCAATCGTTGCTCCGCAGCATCGTGGATGATGCTGAACGGGCCGTAACGAAGGATGGGGACAGCTATGTATTTGATGTGAAAGCCAACTATCAGAACATGGCTCTGCCTCGCCAGAAGATCTGGCTGAAGCAGGACGGCTATGCGCCGGTTCATGTTGAGCTGCTCGATGAGAACGACAAGCCGATCGTTACAGTCGACTTCAGCAACTTCGAATTCGACAAGAAGTTCGAGAAGACCAATTTCGATATGAAGTGGAATCTGACCAGTTGGAACATGTCATCGCTGCCGGCGATGTCACCTCTGCCTGCTTCCGGAGAATTGACAGACCAGGTGGCACAGGAGCTTGGCGACTTCGGCATCATCTACCCGGCATACGTGCCGCAAGGCGTTGAACTGGCAGATGTCGAGGAGATTCAGTTGGGTGACACGGACGCGGTGATGCTCCGCTATATAGGGCCGGATTACTCCTATACGATCCTCGAATCCCGACCGCTCGCCTCACCGGTATTCCTGCATGAAACGACGGTGATGAACCTTGGGTTTACGATCGGCGTGCTGACCGGAAAGGAGCAGAAGACGCTGATCTGGTTCGATGAACAAGGCGTTGAATACCGGATGACGATGAACAATCTGCCTGAGGAAGAGATGATCAAAATCGCCCAATCCGTGCAAGGGCAAGTCGGGAAATAGTTTGATCACGGTGATATGAATCTGTGATAAACGCGTGACAACCCACCATTTACCGCCGGGCAAATGTGGCATCCTTCGTTGACACCGCTCTGGATTACGTTTACCATTATAACATTGGAAATCGAATCGACATTGACTGCCACGACTGCAGAACATGTGTGGGGTGGTTCCATGAAAACCTTTTACCGTCCGACGAGGGCGGTAATTTCACTAGATGCGTTGCAGCATAACATTCGAGAGTTTCGCAGAGTGGTACCGGAGCCGATCCGCCTGATGGCGGTCGTGAAGGCGAACGCATACGGACATGGAGCCGTACAGACTGCTGCTTATGCGCTGAAGAGCGGGGTTGACTATATCGGCGTCGCATTTCTGGATGAGGCTATCGAGTTGCGCAAGGCAGGCATCACCGCGCCTATCCTGGTTATCGGCTATACGCCGCCCGAAGGGCTCAGACTTGCCAGGGAGCTTGATATTACGATCACGACATATAGTGATAATCTGATAGAAGCTTTGACTGCGGAAGCATATGCCCCGGACTTTGGCCGCAAGCTGAAGGTTCATGTGAAGGTGGACAGCGGTATGGGACGCATCGGAGTCCCTGCGGATGAGTCGGGCATCGCCTATATCGAACGCATCAGGCAACTGCCTGGCGTCGAGTTGGAAGGCTTGTTTACGCATTATGCCTGTGCCGATGAGCAGGACAAATCATACACCCTTATGCAGCACGAGCGCTTTAACAGGGTCGTTCAGCACTTCCGCGACCGGGGGGTAGACATTCCGCTCATCCATGCGGGCAACAGCGCAACGGGCATCGATTGTCCGGAATTGACGTTCTCCATGCTGCGCCTCGGGATCGGGATGTATGGCCTGTATCCGTCCGAGGAAGTGTTTCGCAGCCGGGTGAACTTGCTTCCCGTCATGAGCTTCGTCACCGAAGTTGTCATGACGAAGACGCTCCCTCCAGGTTCCGGCGTCAGCTATGGCGCCACCTACCGGACCAGTGGCGATGAGACAATCGCAACGTTGCCGGTTGGCTACGCAGACGGTTATACGCGACTGCTGGGCGGCAAGGCCAGTGTACTCGTTCACGGCAGCCGGGCGCCGATCGTCGGCCGGATCTGCATGGATCAGTGTATGATTAACGTCTCGGGGATCGAAAATGTTGCAATCGGCGATGAAGTGGTGTTATTTGGCCAGCAGGACGGCGCGTTGATCCATGTGGATGAACTGGCCGCCCTGCTCGGCACGATCAACTATGAGATTCCCTGCATGATCTCGCATCGCGTGCCGCGCGTTTACGTATCGAACGGTGAAGTGATTCACGTGGACAATGATCTGATCTGAGGTTTATGACGGAGAAGCTGGATTTCATCAATTTGCCAGGCGGCAATTTTGCTGTATTTGACAGGAAAATTTCAATTCGTATCGAATAGTAATTATTTGACGCGCTTAAACGGTTGACCATCACGAAGGCGACCGTCATCAATGTGTAACATAAATGATATACCACATGCATATATTTCATTTGTATAATTTGGCGGATAACCCATCATACTGGTAATATTGACCGTATTCGTTAGTGGAGGTGCTCATTCGGTGGCCAATTTACAAAACACGAAGCGCATAATGATCAGCCTGCCTGAATATTTGTTAGAAGAAGTGGACGGAATCGTTCAGGAGGAGAAACTCAACCGCAGCGAGCTGATCCGACAGGCTATGAAGCTATATTTGGTCGAACGGAAGAAGCGCAACTTACGAGAGTCTATGCAGCGCGGCTATATGGAGATGGCGAAGATCAATCTCAGCATGGCATCGGAGGCGTTCCAGGCGGAAGAGGATGCGGGTACGATTCTGAACCGCTTAGTAAGCGGGGTGTGATGCGCTTGATCGTCAAAAGAGGAGACGTGTTCTTCGCCGATCTGTCACCGGTCGTTGGCTCTGAACAGGGCGGCGTACGGCCGGTGCTCGTCATCCAGAACGATATCGGCAACCGGTTCAGCCCGACGGTGATTGTCGCCGCGATCACAGCGCAGATCCAGAAGGCGAAGCTGCCGACACACGTGGAGATCAATGCGGAACAGCATGGATTCGACCGCGATTCGGTCATTCTGCTTGAGCAGATCCGTACGATCGACAAGCAGCGGCTCACCGACAAGATCACGCATCTGGACGAAGCGATGATGCGCAAGGTGAATGAATCGTTGCAGATCAGTCTGGGATTGATCGATTTTTGAGATCGCGCCTGAGGTTCTGCTGCTGGCCTTAACGTTCGCTCGAGTGGCACGAACACGTTCGAGAGTGTCTCGATAGTGACCCGATGTCAGAAGGGACTCTTTTAAGGTACAGTGATGCGGCTGACGGGTCTGTCTGGTGTTGAGAAATTTTTCGTATGGACGCTTGCGATGGATGTTGTGTTGGGAGTGATCCTGAGAGTAGAGAGTAACAGGACATATATTGATGCAGCTTGGAAACAACAGATTTTTTTACATATTATGATCGAAGCTTGGGAGGCAGATAGCCTTCCTTTTTTGGTCTTATAGAAAGTATAACTTCCCATACATTCTCGTAAGACATAAGAAATACCAAGCTGCCACCGGCGTCCTAAAGGACTTGGCGCCAGCCAAGTATTTCTTTAGTTTTATGGGGTGGGTAAAAACGGATGCCAGCGCGGGACAGACTGGACTTTCCGGCGATCATGCCGCGTCCGATGTTTGAGCAGGCTTGAACGTAGATGGTATAATAAGTCAGGTTGTTCTGACCACAGTTTTCCCGTTCGGGACCAGGCTTGCCTTGGTATGTGCGGCAGGCATGGAGGACCTGGACTGACTGAGCATCGGAAGCCAGTGATGGATTGGTCAGAAGGTGCGAACGTCTGCCGTTGTGTTGCTGGATCAGACTGATGAAGCAACTCTCAGCGGCAACGGATGGATCATGTGAGAAGGAGAATGGTATAGTTGAAGGCTGAATTTATAACAGAATGGGTGGAAGAATCGGAAGAGAAGGTTCGGGAGAGGATTCTGGCCAATCTGGTCAGCGAGCTCAAGATCAGCATGAAGCAAGTTCGCACGACGGTCGGTCTGCTCGATGAAGGCAATACGATCCCGTTCATCGCCCGCTACCGCAAGGAAATGACAGGCGAGCTGGATGAGACCCGGATCCGCGCGATTGAGGAACGCCTGCAATATCTGCGCAACCTGGAGGCGCGCAAGAATGAGGTGCTGCGGCTCATCTTCGAGCAAGGCAAGCTGACGGAGGAACTGAGACAGGCGATCGCTTCTTCTTCCAGGCTGCAAGAGGTGGAGGACCTGTATCGCCCGTATCGGCAGAAGCGCAAGACCAGGGCTAGCGTGGCGAAGGAGAAGGGGCTGGAGCCGTTTGCTGACTGGATCTTCAGCCAGCCGCGCAGCGGTGATCTTCTGGCGGAGGCAGCGTACTATGTGAATCCGGAGAAGGAAGTGGCGTCCGCCGAGGAGGCGATACAAGGCGCGCTGGACATCATCGCCGAGAATATCGCTGACGACGCGGCGATCCGTGCCTGGGTGCGCAAGTTCACCTTCGATCAGGGCGTGATCATCACGGAAGCGAAGGATCCGGAGGCCGAGTCGGTTTACGAGATGTACTATGCCTACCAGGAGCCGGTCCGCAAACTGCCGCCGCACCGCATCCTCGCGATCAATCGCGGCGAGCGCGAGGAGATGCTGAAGGCCAGGCTGGAAGTGGACGAAGCCCGCATCCATGAATACATCGCGCGGAAACTGCTGAAGGCGGAGTCGGTGACGCGACAGGTCCTGCTCACGGCGATCGAGGATTCCTATAAGCGGTTGATCGCCCCATCGATCGAGCGTGAAGTGAGAGGCGAGCTGACGGAGAAGGCGGAGGAACATGCGATCAAGGTCTTCGCCGACAACCTTCGCAACCTGCTGCTGCAGCCTCCGGTGAAGGGCTATGTCGTGCTCGGCGTGGACCCCGCATACCGCACCGGCTGCAAGCTGGCAGTGGTAGACGACACGGGCAAGGTGCTGGACAAGGCTGTCGTCTATCCGACGCCGCCGCACAACAAGATCGCAGAGGCAGAGAAGCTGGTCAGCGGCCTCATCGCGAAGTACGGCGCAGAGATCATCGCCATCGGCAATGGCACCGCATCGCGCGAGACGGAGAGCTTCGTCGCCGATCTGATCAGGAAGCTCGGCAACCCGAAGCTGAAATATATCATCGTCAGCGAAGCGGGAGCCAGCGTTTATTCCGCATCCAAGCTGGCGGCCGAGGAATTCCCGGACTTCGATGTGGCGGAGCGCAGCGCGGTATCGATCGCCAGACGCCTTCAGGACCCGCTGGCAGAGCTGGTCAAGATCGATCCGAAGGCGATTGGCGTCGGCCAGTACCAGCATGACGTGCAGCAGAAGCGGCTCGAGGAAAGCCTCCGCTTCGTCGTGGAGTCGGTCGTCAACCATGTCGGCGTCGATCTGAATACGGCCTCGCCGTCGCTGCTGTCCTATGTTTCCGGGGTGAACGCGACTATCGCGAAGAATATCGTCAAGTACCGGGAGGAAAACGGCCGCTTCACGAACCGCCAGCAATTGCAAAAGGTGCCACGTCTCGGGGCCAAGACGTTCGAGCAATGCGTCGGCTTCATGCGCATCCAGGGAGGGGACAATCCGCTCGACAATACGCCGATCCACCCGGAGTCTTATGGGATTGTTGACCGCCTGTTCGCGGAGCTGGGGATCGCGCAGGGCGGCATCGGCACAGAAGAGGTCAATGCGCGGCTGCGCGAGTTGAATCCGGAGGAGCTTGCTCCGAAGCTGGAGGTGGGGCTGCCGACCTTGCGCGATATACTGGACAGCCTGCTCCGTCCGGGGCGTGACCCGCGCGACGAATTGCCGCCGCCGATCTTCTCCACCGATGTGCTGAAGATCGAGGATCTGAAGCCGGGGATGGAACTGAAGGGGACGGTGCGCAATGTCATCGACTTCGGGGCATTTGTCGATATCGGGCTGAAGAATGACGGGCTCGTTCATATCTCCCAGCTCAGCGACCGCTATGTCAAACATCCGATGGATGTCGTCTCGGTTGGCGATATCGTGACTGTATGGGTATTGTCGACGGACTTGAAGAAAGGCCGGGTCAGCCTTACGATGCGAAGACCATAGATGAATTCGCATGTATGGTATGGTTCGCATGGATGGATGGCAGCCAGCTCCGAAGGAAGCAAAGCGAAGGAAGCGCAGTTCGTCTGTAGATAAAACAAACACTCTCGTCGTTGCAGGTATCCTGCAGGATCAACGACGGGAGTGCTTCTTTGGTTGGAGATATGGTTAATGTCGTTTCTCGGCTTGTCTCGTTTGGTTGTCGTGAGCATTGATTCCTGAGCGGTAGAAGAACCAGCAGTCATTAAGTACGCGGATCTGCCGCAAGTCCTTCATCTGAAAAGCCCTTTGGAGTTGATTGCATAACCATTGAGGCATCCTGCTTACCTCCCCTGAACTTTATCAGGAATTGGCAACCTTACCTGCATCGTATGCCAATCGAGCCAGTTCGTGCAGACAAACGTATGTCAGCATAACGGATGCCAACAGATCGAGTGTGCACGCCGTCTGTGATGCAAGTGAAGGCTTCGTACTCCTGTATCGTACATCCATTATATGAGGTAGGCATACGCCCGGTGCAGGTCCGTATCAGGCTGTGGGGATGATGAATGGTGCGGATCAAGCCGCAAACGTGCAGCGGGTTACGCCTCTTCCTCATACCACTGTTCCAGTTGCGCTTGCAGGGCGCGAATCTCCGTCAGCAGGGCAATGAGCGGATACGACTGCTCGTCGACCGCTGCGAAGGCGGCTTCCAATTGATTGATATAATCGAGGCCGTTCGTTATGCTATACTGGTTATGCAACAGTTCGACAGATGGACATTCCGCCACGACGTGCGGCAGTGTCGGCACGTTCTTCGCGGTCAGCTTGCCCAGCTCCTTGTGCAGACGCACATTCAACGCTTCCAGCTGATAGGCGTGTGTGGCTGGCATTTCGACGAAGATCAGGTCGGTTCCGTCCTGGAGCAGAACGATGCGGGTGTCTGCCATCGCTAGTATTCCCCTTTCGATATAAACCTATACAGTGCGCTAGGTTATTTTCAGTGTACCGATGAAGCAACGCAATTTCAAGTTGAATGATCAAAAGGAACGGAGTCCAATGGCCAAATCAGATCATCAACCAAACAGCAGACTGATGAGCGACCGCGAACTGCAGGCATGGGTGGAACGAATCTCGCTCGAATGGTTCGGCAAGCCATTCCTCCACAAGGCTGTGTTTAATTCGCGGCTAAGGGCATGCGGCGGCCGATATGCGCTCGGCACTCATCATATCGATATCAGCAGGAAGCATTACGAGCTGTATGGTCCGGAAGAGACGGAGAAAATCATCAAGCACGAGCTATGTCATTATCATCTGCATCTTGAAGGCAGAGGCTATCGGCATCAGGATCGGGATTTCAAGGAACTGCTGCGGCAGGTCGGCGGTACGAGGTATTGCAAGGCGCTGCCTGAGAAACGTACGCTCCCGTATCGGTACAAGCTCGTCTGCCAGGCTTGCGGCAAGGAATATTACCGCAAGCGGCGTGTCGACACGCGCAGATACATATGCGGAATATGCCGCGGAAAATTACAAATAATTCAACTTGACTCTCCCTTTAAATCATGATAAATTAAGTCTTGTCACTTTGAGTGATTGAATTTTCCCCGATAGCTCAGTCGGTAGAGCACTCGACTGTTAATCGAGTTGTCACAGGTTCGAGTCCTGTTCGGGGAGCCATACGGAGAGGTACCCAAGAGGCCGAAGGGGGCGCTTTGCTAAAGCGTTAGGGTGTAACAGCCGCGAGGGTTCGAATCCCTCTCTCTCCGTTTCCTTCATGAATTATATAGCGGACACGCTGATGTCCGCTTTTTCATGAAATTACCACTTGTCAGTGACGACAATATTCAGTATAATAATCTTTGTCGCTCGTGAGCCTGGTGCTTCGCGAAGTTGACCAATTGGATATGAGGCCCGTTGGTCAAGGGGTTAAGACACCTCCCTTTCACGGAGGTAACAGGGGTTCGAATCCCCTACGGGTCACTTTTATATCTGCGGTCGTGGTGGAACGGCAGACACGCTATCTTGAGGGGGTAGTGTCCAATGGACGTGTGGGTTCAAATCCCACCGACCGCACCATACATAAGTTTGCGAAAGCCCTTGTGATCAAGGGCTTTTTTGGTCTTATAGAAAGTATAACTTCCCATACATTCTCGTAAGACATAAGAAATACCTGGCTGCCACCGGCGTCCTAAAGGACTTGGCGCCAGCCAGGTATTTCTTTATAATTTCCGGGGTGAAATTTGGTGTGTACATTTATATTTGAACCATTATATTTAAGTTGGAATTGGCTGCCGACGGCATTGTATGAACGATCAAGCTGATCGGATATGTCTGCGTTGTTGGAAGACAGGTAGTCGTGTGCGGCATCGCTGTCCAATTTATGGTATGATACACCATATGGTTGATTCTGGGAATCTGATGATGGTTTGCGGAGGGGATATTCAGAATGATGATCGGAGCGATTGAGGCGGGCGGCACGAAGTTCGTCTGCGGCATAGGCGATGAACATGGCGTCATTGAGGAGAGTGTGCGTTTTCCGACGGAGACACCTGAGGTCACGATGCCCAAGGTGATTGAATATTTTGCAGACAAGGGAGTAGAAGCGATCGGCATCGGCACCTTCGGACCGATCAATCTCGATCGAAGCAGCCCGCAATATGGCTTCATAACCACTACACCGAAACCAGGTTGGGCACATTATAACTTCGCCGGGACGATCCGTGAGGCGCTGCAGGTGCCGAGCGGCTGGGATACCGATGTAAATGCGGCAGCCTATGGCGAAGCGAGATGGGGAGCCGCGCGGGGCCTGGACAGTTGCATCTACTATACGATTGGCACAGGTGTAGGCGTTGGCATCTATGCTGAGGGTAAGCTGGTGCATGGACTCATTCATCCAGAGGCTGGCCATGTTTTGGTCCGGCGTCATCCGGAGGATCATTTCACGGGCCATTGCCCTTACCACGGTGATTGCCTGGAAGGAATGGCGGCAGGCCCGGCTTTGGAAGCTCGGTGGAAGATGAAAGGATACGAACTTCCTGCTGATCATCCGGCGTGGAAGATGGAAGCGTATTATATCGCGCAAGCGGTATCCAACATGATCTTGACGATCTCGCCGAAGAAAGTGATTCTTGGAGGAGGCGTCATGCAGCAGGAGCATCTGTTCCCGTTGATTCGGGAAGAGGTGAAGCGCAATCTGAACGGCTACGTTCAAGCGGAAGCGATACTGAATGGCCTCGACGATTACATCGTGCCGCCTGGCTTGGGGCAGCTGGCTGGTCTCACCGGCGCGCTGGCTCTTGGGATCGATGCGCTTCGGGCGGTGCGGTATTAAAAGACGTGTGAGAGAGCGGTTGAGAAGCGAAGAAATCGTCTCTCAGCGAACCGAAGGCGGTCGAAGCAGTCTGAGAGGCGAAAGCAAAGAGCCAGCGGCATCACTTATTGCCGCTGGCTCAGTCGTTGTTCTCTGGGCAGATAGATGACAAGCAGGAAGGTGAGGAGCGCCACCACCCCGATCGCCCAATATACGCTGTTCAAGCCCAGACTCAGTCCTTCGCGAAGCAGATCGAGGACATCCTGATCAAGCGGAGGCCGGTCAGGATCAAGCAACAGATTGGCATCGTTCAGGTCGAGGCTCTCGCCATAGGCGCCCGCATGTGCTTTCATATGAGAGATATAGCGATTGTTGAGTACGCTAGCCAGGACGGAGGCGCCAATCGTTGAGCCGGATATGCGCATGAACATGATCAGGGCGGTCGCGGATCCGCGCTTGTTCCAATCGGTACTGGACTGTACGATCAACAGCGAAGCGGTGGACAGCAGCCCGAAGCCTACACCGGACAGAAATGCCCCTGCTCCCGCGAACACCGGTCCATACTCTGGCTTGAGCAGCACGAAAATAACCGCACCCGCGATGATCGTCGCACAGCCAAGTACAGACATGCGTCTGAGTCCGATCTGATGCATGTACCTGCCGCCGATTGTAGAGGCGAGCGGCCAGCCGATGGACAACATGCCGAGCGTAAGGCCTGAGATCAGCGGGCTGTACCCCATGATCCCTTGCACATATGTAGGCAGAAAAGCAGAAATGCCGATGAGCACGATATGCGATGACAAAGCCGCTACATTGCTGATGACGATCGTCCGATGCTTCCAGAGCGAGAGCGGCATGATCGGTTCAGGCGCCACCCGTTCGCGCAGGATGAACAGCCATGCGCCAACGAGCGCTGTTGGAACCAGCAAGTATGTGGGGAGCGAAGCCCACTCCCAGATCGTGCCGCTGCCAACGAACAGCGTCATCAGCGAGCCGATCGTGACCAGCAGCAGGACCGATCCGGCGTAGTCGATACGCGGCTGCTTCTTCTCAACATGCTCATGAAAATAGAGATATAAGCCGATCATGGTCACAATGCCGAATGGAATATTGATCCAGAATACCCAAACCCAGCTTACATATTCGACGAACAAACCACCAAGTGCCGGTCCGAGTACAGAAGAGATCGCCCATACACTGGACAGGTAGCCCTGGATCTTGCCTCGTTCGTCCGGCGGGTATACATCGCTGATGATCGTCATGGTGAGCGGTTGTACAGCACCGGCCCCCAATCCCTGTATGAGGCGATATACGATGAGCTGTTCCATGGAGGTTGCCAGTCCGCACAGAAAGGATCCGATCAGGAAGGTTACCATGCCGAAGGAGAATATTGGCTTGCGGCCATACAGATCGGACAGCTTGCCATAAATCGGGATCGAAACCGCTTGCATTAAGAGAAAAATGGAGAAAGCCCAGGTGAAGGATTCAAACCCATGCAACTCGCTTACGATGCTGGGCATCGCAGTTGAGACAATCGTCCCCTCGATGGCTGTGATGAACATGGCGAGCATCACCATGGCAAGCACAACCGGACGAGACGTAACTTTGCGTTGTAAGGATCTCATGGTCCACCTCTGCTGCGTAATGTGTTAAGATTGATTAAAGGTTCAACATGAACAATTTGCCATAAATCTTTCCTGATGTCTATCTTCATTCATCGGAAGGAAAAAGTGCCAGAGTGGAGAATATTAATTAGGATATTGGTAAAAAGTGCTACAATCCGACACGTTTCGAGCAATTCCTGCAACAAACCTCTTAATAAAGAAGGGGTAATTTTTTATGATGTGGCAAGACCTGGAAATCTGGTATGAGCTGATCGTCTTGGTACTGGTAATGGGTTTATCGATATATGTGCTGTCGATCAATGAGATCAAGCAACTGCAGAAAATTTACGTTCTGTTTCATGTATCCATGTTTCTATGGCCGCTCGGCCAGGTATCGATCAACGTGACCGACGATCTGACTTATCAATGGGTGTATTTGAATATTTCGTTTATCGGCATCATTCTGATCAGTTATTTGTGGCTCCTGATCTCACTCCAATTTTCCCTGGTTTACCGTCTGCGCAAATTCTTCCTGCGACTTGCTGCGATCCCTCCAATTATCATTGCAATTTGCGTAACCTTGAATCCGGTATTTCATTGGTTCGTGAGACCCTTGAACGGTTCATATATCTATCGCGAGTATGGGCCTATCTTTATATTGTTTGTTTGTGTTGCCGCCGCTTATGTTTTCATCGGCATCTTGATCTTGCTGTTCACCGTCCGGAAGCGTGAGGGGGCGATGCGCAAGAAAGCGATGCTGCTCTGCGTCGGTCAAACCGTGCTGCTCATATTTGGCATATCGGATGCAGTGTTGAACTGGCACAGTGTGGATGATATGGTGATTTATCGCGGACTCACTTCAACCGGCATTCTGATCTCGTATTTCTGTTTCTTTGTAGCTGCTCAGAATTACAGCCCGTACAAGGTTGTATCCCTTGCCCATGATGCGGTGATCGAATCGATGGAATCCGGTCTGGTCGTTCTTAGTGACCGCAATATCGTCATCGATATGAATCAGACGGCGAGGAGATTCACTTCCGCCAAGATGGGGCAGCCTTTCCCGATAGAAGATTGCCTGGAGTGCATGGACCCGCGGTATGCGGAGAATTTTCTGTATGTTTATACCCATAAGCCCAAATCATCGATTCAGGCGGAATTAAGCTCCTTCGTCCCGACGATACAGCATGTGCTCATGCGCATTCACCCGATCGTGCATCGCAATCAGCGCTTCCTCGGGCGCATCATCACATTCCAGGACGTGACCGAATGGCGGAGTTTGGTGGATGAACTGAACACCAAGAACCTCGATTTGCAGATGCGGAATGAGGAATTGACCCAGATCCAGGAGGAGTTGTACGACGCGAACAAAAAGCTGGAGCTGATGGCGACGACAGACAGCCTGACAGGTTGTTACAACCGACGATATCTGATGCAGATGATGGAATATCAGATCACGGTGGACAAGCGGTATCGTGTGCCTTTCTCGTTCATTCTGCTCGACATCGACTACTTCAAGCGTACCAACGATACCTACGGGCATCAGGTCGGCGACCAGGTGCTGAAGCAAACCGTCGATCTGATCTCATCGAGGCTTCGGCAGACGGACATCTTCGCGCGATACGGCGGCGAGGAATTCGCTATCTTCCTGCCGCATACGAAGCGGGAGTTCGCGGTGAAGCTGGCGGAGGAGCTCAGGCTGCTGGTGGAGAACAACACGATGGAGACGGATCTGGGCGCAGTGAAGATTACGATCAGCATCGGAATCGCTGGCTCGGACGACGTGGATCTTGATCGGGCGGAAGATGTGAAGAGCTATATCGCTGAACTGATAGCCAAGGCGGACGCAGCGCTGTATCGCGCGAAGAATCAGGGACGAAACCGCATCGCCGCCAGCGAGTAACAGGATGGCATATTACAGGAATTTATCTGACTGCAAAAAAGCAGCGGTGTCCGTTAGTCAGTCCTGACTGACTTTCTGGGCACCGCCATTACAAGGCAGAAGCGCCTTCTGCAGAGCTTGCATGACATCCGCTGCCTTACACGTTTTCCCTCGATAATACGCCACAATGTTGCGGGCAAAGACGTCGATGATGCTTGCCACGTAGAAGTGCCGACGAGTTCCAGCGATGTAACCATACTTGATATCCATTTGCCACAGCTGGTTGGGGCCAGTCACGATCCGATGACGAGCGATCTTCTTCGGAACAGGATTCTTGATCTCACGCTGCGGAGCCAGGATCTTCAGTTCCTTGTACAACCGGTAGACCTTTTTCTTGTTGATCACTAGCTTATATTTTTGTCTCAACAATACGGTCAGCTTTCGGTAACCAAATGCAGCGTTAGGGCCTTGAATAAGCCGAATCAGATACGCTTTGATGCGGGCATCCGAAACCCGATTTCCCTGTCTGTCAAATGAGTAACCCGGGATTGGACGCCCCTTGCCTGCCGGTTTACGTCGTACGGGATGCTTCATGTGGTAGTAATATGAAGAACGAGGCAAGCTGCAGAATTGGCACACCGTACGAACGGGAACCCCTTTGTTGATCCACTTTACAGCTACTTCCAATCGGGATGATTTTTTTTACGAGTTCTGTGAGAATGTTAATCTCCAGTTCATTCTCACCAATAAGTTTCATGGCTTCACTTTACCTTTTCGAGCTCTTGAAGTCTTTCTGCATCACGTTTCAACTGTTCTTCTTCATTGCGTTTTTTGCCATCAGTTCATCCACCTCATCCCGATATTGGCGAACCCAATCACCAAGCGTTCTAGGAGACATGCCGAAGCGTCGGGCTGGGAGTGTCCAAATGGATTAAGTGGCTAAATAGTGTCATTCCGTTAACAGCACGAAACTGCTCAAATTGTCACAGATAACGGCTCCTCATTCCGTTACGGGTCGAAGCCTGCAGTTCACTGCGGGGAAATCCGATGTTTTGCATCAGCCAAAGCATCAACGATGTTAAACACAGCCAAACTCATAGCGGACACCGGAACCGACAGGTCATAGGTGCCCGCTTTGTGTTCATATGGAGAGAGGCATGAACCTGGAGGCCAACATCGACTCGCTGGCTGCTAATATTTCTACAGCCTAAGATATGCATCAGGCACAAGAATTATTATGCAGCCATCTGCATCCTGTCGGGTTTGTTGGCTGCTAATATTTCTACGTCATTTTGCCTCTTCAAGGATGTGTTTATATTTTGTATAATCAATGTTGTTCTTCTTCAGGAAAGCGAGCAAGCTTTTGTAATCCCGAGGCGGAGTAGCCAGGATATATCCTTCGACGCAATGGTCAATCGTGACCTTGCTCTCGCCGGATTGCAAAGCGACTTCTCCGATCTTGGCGGCGATGCTGTGCTTGGCTACGTCCCTGAACGGTTTCGGCACCGGCTCAACGAGCTTGTCGAGGAATGCCTTGGTTTCGTCCGTCCACATATGCCGGCTGGCTTCGATATAATAGTTCTGCCAGTCCAGCTTGGATTTGCCGTCGGCTTTGGGCAGGGATTTGAGAAACTTGCGGAACATGAAGTACCCGCCAATGGACATCGAACCTATCAGTACAACAGCCCATAGTATGAACCAGAATTCAAGCAATGGTTTCACCTCGAAAGTATCGCAGAATGCGGATTGGACTACATCGACCTGGCGGCCGAGGGGTTGGGCAATTGATACGTTGAAAACATAAGCGTCCTGTCGGACTTGATGCCCGCAAAGTATTTCTTTGGTCTAAGTTATGCACCAGACACAAGAATTAGTAAGCTGCCATCTTTGATGTCAGCTAACTATTTCTTTGCAGAATTATACCGCATTTATGGAATTATTTCATTATACAAGGTACAATAGAACATGTAGCTTATGCCGCTTTACCGCAGTAAAATATCGCTGTCCTCTCGGGCGGCAAGCATAGGAGTGTAAACGCCCATGGTGAAAATTGGCTCCCACGTGTCCTTTTCGGACAAGGGATTGCTGACGGCTGCAAATGAAGCGATCAGTTACGGCTCCAGCACATTCATGATATATACAGGCGCACCACAGAATACGACACGCAAGCCGATCGAGAATCAGTATGTGCCGGAAGGCAAAGAGCTGATGGCGAAGCATGGCATCGAGGAAATTGTCGTCCATGCACCATACATCATCAACCTCGGTTCCTACAAAAGCAACACATTCCGGCTGGCGGTTGATTTTCTGCAAGAGGAGATCAGGCGCACGGCTTATCTCGGGGTAGGACAGATCGTCCTGCATCCCGGAGCTTATACTGACAAGGACCCGGAATACGGAATCGCGCGCATCGCGGAGGGCTTGAATGAAGTGTTGCGCGGTACGAACGAAACTGAGGTCAAGATCGCCCTTGAAACGATGGCCGGCAAAGGTACGGAGATCGGCCGAAGCTTTGAAGAGCTCGCAGCGATCATGGAGAAGGTGGAAGACAACTCCCGTCTCTCGGTTTGTCTCGACACATGCCATATTCACGACGCAGGGTATGACGTTGTCAATGACTTCGACGGTGTGCTCGAGGAGTTCGACCGGATCATCGGGCTGGACAGGCTGAGCGTCGTCCATCTGAACGACAGCAAGAATCCGCGCGGTGCCGCCAAGGACAGACATGCACCGGTAGGCTCCGGTTGGATCGGCTTCGAGGCGATGTACAAGGTCGTGCATCACGAGAAGCTGAAAGATCTGCCGATGATTCTTGAGACGCCGTGGATCGGCAAGGATTCGAAAACGCAGAGGCCGATGTACGAAGCGGAGATCGCTCTGCTCAGCGGCAACCTGGAGGAGCGGTTTGGACCTGAGTTCATCGAGCATGTGGAGAAGCTGGATCATTTCTTCAAGCAGCAGGACATTCATTACCGCGATTATGTGCTGAGCACCTGGGACCTGCTGAAAAGCGATGCCAAAGCCCGCAAGGCAGACGGACGTGAACCGATGGAGAGGTTGTATGATTTCGTCGCAGAAGCGGGTCTGCTCCAGGGCCTGAGCGAGGAACAGATCAATCATCGCATCACCGCATGGCTCGCGGGAATGTTGGAAACGAAGACAGCATAGGGGGATAAACGTGAAAACACAAGGGCTTACGCGCCGGGACAACTTTCGTAAAGATCGGGCAAGACTGCTGATCTCTTGCCCGGACAGACCCGGCATCGTGGCGGGCATCTCGCGTTTCCTGAGCGAGAACTCGGCCAATATCGTGCAATCGGATCAATATTCGATGGATCCGGAGGGCGGTATGTTTTTCATCCGCCTTGAATTTGATCTGCCAGATCTTGAGCACAAGTTGGTTCAACTGGAGAGCGACTTCCGGCCGATCGCCGTGCAATTCAGCATGAATTACCGGTTCTCGGTTGCAGCCAAACGCAAGAAACTGGCGATCTTCGTCTCGAAGGAGGATCACTGTCTGCTGGAACTTCTGTGGCAATGGCAAGCCGGTGATCTGTACGCCGACATCGAGATGGTGGTCAGCAACCATGTGACGATGCGGGATATCGTGGAATCCTTCCATATCCCGTTCCACTATGTGCCGGTCACGCCGGAAACCAAGCAGGAAGCGGAGAAGAAGCAGCTCGAGCTGGTTGACGGCAAGGTGGATGCGATTATTCTGGCCAGGTATATGCAGATTATCTCGCCGCAATTTTTGCAGCATTATCCGAATCGCATCATTAATATCCACCATTCCTTCCTGCCGGCTTTCGTCGGCGGCAAGCCATACGCGCAGGCGTACGAGCGCGGCGTGAAGCTGATCGGGGCAACGGCGCACTATGTGACGGAGGAGCTTGACGGAGGTCCAATCATCGAGCAGGATGTACAGCGCGTCAGCCACCGTGACAACGTCGATTCGCTGAAGCGGATCGGCCGTCATATCGAACGGATCGTGCTGGCACGCGCGGTACAATGGCACTGTGAGGATCGCATCCTCGTTCATCAGAACAAGACCGTTGTCTTCATCTAACGAGAGCGGTGCCTGACAAGGGGCCATGCAGGGCCTGGTCTGCGGAGAGCGAGCGGACCGAGCCATCTCGCGAGCGGTCTGCAACCCTTCAGGCGAATCAGGCACACGACAGCTGGAGCATCAGCATGTGCGGACAACAGATGATATTCCTGGTAGCAACGTGTATCAAATCATGTTACAATGATATAACTTAGTTTAGACGATAAACAATTATAGGAGCAATTCCTGTAGTGAATGAATTTGCGGTTTGAAAAGAAAAAGCGCCTCCTGTATGCTGGGTCTCGGAATGCAACACATTCGCTGCCCTAATAAGAGGAGGACGCTCACTATGA
>Ga0207747_1001165_pt1 | contig 20513 bp, 25 predicted proteins | sample HigsolmetaGSP11D_FD_184839 | JGI IMG/M metagenome (GOLD analysis project Ga0207747, IMG submission 184839) | High solid enriched microbial communities from the Joint BioEnergy Institute, USA - SP1-1-D (SPAdes) | ecosystem: Engineered > Bioreactor > SSF (Solid state fermentation) > Aerobic >...
ATTTTTACTGAAGATTTTACTCTTTTATCTTTTAGGGTATTGATTTTTTCTCCAAGATGGTATACCTTAGAGAAGTAAGTGAACATTTGTTTTAAATAACTTTTGTTCATTTTATCAGCATCCTTTTTATGTTGTTTGTAGCAAAACTATTATAAAAAGGATGCTTTTATTATGCAAATTTTTTTCTTTAGTTTCCAGTAAAAAACGGAAAATCACATATTTCTAGCTGCGCTTCGTTAAACTATATAAATCAACGGGTTTATCGCTCTAAAAATTTTCAAATGCTAAATCTCTGAAAGAATAGAGCATTTAATGAACTTATGTTTTTTATTTCATTAGATCATATAGATAGTCATATACTTTTTAAGGCGTTAATTCTAAATATATTTTATTTCGTGCAATAAATCCGCTAATCAATACTATAAGACCACCTATTATTAGTACTGCCCTCACGCCAAAAAATTCTGCTGCAACACCGCCAAATGCCAATGAAATAATTGATGTTATATTTGTTAACATCATATTCATGCTAAATGTCCTCCCAAGGTATTGATTATCACAGTTTTCTTGTATAATCGTAGTTCTTGAAATGGAATATAACGCATTAAATATTCCATTAAAAAATTGTATCAAAATTGCTAAAACGAAGAATGTATTTAATGGAAATACAGTAGTAGAAATTCCTAACCCTATTAATCCTAACTTAAAAATAACATCCACTGGCACATTTTTTAGATATTTATATAAAACAAGCGAAGTCAGTATCATTGCTAACCCTTTGAAAGTAAGAATTGCACCATATCCCTGCGAATCTGTTTTTAAAAATTTATAAACATACATGATTAGTAATCCATTTAACATGCCAGCGGCTAATCCAACTATCGTATTTATTGCTAATGTATTGAAAATTATACGATTGCCCTTTATATACTTTAATCCTTCGATAAATGAAATTTTATCTGTTTGATACAATTCTACATCCTTTTTGGATCCATATTTATATAATTTTATAAAAAAAATCATTATCATAGATAATAGAAATGTCAAGGAATCAATATAAAAGCAATATTTAATATCAAATTTTGAAATAATAAAACCACTAATTGAAGGTCCCAATACCATCATTAATGAACTATATGAACTGCTTAAACTATTGACTTGTCTTAACCTATCTTTTTCAACTAGTTCCGGCAATATGCTACTTTTAGCTGTATCATAATATATAGAAATAGTAGAAACAATAAAAATTATAATAAATACATATTCTTTAAAAAAAGGTATTAAAAAAACTAAGATAGCTCTTAAAAAATCCCCTATAATTAGAATTCTCTTCTTATTGTAAATATCAACTATTTTCCCGGCAAACACCCCAAATATTAATGAAGGCAATAGCATCATAATAGACAAAAACGACATATCTACGGATGAGTTATTAATGTTGTATACTAATGTTAAAACAGCAATTCTATCTATCCAATCACCTATATCAGAAATTACCTGTGATGATATGAAAAGAAAGATGTTTCTACTCATATTTTTCCACCTTTATAATTATTTCTTTATCAATAAGTTCATCAATAAAATTTTTAATATAATCTTTTTTGTTAGAATTGGTTACTACTCATATATTCGACATTTGTAGTAAATTTCTTTTTTTTCTTAAAAAGCTAGGCATATCAAGATATTCAAAATATGAAATTTGCTCTAAATGTTACCTACTTTGTTGCTTATTTTTGTAATATTTCAAAGTGTTTTACGGAAACATTACCTCAGCTCCATAATATGAATAGCAAGTACTTTTCGATAAATTTTGAAAAATAATTTTCTCAAATTTTTCATTTAATACTTCAGGTTAATTAATATTAATCCAATAATGCAAAACAATATACCTAAAAAATTAGCTGTTGAAATATTTTCTTTAAAAAATATAGCCCCTATAGGAATTAATAATAGTGTAACAGATACGTTTGAAACTATTGCACCTAAACTTATATCCCATCCTACCCTATAAGCAAGAAGAAATCCTAATTCTAATAAAATTATAGATAATCCTAAAACACAACTTGTCCAATTTAATCCTTTAAACGAATCAATTAAATCAATATTTTTATGATAATAAATAAATACTATTAGAGAACCTATTAATGCAGTACAATACGTTAAAATTAGTGATACTATTGGATCTGACTTTTCTGGTATCATTTTTTGGAAAATATGGTAAAACACATTAGCAATAATGGTCAGTATAATTGGTATATAATACAAAAATCCCACTTCCTATTATATTATTTTATATAAAAAATATTTCAATTAATTGGAAATCCTTTCCTTTGTAGGAATATTAGCTATTGTATATGCGCGTCTTATTATTTTTTATTATATCATAAAAAAATTAAATGCAATATTATTGCATCTAAAACAGAACCATTTCAAGTTTTGTCTATGGTTGAAATTTTATTAATTTTTCAAATGAAAATAAGCATCTTTGTCGACTAGACATAAGTGGGCGAACAAAAAAATTAAAAAAACCTCTTGTCAAAAATAAAAAGCCGTGCTATAATAACTTCTGTCAGTTGATGCCGAATGGTGTAACGGTAGCACCGGTGACTCTGGATCATCTAGTCTAGGTTCGAATCCTAGTTCGGCAGCCAATATATGGCCTTATCGTCTAGTGGCCTAGGACATCGCCCTCTCACGGCGAAGACAGGGGTTCGACTCCCCTTAAGGCTACCATCTATATGCAAACTTTATCGTCTACCGAGAGGTTGAAGTGAGCTTCAACTCTATGAGGAGGGACGATTATTTTATTTTTAGTAGTTATACTAAAGTCAGATCTCATATTAAACTATTAATATGCATTTCAACTTCAGTTATTTTGAATTTAGACTAAAATGGAATTATCTATTAGCTAAAATATTTTTCTTAATGCATGGAAGTTTAATCATTGTATCGTAAATCGTATAAATCAAAAAAGCAGGAATATTTTATCCTGCTTTTTTGATATGATGTAAATTTCAAAACAACATTTTCTACAAAGCTGTTCAGTCAATCATTTTTCACTTAAAAACTTGTGTATCGATGCTGCTGCTTTTTTACCAGCACCCATTGCAAGTATAACCGTTGCTGCTCCTGTCACAGCATCACCACCTGCAAATACACCTTTGCGGCTTGTTTCAAGTGTATCTTCATTGACTATTATTCCACCCCATTTTTGTTTCTCGAGTCCCTCCGTCGTGGATGTTATAAGCGGATTTGGACTTTGACCTATAGCTATAATCACTGTATCTACGTCTATCATGTGCTCTGAACCTTTTTCTTCTATAGGTCTTCTTCTTCCTGATTCGTCTGCTTCTCCTAAAACCATGTTTACACATTCTATTCCCCTTACATTACCGCTTTCGTCTCCAATTACTCTCACAGGGTTTGTTAATAGCTTAAATATGATTCCTTCTTCTTTTGCATGGTGTATTTCTTCTAGCCTTGCAGGCATTTCTTCTTCTGACCTTCTATATACGATGTACACTTCGTCTGCACCCATACGCTTTGCAGATCTTGCCGCATCCATCGCTACATTTCCGCCGCCAACTACAGCTACTTTTTTACCTACTTTCACAGGTGTCGGATTATTTGGAAAGTCATAAGCTTTCATGAGATTTATCCTCGTCAAAAATTCATTTGCTGAGTATACGCCATTTAGATTTTCTCCCGGTATACCCATGAATTTAGGTAGTCCTGCACCAGTTCCTATAAACACTGCTTCATATCCCATCTCAAATAGATCATCAATTGTCAGTATTTTGCCTATAACCATATTTGTCTCTATTTTTACTCCTAATTTTTTTAATGAGTCTATCTCTTTCTGAACTATTTCTTTAGGAAGTCTAAATTCAGGTATGCCGTACATTAAAACTCCACCAGGCGTATGAAATGCCTCAAAGATTGTTGTGTCATATCCCATCTTAGCTAGATCGCCAGCACATGATAGTCCTGCAGGTCCTGAGCCTATTACTGCAACTTTCTTTCCGTTTTTTTTAGGTGCTTCTACTTTGTCTTCTTTGTTCATCATATGCCAATCTGCTGCAAATCTTTCAAGCCTTCCTATTGCTACAGGTTCTCCTTTTTTGCCTCTTGTACATACTGATTCGCACTGGTTTTCCTGCGGACATACTCTTCCACACACTGCTGGCAGATTGTTTGTCTCTTTTATTTTTTGATATGCTCCTTCAAAGTCTCTATTTGCTACCAGTTTGATAAACTCAGGTATTTTTACGTGAACAGGACAACCTTCTACACATGGCTGATTTTTACATTGAATACATCTTTCGGCTTCTTCTACAGCCATATTTTCTTCGTAGCCTAGTGCAACTTCTTTGAAATTTTTGTTTCGTACATTTGGATCCTGTTCAGGCATTTGTACTTTTTTTAGCGACATATTAGCCATTTAAGATGCCCCCTAACTTGCATTCATGCTCATATTGTTCTAACGCTTTTTTCTCCATATCTTTATACATGTTCTGTCTCCTCATCGCTTCGTCAAAGTCTACTTTAAGACCGTCAAATGCTGGACCATCAACACAAGCAAATTTTGTCTCTCCTCCTACTGTAACTCTGCAGCCTCCACACATTCCTGTTCCATCTATCATTATAGGATTCATGCTGACCATAGTCGGTATATTGTATTCTTTCGTGATTTGAGATACCATCTTCATCATTATCAACGGCCCTATCGCTATTACTTCATCGTATTTGTTGCCTTTTTCTATTAATTCTTTTAGTACATCAGTTACAAATCCTTTGCGTCCTTTGCTGCCGTCATCTGTTGTTATATAGAGATTATCACTTACAGCTCTCATTTCATCTTCAAGTATGACGTATTCTGCACTTCTTCCTCCAATTATGCTATCTATTGATACTCCATTTTTATTAAGCATCTTCACTTTAGGGTAAAGGGGAGCAACTCCGACTCCGCCGCCAATTGCTAATACTCTTTTTGTATCTTTTGAAAACTCTACAGGTTTTCCCAATGGCCCTACAAAATCATGCAATTTATCTCCAACATCTAATGTACCTAATTTCTTAGTGCTCATACCGACTTCCTGAAATATTATTGTAACAGTACCCTTTTCACCATCATAATCAGCAATAGTCAAAGGAATGCGTTCACCTTTTTCATCGACTCTCACAATGACAAATTGACCTGGTTTGGCCTTTTTTGCCATTAAAGGAGAATTTATAACCATCAATTTTACTGTCGGATTTAGTTGTTTCTTTTCCAAAATCTCATTCATCGTGTTTCTAACACCTCCAAATTTTAGTGTAACAAAATTATGTCTGGTTGTACACCAGACATAATTTTGTTACTTAATGATATTATTATATATTTATATAGTTATTGTCAAATACTTTGTAAATTTTTTTAAACTTTATCGACAAAAGCAATAGTTAGTCTATCCTCTAAATTAAATATCAGTAATATTCAAACTTACTTTTTAATTTCTAAAGGGATTCCACATAAATCTTTTCAATAACAGACTCTGTAGCCTCTATCGGTGCTATAGAAAGCAGTCCATCTAGAGAAGGTGTTGTTTTTGCAAGATTAACTAAAGTCGGAATATCTTCTTTTGTGAATCCAAAATCTGATAGCTTTTGAGTACATCCAACGTTAAAAAGCCATTCTTCAACTTTTTGAGATACATATTCTGCTTCAGAAGGCAAACCCTTCAAGCCAGGCACCATAGGACTATATACATCAGCCAAAACTTCTGCTGTAGCAGGATAAATTGCTTTTATCACTGCAGGCAATATTGCTCCAAGTCCAAGGCCATGAGCTATCTCAGGTTTTACAGCACTTAAAGGATGCTCTAAAGCATGAGTAAGGTGCAAAAGACCATTGTCAAAAGAAATACCAGCCAAAGCAGAGGCATACAGCAAATAATACCTTGCTACAAGATTTAAAGGATCATTTACAGCAGCAGGAAGATAACGAACTATCAATCTTACTGTCTCTTTTGCAGTAAGAATGCTATACGGCGATGCAGCAAGTGTTGTAGCAGCTTCTGTAATATGGTTTAATGCATCTACAGTAACTGCTATTGTCTGCTTTTTATCAAGCTTCGTCATAAGTGAAGGATCATCTATTGAATACATAGGATACAGGCAATCATAAGCAATAGCCGGTTTATAATTTTTTTCTGGTATTGTGGCTACTGCAAATCTGTCTACTTCCGTGCCAGTACCATGAGTAAGATTTATAGCTATGATAGGAACAGCTTCTTCAGGTATAAATTTCTGCTCATAAAGTTCTCTTGCATTTTTATCAGTATACTTTAAAAGTACAGCTACACTTTTAGCAGTGTCTATTGGACTACCGCCGCCAATTCCCACAACTGCTTTTGCTCCAGATTCACGTCCAATTTTTGCTGCCTCATCAATCATGTCAACTGTAGGATTAGGACCAACCCTATCATAAAGTGAATATTTTAAATCAAGCTCATCCAGTACAGGTTTCACAACATCCCAAGCACCGCTGGCTTTGTAAGATCCTTTTCCTGTTATAAAAATAACATTATCAATACCTTTATTTTTGAGAACCTCTAAAATATCTTTTATTTTTTGTATGCTCCCTATTCCAAAATAAGTCGTATTTTTACAGCGTAGCTCAAAAACTTTACTGGGGTTTATTTTTGTTTCCCACATCTTTATAACCTCCTATTTGTTAAATTTATGACATTCCATATATAATTATAATACTATCATATTGAATAGTCAAATTCGACATCATAATAAAAGTATCTCTAACATAATGTTTAATGAAAAAAATAATAAGAAAAAACTTCCTGTTAATCTCCAATTTGCTTTAGATGAATCTATTGATTTAAATTACAATGCTCGTAAGAATTTTGGCTATGCAGCTTTAAGCAAAGCTGGTAGATGAGAGACAAGTTATTTTCTATAGCCCTGAATATGCAGCAAAGGCCAGGATGGATCGTGCTGCTTCAATAGCTAAAGCAATGGATATGATTAAAAATCCTGGGAAGTACAATAAATCTATATCCTATGGTGCAACCAAATATGTAAAGAATCTTGTTTTTGATGCTGATACAGGGGAAATATCTGAGAGTGTGCGTCAGCATTTGATTTTTGATGAAGAAAAATTACGTGAAGAAGAGAAATTTGATGGTTATTATGCCATAGTTACCAGTGAGCACAAAGATACACCTGAAAAAATAATTGGCATGTATTGTGGGCTTTGGAAGATATAGAAGTCTTTGAAAGTAACGAAAAGTGATTTTGAAAGTAAATCTGTTTATTTGTCATTGAAGGAGCATATAGGCGCTCACTTTTTGATATGCTTTATAGCTCTTGTAATTGTAAGGATATTAGAATATAGATTGAAAGGCAAATATTTGGTAACAGAAATACTTGAATGCCTAAACAAGGCATCATGCAGTCAAATTAAAGAAAACTATTATGTTTTTGATTTTTACAATGATGTACTTAAAGGCATAGGCAAAGAGTTAAAGATAGATTTTAGTAAAAAGTTTATGACACTTGGAGAGATTAAAAAAATTTTGGGAGAAACGAAAAAAGTTAATTTTCACTACAACTTTTGGGCAAAATCAAAAAGTACAAAACCCTTTATTTTAAAGGTGTTAAGGACTTTTTTTATCCTTCTTTGCTGCAAAAGTCAGGATATTACAAGAGAAATGTTATGTTGATATTAAGTACATGTTACGTTTATGTTAATTTTTTAAGATCTAAGCAGCTCAATATCAAACCCTGCGTCTACATAGCCTTGTTTTATAATATTGTAATATCTCTTACTAGGTCTTCCTATATCATTTCCAGGGTTCATTATATAAACCATTGCTTTTATTGGCTTATTTTCACATATAGCTTCTACAATTTCTTTATGATAAAGAATCGGATAATCTTCATATTTGTCTAAAGCATCTTCGTCTGTCTTTTCTATTTCCCATAAAACAGCCGGAACTTCACTATTATCTGATGGCTCAATAGTAGCAAAGGCATTTTTATCTTTACCCCTAAATACAAGTTTCCAGTTTTTAAGGATTGCAGGACCAATTAATTTTGCTTTAGGACATCTTCTCAACATTTGCATAAAGTTCATATTGCTTCCATATGCCAAATATAGTTTCCCCATAAGATGGCCTCCTTTTAAATTGCTGAATTAATATCGTAAAAAGTTTACCATAAAAATTATATTTAAACTTTAAAAAAATAAGAGAACATAATGTCCTCTTATTCTCCTTTAATATTTTCAATGTACTTTATAGCTTTCTTTATCCTTTCAATCGTCTTTTCCTTGCCTAATAACTCCATTATATCAAATAAGCCCGGTCCAAACGTCCTTCCCGATATAGCAAGCCTCGTTGGGTGAAACAAATCTCCGCTTTTTATATCCAATTTTTCTATTAAATCTCGGTATGCTTTCTCAGTCTCAACTAAATTAAAATCATCTACCTTGTCTAATACTTCAATGGCTTCTTTAAGTATATTATCAACACCATCTTTTTCAAAATATTTTTTTACACCCTTTTCATCATAATCAAATTCATCATTAAAATAGTAAGACATTGCCTCAGCGATTTCATTTAAAGTTTTCTCTCTCTCTCTTACAGCACTTACAACCTTTTTAATATAATCGTAATCATAGTTATCGCCTATTAATCCTTTATTAATCAAAAACGGTATGACTTCTTTTGTCAATCTATCAATATCGCAGTCCCTTATATAAATACCATTTAACCAGGTAAGTTTCTTCGTATCATATATTGCAGGATTTTTAGATACTCTATCTAATGTAAATTCACTTATGCTCTTCTCTGTACTAAATACTTCTTCACCGTCAGAGGGAATCCATCCAAGTAACGTGATATAATTTATGATTGCCTCCGGAAGATAACCTAAATCTCTAAACTCCTGTACAGATGTAGCACCATGCCTTTTGCTGAGTTTGCTTCTATCAGGTGCTAATATCATAGAAACATGCGCAAAACTTGGTTTCTCAAATCCTAGTGCATCATATATAAGAATCTGTTTAGGCGTATTCGATAGATGCTCTTCTCCTCTTATTATGTGGCTTATCTTAAGATCATAGTCATCAATTACAGTTGCAAAGTTATAAGTTGGCATATTATCCGATTTCATTATAATAAAATCATCAAACGTTGAATTGTCAAATTCAACATCGCCTCTTATTATGTCATGTACGGTCGTTTTCCCTTCTTTCGGCACCTTAAGCCTTACAACATATTTCTTGCCTTCATCCATATATTTTTTCACTTCATCTGCCGGTAAATTTCGACATTTTCCGGAGTACATAGGAGGTTTACCTGTTTTTTGCGCTTCTTTTCTCATTTCGTCAAGTTCCTCTTTTGTACAAAAACAATAATAGGCTTTATCCTCTTTTACTAACTTATCCGCATAATTCTTATATAAATCTAACCTTTTAGATTGGTATATAGGTCCTTCATCCCAATCAATTCCCAGCCATTTCAGCCCATCTATTATGGCCTTCATTGAATCTCCTGTTGAACGCTCTAAATCTGTATCATCAACTCTTAAAATCATTTTGCCATTATTATGCCTTGCAAAAAGCCAATTAAATAGCGCAGTCCTTGCACCGCCAATATGTAAATTGCCTGTAGGGCTTGGTGCAAACCTTACTCTAACATCCCTCATATAAACATCCCTTTCAACTGTCTATTGGATTTTAAACTAATTTAGATTATACTGTAATATATAATATTTTTCAACAATTCGTCATATTATATGGTTACATACCGAATTTTTAATGTTAGGAGGTGCGTCATGAAGGATATAATAGTAAATTTGCTTAAAGAACGAGGAGTTACTATTGAAGATATGGCAGATCTTGTCTTAGAGCTTCAAAAGAAATATTATGATTTAACAAGAGAAGAATGTATCGAAAGCTTAAATTCTGTGCTAGATAAAAGAGAAGTTCAAAATGCTGTTTTAACAGGTATAACCCTTGATAAACTGGCAGAAAAAAATATGCTTGAAGAACCTTTGCTTTCAATCCTTAAAAGAGATGAGCCACTTTATGGTATTGATGAAATATTAGCATTAAGTATTACTAATATATACGGTTCAATAGGACTTACAAATTTTGGTTATTTAGACAAGGTCAAACTTGGCATAATAGGAATCTTGAATGAACATAAAGATGAAAGATGCAATACATTCATAGATGATTTGGTTGCCGCAATAGTAGCAGCCGCCTGCTCTAGAATAGCTCACTCAATTAAAAGTGGAAAATCTAACTAAACATTAAAAGGGGCTTATTTTAAATATAGAGCCCCAATATTTAATTATTTTTTAAAAAGCTCTCTTGGAATGTGGCAATAGCCATTAGGATTTTTCTCAAGGTATTTCTGATGGTATTCCTCAGCATCATAAAAGTTCTTTAATGGCTCAATTTCAGTCACTATTGGTTTATCATATTTTTTCTGTTCTTCATCTCTCGATTTGATTATGATGTCAGCATCATCACTATCAATATAGTAAATGCCTGTCCGGTACTGTGTTCCTATATCGTTACCTTGTCTGTTTTTAAGTGTTGGATTTATAATCTTCCAATAATTTCTTAATAAATCTTCCAGGGATATTATGTTTTCATCGTACCTTACATAACAAGCTTCTGAAAAGCCTGTTGTATTTGTGCAGACCTCTTCATATGTTGGATTTTCTTTGTTTCCATTTGCATAGCCAACTTTGGTTTCAGCAACACCATCTATAGTGTCAAAATAAGCTTGAACACCCCAAAAACACCCTCCAGCTAAAACTATTTCCTTCATTATTAATCCTCCTAACTTAAAATCTATTACTATTTTACCATATTAATCAGCGCAAAAGAAAAATTCACCATCACATGAATTTTTATCTTAATATTTTTTTGTGCTATCACTAAATAATTACTGCCTTATCAATGTAAATTTCACTTCTCCATTTGTCGTTTCAACACCATCTAATTTATATGACTTCAATGGGCTTTCAAAATTCAAAACAGTTTTATAATTTTTAATGAGATTATTTAAATATTCTCCAGTTATTTCCACACTTTTAATAGTAATTGATTCAATATTAAAATTTATTTTGCCTCCATCTACTTTAAAGATACCTTTTAAAGTATAATTGTCTCCATCAATTAATGTAAAGCCACTATCATCGAATGCAATTTTAACATTTTTCAGCATGACATCATAATTATCAATCATATTGCTTATCGATACGTCGCTGAAAGAAGCTGACACAGCATCAAACTGGATGTTTATGTTGTCAGGCTGTAAACTATCCCAAGGCAGTTTAGAAATATTATTTAGCAAAAAGTCAAGAGATGGTATACTAGTTTCCAACGACTCACTTAAGCTTAATATTTTCTGATAATCACCAATTTGCCTTTTAATATTGACTAGCATTGCTCTTTTGCTAGATTCTAACTGTTCAATCTTAAATACCAAATTTTTTTGTTCATCCAGTTTCTTTTTTAGATCATTGCGCTGATTGTTTAATGCTTCTTCTTCAGATTTTTTATTCTTCAAAAGATAGTTTATGTGATCTAATTTACTGTAAAAATAATTAGTAATTATGTCTATGTATATTAACCTATGCAAAAGCTCTGATGCATTATTTGACATTAATAGGAGCGATAAGATGGTATTTGTTCCATTCATATATAAGAATCTGAACCAACTTTTTACGTTATTTCTTTCTTTTACAATATCTTGATTTAAGCTGGATATTTCTCTTTCCATAGAATCGATTTTCTCATTAGTATTGATGATTTCCATATTAATTTGGTCAAGAAGCCTTAATGATCTGGCTTTTTTCATGTCTAAATTAAACAATTCGAGAACAATTTTTTGCTCTTCCAACTGGGCATTTTTTAAGTCAGATGCAGGGTCAGAATAAACTATCGTGATTTCGGAAACTATTAAGCAAAAAACTAGTATTATCGATATATATTTCTTCATAATTTCTCTCCATAATGTTCTATATGGAACAAATTTACATTTTTAATCTACTGTTATCTTGTCTTTTATTTGCTCAAATAATTTTGGACCAATCCTCGAAACGTTCATAATATCTTCTATTTTTTGAAAATTCCCATGTTGTTCTCTAAAGTCGATTATACGCTGTGCAGTGACTTCACCGATCCCCGGCAATGTATCAAGCTCTTCCTTTGTAGCCTTATTTATGTTTATCTTGCCATCAGCTTTTTCAACATCACCGATTCCTCCTGTGGAATTATTATTTTCTCCAATTTTTGGTATCTTTATCATTTGCTCATCTTTCACTTTCTCGGCCAAATTTATGTTGGAAAGATCTGCACCTTCCAAAGCACCACCTGCAAGCTTTATAGCATCATCAACCCTGTCACCATCTTTCATTGTATATACACCAGGTGATTTAACAAGTCCTGTTACATAGACTTTTATTTCTATGGGCTTTTCATTGCTTACTATTTCATTTGTATTACCTGCATTTAAGACCGAATCAGTGCTTTTTAAACTTATATCAATGTTATTGTCATTGTTTTTGTATTTTTCAAAAATAAAATATCCTGTTGTAAAAAGTACTACAGCAAGCAATATAATTATTCCGTACTGTTGGTTTTTAGTCAATTTAAACATGTTTCACCTCTCGCCAATTTTATTTATATAAATATTTCTACATTTTTATATAAATTCCTTTTTAAATTTTATATTTTTTTGTTATACTAAAATTATAAGCGCAAAATGGAGGCAAAAGCATGAAAAAATCTTTTACTTTTATTATGGCATTTATAATTTTAATAAGTTTTATTCCTCATGTGTATGCAATTGAAAGTCCACCTCAGATAGTAGGTCCGACCGCAGTATTAATGGATTTCACTACAGGACAGGTGCTTTACGATAAGAATATGCATCAAAAGATGTATCCTGCAAGCACAACAAAAATCTTAACTGCAATCATAGCTATAGAAAAAGGAAAACTAAACGATGTAGTAACTGTAAACGACGATGTTAAAAATATCGATGGTAATTCTATTTACTTAGTTCCAGGAGAAAAGCTTACGTTGGAACAACTGCTTTATGCAATGCTTCTTGAATCTGCCAATGACGCTGCAATTGCAGTTGCCGATCATATTGGTGGCAATGTACAGGCATTTGCTGATATGATGAATAAAAAGGCAAAAGAGATAGGAGCAAATGACAGTCATTTTGTCAACCCTAATGGATTGCCAAATAATAATCACTATTCGACACCATATGATATGGCATTAATTGCGCGATATGCAATGGGAAATGCGACACTTAGAAAAATTGTAAGCACGATACATTATCAGATACCACCTACTAATAAGTTTGGCAAACCGAGAGATTTATGGATTAGCAACAGACTTATAAAACCTACAAGTTTCCACTATGATGGAGCAGATGGCATAAAGACAGGTTACACTATAGCTGCAAATCAAGTTTTTGTCGGTTCTGCTACAAGAAATGGTCATAGGCTAATATCTGTCATAATGGGAGATGTGGGAACTAACATATGGTCAGATACAATAAAATTGCTTAATTACGGGTTTAACAATTATACATTAGTCAATCCTCTTGAGAAAGATTCTATTGTAACATATGCAGATGTTGGAAAAGTGAAATTTAAATTGCCTCTAATAGCAAAAGATTCTTTCTATTACGCTGTACCCAAAGGTGAAGAAAACGACATTAAATCAAGCATAACATTAGATAATAATATTAAAGCACCTATTAAGAAAGGTACTGTATTGGGCAAAATCGATTTCACTTTTGATGGCAAAAGTATTGGCAGTGTGCAGCTTGTTGCAGATGAATCAGTCTACAAAAATTACTTAGGAACCTATTACAATAGCAACAGAACTACAATAATAAAAGATTATGGTACGATAAGATCATATATTGAATTGATATTGGGGTTATTTGCAATTTTAGTTTCGGTTGTACTTTGGCGAAGAAAAAGAGCAAAAAACAGATTCATATTTATAAAATAAAAAGGGCATACCCCTTTTTTTATCTGTAAAATAATTTTGCAATATGTGGTTTTTTTATGCTTACTGCTTTATGAGGACATAATTCCTGGCAGCAAAAACATCTTATGCACGTTTTAAGGTCAACAGTAGGTTTTTTATCTATCATTTTTAATGCTTTAGGAGGGCAATTAGATACGCATATTCCACAACTTTTGCATACATCATAATCAAAAATTGGATACGGCTTTACATGCTTATCTAAATACTTCATTAAAAATGGTGGTATTTTTTCAGTGACACTAAACCCTCTCAAAGTAGGTATATCAAAGTTACTGACTTTAGCATCATCAATATTCATTCCAATTATTTTTATATCTTCAAAACGTCCAAGCCCTCTTCTTTGTGCCATAAAAACCGTCGGTGCGTCTTCGTGATTTAGTCCGATTATCAACGTTGCCACTGTGTCAAGTGAAAAAACATCGTTAGATGATATAATTAGTCCTACTTTTTTTGGTTTACCCGCCGATGGTCCGTTCCCTTCCATAGCAATGACAGCATCCATAATCGATAAAACCGGCTTTAAAAAGACATTGATGTCAATCAGCATGTCTGAAAAGTCTTTTACATCAGGCATTGACAGATGATACCCAGCCTTCACAAGTCCTGGTATGGCACCGAATTGATTTTTAACTGCTCCTGTATATACTGTCATACCGTGTGTTTTCAATTTTGGTAGTGATATAATTGAATCGCATTCCATAAGTGCTTTCATAAAAGTCGCTTGTTTAATAAGTTTCCCATCAGATATTTTAACCACTATCTCTTCAGTATTGTAATTCAGTTCAGCACCAGTCCTTTTTGCAACATCTATCATACCTGTTGTTTCGTAGATTGATCTTAAAGCCCTCTCACTGAATGGTCCTGCAGGACTATCACCAATAATAGGAATAGCCCCCATATCTTTTATAGTACTGGCAACAGCTTCAACTATTGCTGGATGTGTTGTCACGGCATCATCAGGTTTGTTTTTCTTCAACAAATTTGCCTTTAAAAAGACCTTATCGCCTTTTTTTATGTACTTTTCTAAACCACCAAGATTTTTATAAGACCTTTCTATAGCTTTTCTTATTTCATCCGCGGAGTAGGAATCACACTTTTCTATAGATACAATATTCAAAATATACGCCACCTTTAATTACAATATACTTCTTAATATAGAATATATTATATATACATGAAAATAGCAATAAAATATTATAGGAATGCAACACAGCACATTCCTACGAAAAATTTTTTCAATAATTACATTAACATCAGTATTTACTTAGATCATCGCCTACTCTTATTTCATCAAGATAATTGTATATAGTATATCTGGATACGCACAATATTTTTGCGACGTAATCTATTGCACCTCTAATTAAAAATGTACCTTTAGCGTCTAACATTTTTACCATATTAACCTTCTCTTCTTTTGACATAAAATTAACTGGTTTTCCATAGTTCTCTATGGTTGTATTTACAATATTCTCTAAAACGTCATTTACGCTTCCTCCGTACGGCTCTACAGGTGTTTCCCCACCATCATTAATTTCACAAAGGTCATCCAACGTATTCTTAACCATTATATATTCAGAAATATCAATATTTATGCATAAACAGCCTATAGGTTTACCAGTATCGTCTTTGATGTACACAATAGTAGACTTGAGTATTTTACCATCTTTACCCTTCGTTTTAAAATTAACTTCATTTTCAGTTTTATTGGCCTTTAGTGATTTCAAAATTACCTCTGGTATAGGATTTCCAACCTCTCTACCTGTTATATGTCCATTACCAACTGCAATTACAGAACTTTGTAAATTTGAAAAATCATAGAGAACAACTTCACAATTTTTCCCAAATGTTTTTGCAACACTGTCTACAATAGGTATCATGTTTTTCAAAATCGGATGTACTTTTGTAGGCACTTTTATCCCCCCTAAAACTTCAAAATATAAATTAAACTAATTTAAACATTAAATATTTTATTGAATATAAAATTACGAAAAAAACCTCCCTGCCTTCTTGTGCAGGCCTTGGAGGTTTATATTAAAAACATTATACTAATCTAATATTACATTGTCAAGAGCAATTTCCTTAGCATCACCCCAAAGTCTTTCCAAAGAGTAGAAGTTTCTCTCATCTTTTGTAAAAATATGCACAACAATGCTGCCGTAATCCATCAAAATCCACGTAGCTGAATTATACCCTTCAATATGGTTTACCGTAATACCTTCTTCCTCCAGCCTTTCTAATACCTCATCACACAAGGATTTAACATGAGTAGTTGATGTACCACCAGCTATCACAAAGTAATCAGCTAATGTGGTCAATTCTCCCACATAAAGAGCTTTTACTTCCAATGCTTTTTTATCATCCAGTATCTTTAAAATCTTTAATGTTAATTCAGCACTATCTTTATCCAATGTAATACCTCCGAACTTAAAAAATCTATATTTTACAATGTTGAATTTGTCTTAATAATCATATCATTACGAGCAATCACTGTTTTTATATACAATAGTTGATGCTTCTTAATGACATAGTTTATAGTCTGATCTAGTGCCATTATGACAGCTCCATCAAGATCGCTTAATGATGCTTTTCTCAGATTCTCTACTCCTTCAAAATTTCTATTGGGTTCAATGTAGTCTGCTAAAAATATTATTTTGTCTAATACTGTCATGTCTTTATCTCCAGTTGTATGCAGCATAATAGCTCGTTTTATTTCTTCATCATGTATTCCAAAATAATCTCCGATAAGGTATCCTCCAACAGGTCCATGCAACAAAGATGGTGACCTTAACAAAACATCATCTAATTGAATGTTGTATTTGTTAGCTAATGAAATAAGTTCTTCATCGCTGAGATTTTTTGCGCAATCATGAAGAAGACCTGCTACTTTCGCTTTTTCAATATCCGCATTATATTTTATAGCTAATTTCTCCGCTGTCTCCATCACGCCTAGGGAATGTTTAAATCTTTCTTCATTTAATACTTTTTTCAATTCATCAATATAAAATTCAAGATTCATGGTATCACCTTCTTTTATAAAGCCCGGCTTTTTCAATGTACCTTTCTACAGATTCAGGCAACAAGTATTTTATAGGTCTACCTTCATATACGCGATTGCGTATATCTGTCGATGATATGGCCAATGATGGAACAGTTACTTGAAATATGTCTTTATTATAAACTTTCTTAATGTAATCTATCTTTTCACTGATACTATCACCAGCATATCCAGGCCTTGTTGCTGCAACAAAATTGCACATTTGCAAAAGTTCTTCAGCATTTTTCCAAGTCAAAATTTCAAGTATTGCATCTGCGCCAGTTATAAAAAATATCTGCGTATTTTCCCCATATATCTTTTTAAACTCTTTTAAAGTATCAATTGTATAAGTATATCCTTCCCTCTCTATTTCAATAGCAGATACTTCAAAATATGGATTTGTAACAGTAGCAAGAATCGTCATCAAGTATCTTATATGCTTATCTGTAATATTTCTTTTGACTTTATGAGGTGGATTACCTGATGGAACAAATATTACTCTATCAAGATTAAATTGATCCCTAACAGCCTCTGCTGTTACAAGATGTCCAAAATGTATTGGATCAAACGTACCACCCATAATGCCAAGCCTAAGAAAACTATTTTCCATCTAAATAAATCCTCCACTTAAAATTCAATTAACCAGCTTATTATATACGTAATTATACAATAATAAGCACTTACTGACAACATTCAACAAGTTTTATGGATATTTTGATTATTCGTAATACTCAAACTCAAAATCTCGTACATTTATAGTGTCACCATCTTTAAAACCTCTTTCCTTCAGCATATCTATTACTCCAGATTTTTTTAATATCATTTCAAAATACCTTAAAGAATTTTCATCTTGTAGATTAACTCTTTTCAATAATCTATCAATTTTAGAACCGCTTAAATAATATACACTATTTTTAATATCTATATCTACGGTTTCCTTTTCTTTTGGCATATTATAAATAATAACATCATCTGTATTTTCTTCAACATCTAGTTTAAACTTATCAAGGATTTCAATAGTCTTATCAAGCAAATTTTCAATGCCTATACCAGTTATTGCAGATATTTTAAAAGCATCGTACCCAAAACTTTGAATTTTTGCGCTTATATCGTCTAAATCAATTAATGATGCATCTAATGCATCTATTTTATTCAATGCAACTATCTGAGGTATTTCTTTTAGCTTATCATTATACAAGCACATCTCTTCATTGATTTTTTTAAAATCATCTATAGGATCTGACAATGGATTCGACACGTCAATAATATGCAGTATCAATTTCGTCCTTTCTATGTGCTTCAAAAAGTCATATCCAAGTCCTTCTCCTCTATGAGCACCTTCAATAAGACCTGGTATATCAGCCATGACAAAAGATTTCCCTTTATGATAAACTACACCTAGATTTGGATATAAAGTAGTAAAAGGATAGTTTGCTATCTTTGGTCTAGCATTAGTACAAGCTGCCAGCAAAGTTGATTTACCTGCATTTGGAAAACCAACAAGTCCAACATCAGCCAATAGCTTTAATTCTAAGCGAATATAAAGTTCCTTTCCCTCTTCACCACTTTCTGCAAATCTAGGAGTCTTTAATGTGGCTGAAGCAAATTTTGCATTACCTCTTCCACCTTTGCCCCCCTTCAAAACAATAGCTTTCTGACCAGGTTTCGTAAGATCAGCAATTAACTCGTTTGTATCATCTCTAATTATTTGTGTTCCAACAGGCACTTTTATGTATAGATCATCAGCATCTTTACCGTACTTATTATTGCCGCTTCCATTTTCGCCACTAGGCGCTACATATTTTCTTTTATATTTAAAGTCCATTAATGTGGACATATTAGGGTCAGTAATAAATACCACGTCGCCGCCTTTACCGCCGTCACCCCCATCTGGTCCACCGTACGCCACATATTTTTCCCTTCTAAATGAGATAACACCATTGCCACCATTTCCTGACTTTATGTAAATTTTTGCACTATCTATAAACACATCATCACCTACTTTAGATTAATTATCTTCAATCTTATTTTTAATGTATTTCATAATATTATCCATACCGCTATTGAATACAGTACGCTCATCATTGCTTTTATCAATAACTTTTTGAATATACTCAAAAATCTTATCCGTTTTTCCAAGCTGAGCATACCCCAGCAAAACTTGAAGATCATTTATATATTCATGCCTCTTTAGATTTATGTATTCTATTAAATATTCTTCATCATTTTTTGTCATTTGTATCACTCCTAAGTCAAATAAATAATTTATATATATTATACCACATAACTTGGTATAAAAAAGAAAAATCCCGGCTTATGCCAGGACTTCCTTTCTTTTTTCATATACACTTACCTGTTTTTTGTCTTTTCCTTTTCTCTCAAAAGCAACATATCCATCAATAAGTGCAAACAATGTATCGTCTTTACCTCTACCCACGTTAACTCCAGGATGTATCTTTGTACCTCTTTGCCTTACAAGTATATTCCCCGCCAATACAAATTGGCCATCTGCTCTTTTTACACCAAGTCGCTTTGATTCACTGTCACGACCATTGCGGGTGCTTCCCATACCTTTTTTATGAGCAAATAACTGTAGCCTCATCAATTACACCTCCTATCAAATACTTTTACATATGCAGAATAATCTTTCTCAATATCTTTAAGCCCTAAAATCATTGTATCAATAATAGCACACAATCTAATGCTGTCATCATCCGTACCATAACTTTCTATTTCAACATACATATATCCATCATTTATCTTCTTTTTAATGGACACTGTCTTAAGTGATTCTAAGCCAAGGACAGCCGTCTGCGCCACTGCAGTAACGCCGGCGCATACTATATCTCTGTCATAAACATCATAACCAGCATGTCCTTTAATTTCGAATTTTTGTACTTTGTCATCGACATCTCTAAATATATTAACCCTAATCATTTTATTTACATAATCTTTTCAATTTGTACTCTCGTAAACGGCTGACGATGTCCCCTCTTCTTTCTCTCATTCTTCTTTGGCTTATACTTAAAAACTATGATTTTTTTGCCTTTTCCATGTTCAAGAACTTTTGCATCAACCTTTACATCTTTAAGATATGGTTTGCCAAAATCTACAGTTCCATCGTCCTTTGCTACAGCCAACACCTTATCAAAGGAATACACACCACCAGCTTCGCAGTCAAGTTTCTCAACTTCGAGAATATCGCCTTCTTGAACTCTGTACTGTTTGCCACCTGTTTCTATAATTGCGTACATTAGGGCACCTCCTCTTTACCAGTCTCGCCGAAATCAAGGTACTTCCAAAGGTATTTCCAATGGAAGCATTAAAAAACCCGTTCCGAGCGGCTACAAAGTGTATTCTAGCATAATAATAAATAATTGTCAATCA
>Ga0207747_1001169_pt1 | contig 20490 bp, 13 predicted proteins | sample HigsolmetaGSP11D_FD_184839 | JGI IMG/M metagenome (GOLD analysis project Ga0207747, IMG submission 184839) | High solid enriched microbial communities from the Joint BioEnergy Institute, USA - SP1-1-D (SPAdes) | ecosystem: Engineered > Bioreactor > SSF (Solid state fermentation) > Aerobic >...
CTATTATTCATAGAGAATATCCTCCTTTGTTTGTTGTTTGGTCTTGTCAACTTAATGATAACACAAAGTGATATTCTCTATATTTATTTCTTTGCTTTTAACTTAAAGTAATTTTACCCTATAATAAATTTGCGGTTTTCACAACCATATCAGCATAGCATATATTAAATATAAAGTGCATTTATCGTTTGGTTAGTGTGAAAGATAAATCTTTCACACGGCATTTTGTGCTGTAATAAAAATGCTATCCGAATTCATAGCGCAAAAGGCCAGATTGGAGGTTTATATGCAAATTCATGTAGTGCAATCAGGGGAGACGCTAAGCTCGATTGCTGAACAGTATGGCATTACACCGCAAAGAATTATAATAGATAATGAACTTCCCAATCCCGATAATCTTTTGGTCGGGCAAAGTTTAGGAATACGAGTTCCGGAAACAGTTCATACGGTAGTTGAAGGGGACAGTTTATTTAGTATAGCCGAACAATATGGAGTGGAGCCGGATCAAATTCTCCGCAATAATCCAACCATTGCTGAGGACGAGATACTTACACCAGGCGAGCAGGTTGTGATTTCCTTTGAAGGGGAAGAACCAATCGATGATATACTGATTAATGGTTATGCGTATCCATTCATAAATAGAAATGTTTTAAGAAAAACATTATCCTTCCTTACTTATCAATCTTTATTTACTTATGGTTTTACTCCACAAGGTGATTTGGTTCCGCTGGATGATACGGAATTGATTGGATTAGGATATGAATTTGGTGTAGCACCGATTATGATGCTTGCACCAATGAGTCCAGATGGAAATTTTGACTCGCAGATAGCGCATAATATGTTTATTAATCCAGAAGGGCAGAATGCGCTCATTGAAAATATAATAGCCACAATGCAGGAAAAAGGGTATGTTGGTCTGGACATTGATTTTGAATTTATCCTTCCGGAAGACCGGCAGAACTTCATTAATTTTATCGCCAATGTGCATAGTAGACTGGAACCGTTAGGTTTACTTACTTTCGTCGCACTGGCACCAAAAACATCAGGTGAAATGACAGGTCTTTTGTATGAAGCCCATGATTATCCGGCCATAGGTGAAATCGCCGATTACGTACTACTTATGACATATGAATGGGGATATTTGTTTGGTCCTCCAATGGCAACATCACCGCTGAATAATGTGAGAAGTGTTCTGGAATATGGGGTTACGGTTATTGATCCCAATAAGATTTTGCTGGGGGTACCAAATTATGCGTATGACTGGGCACTTCCTTTTGTACAAGGAGAGTCTATGGCAGAGGCTCTATCCAATCAGGAAGCAATTGCTCGTGCTGCGCAGTTTGGTGTAACGATACAGTTTGACGAACAGGCACAATGCCCATTTTATGAATATACCGATCCGAATGGTGTGCAGCATATTGTTTGGTTTGATGATATTAGAAGTATGGATGCAAAATTACGCCTTATACCGGAATTCGGTCTGGCAGGTGCAGGTATATGGCAGATCATGAACTTCTTCCCGGGTTTGTGGTTGGTTGCAAATGCGCTATTTAATATCAATAAAGTAGTATAATGGTACTATAGAATGTGGGTTTAGGACTGCTTTTACCAACGTAAAGCAGTCTTTTTTATGGAAAAAGCACGAGTATCACGATATTATGATAGCACGTATTCAGATAATAGCAATGGAATAGCTGAAACATTTTAAGTTTACAAAAGTTGATAAAATCGTTATAATGATTTTAGGTTTTTGACAAGCCGTATATTTTTAATATCATATTTCATTCGATACATCAGAGGTAAACATCAACGTTATTAGATTCACATTACTTTATATTAAGAAAAGAGGATATACCTATGAATAATCGCTTTATTAAGGAAGCCCTAAGTTGGGTGAGCGTGTTTGTCATAGCGATTGCATTGGCATTTTTTATAAACCGTTTTGTTATTTTTAAAGTAGAAGTACCAACCGGTTCCATGGAAGAAACGATTATGACAGGAGATAAGGTTATCACATATCGCCTTTCTTACCTTTTTCGTGAGCCGAAGAGAGGGGATATCGTAGTATTCCCATTTCCGGATGATGAAAAAGAAGACTTCATAAAGAGAATTATCGGTCTTCCGGGAGAAGTGATTGAAGGACGGGATGGGCTTGTTTATATCAACGGGGAACCTCTTGATGAACCTTACGTTAGAGAAGCACTGAAAAGAGATTTTGGCCCTTATGAGATACCTGAGGATCATTATTTTATGATGGGAGATAACAGAAACGAATCAATGGACTCAAGACATTGGGACAACAAATTCTTGTCAAGGGATAAAATCAAAGGGAAAGCAATATTGAAATATCCGGAATTTACTTTGCTCAAATAAAAATGATTTTTGATAATTAAATGAATTGAAAGCTAATTTATTTGTCATGAATAAGTAAGGCTTTTGCTTAATCACATCAAGAGATTAAGCAAAAGCCTTTTATATTGCTAAAACTATTAATCGAAATAATACCCTTATAAAATGAAGCTAACTAATATACGGGGCGATAGCATCTTGAATGGTTTTCTCAAGAGCTTCTTTTCCATAGTTGTCAACTTCCTTCTTGTTCTTCTCACCATGGGTTAGACAACCGGCACCACCGATACAACCTCCTACGCAAGCCATTCCTTCGATGAAGTTGTTTGGCAGAACCTTCTTAGTGGCTTTAAGCAGAGCAGTGCGGCATTCTTCAATACCATCACAGGTAATCGGATTTAATTCAAAATCATTGACACCTTTCTCTTTGATTGCTTCCTTGACAGCTTCGGACAAACCACCGCTTCTTGCAAAAATTCTACCGAAATAGGAAGCATTATCCAGAGTATCAAGTGGTAATTCTTCCAGGTTAATATCGCGGCTGTCGATAAGCGCCTGAAGCTCTTCAAATGTAATTACACTATCTACATAGGGAGCTACTTCAGGTCTTTTCATTTCCATCTTCTTCGCAGTACAAGGACCAATGAAAACAACCTTACTTGTAGGATCCGTTTTCTTTATATATTTTGAAATCGCTGTCATAGGTGATGGATTATGGGAGATATGCTCCACCATCGCAGGATATTGCTTATGTATATATTCTACAAAGGCTGGACAGCAGGAACTGGTCAGAAATCCTTTTTCCATCAGCTCATCTGCTTCTGAGCTTGCTACCATATCCGCACCTAAAGCTGCTTCAACAACGGTATGAAAGCCTAAGGCTTTAATTGCACTTATAATTTGTCCTAGCTTTGCATATGTAAACTGGCTGGCTATGGAAGGTGCCACAACTGCGTAGAGTTTATAATTTGTATTGCCGTTACTTCCTTTAATTAGATTAACGACATCAACGATGTAGGATTTATCCATGATTGCGCCGAAAGGACATTGATATACGCAAGCACCGCAGGAAATACATTTCTCATTATCAATTAATGCTTTCTTTTGCTCATCCATACTGATTGCTTTGACTTTGCAGGCATTCTGGCATGGACGCTTTTGATTGCGAATAGCAGTGTAAGGGCAAACCTGGGAGCATCGTCCGCATTCCACACATTTTTCCTTATCGATATGGGCTTTTTGATGCTTATCAAAGGTGATGGCACCTAATTTGCAGACATCCTCACAGCGATGGGCAATACAACCTCTACAAGCATCGGTTACTTCAAATCCGCCGACAGGACATTCGTCACAGGCGATATCTAAGACCTCAATAACGTTTGGGTTATCACTGTTACCGCCCATAGCAAGGTTAATTCTTTCTCCAACAATTGCTCTTTCCTTGTAAATGCAGCAACGCATAGTCGCTTCAGGACCTTGCACGATTATCTGCGGAATACTGTACACCGCATGATGAAGATCATCATTAAAAGCACTTCTGGCAACTTCTCTTAATACTTTGTACTTTAAATGTTGAACTTTGGTATCAAATTTTCTCATTTTGCATTGATGTTCCTTTCAAGTAAGCGTATAGCAGACTAATAATTTGATAGTATTGATTTAAAAATAACTTACATTAATTCTCTTACCCATCTTTTTTAAGCATTCCGAAAGTTCATCAATCAGTCGCATCTTAATGCTGAAATTAATGGGAAGCTCAGGATTTTGATGGGCAGGATTGATTGCCTTACCGACATAGAAATTGATGTCGGTAGCTTCTTCAAATAATAGTTTGGCAATCAGTGAGGCGCCATCCTCCTGCATATGCCAATCTGTGTTGCAGGTATTATCAGCGATGTAATTTTTGGCATGAAAAAGAACACGATTTATCGTGATAATTCCTTCTGTTACCAGGTCAACCCCATCAATTTTTGAAATTGGTGGAATTTCCGGATTAACATAATTGAGCTCTGTATGAATCTCTTTCCCAAGATAGGCAGCAGCCAGAGTAGAGGTTGTACCGCCGCATACGATATGTTTCCCTTCTTTTGCAAAAAACAAAGTCATCATCTTATTAACATCATTAGGATTTGAGGGCGGCCCGATTAATAAATTAACTGGTTCCCGTTTGCGTATCTTAATCGCAGCTATTGTAGTATCATCACCGGGGAGGTTTTCGTACAATTGGCAGCATTGCTCCATAAGAATGGAAGAAATCATCTTGGCAGAGTAGCTCTTATCATAGGCTGCTTCAAGAAATTCTATAATATTTTTTCTCTGCCAACCAAAATTCAGTGCTTTTCCAACTCCTGCATAGACAGCACCATCACTCATTGCCACGAGTACATCTCCCGGAGAAAGTTCAATCCTGGATTTATAGATACTTTTATCACCGATTGTGATATTAATTTTACTATAATCACATGAGACTCCATTATGTAAGAAGATCACATGCGGATTGTCATATTGTATCACTTCTGCAATCTTACTGTCAATTATATGTAGAATTGTAAATGTTGAGTAAGCAATACCTCTCTTTTCACAAACCGGTAGTGTCGATGCAACTGTAGTAACACAATCCTCAATACTCATGTTATTTGCCAGCATGGTAGATATAATTTTGGATGTTAAAGTGGATAAAATACTAGCTTTTACGCCGCTGCCAAGTCCATCGGCAAGTACTAAAATGAGAGAATTTTCATTCGGTTCGATGATATCAACATGATCACCGCAGAGTTGTTCACCGTCTTTATTCACGCTAAGATAGCCGGCATCGGTAAATAGGTTATTCATTTTTCAAGGTCTCCTTTAAATGTGTCAGTGCAATTTTAGTCTCAGCGGCAGTCTCACCAAGTAAGGAGGCAATTTCCTGAACAACACGCATCTGCTTTTCAATAACCTTATCGGTTATTTCCATTGTCTGCAGGCTTATTTTCTCTTTTTTCAATCGTTCCTTTTCTTCCTGCGTTACATCACGAAAGATGCTGATAATAATATGATAAGTGCGATCATAGATAATCGTCTCTTCTATGTATTTGCGGTATTCAGCCAGATAGGTAAGACGATCATGAATATTTTTCCCACTGGTGATTACTTCTAAATAAGCGGCCGGATTTAGGATACGAACCACCGGAGCACCCAAGATATCTCTTTTGTGCTTAATATTAAGGATTTCTTTGGCTGCACGATTAATCTGCTGAACCACAAGGTCCTCACTCAATACAAGAACACCGCTTGGCATATTATAAATAATATTATCTGAGAAGTTTTCTGCTTTTTCCTTTAGAAATGGCAGGCACATGGTCAGATCCGCTTTCCCTTGAAGAACAGCGATTGCTTTCTCTCTGCAAGTGTCGTAGCCGCAGCTGCCGCAGTTAAGTTCCTGTTCCGGTGAGGACTTGCCCATCTTATGCAGGATTTCCGTAATAGCACTGCTTCCGGGCATAAGATTACTGTGGCCTAGGTAAGCAAAGGATCTATATAATTTTTCCGAAGGGAGTGAAGAAACATTAAAATCTTTATTAGAAGCATAGTGCTTGACAGATAGATAATCCGTAATAGGTTTTGAAAGTTCTTTCTCCATAGCCGGACCGCCAATACAACTTCCGACACAGGCAGACATTTCAATAAAGCAGAAGGATAGATTTCCTGCTATAATATCTTTTAAAGCTCGAATGCAGTTTTCTGTTCCGTCAACAGATATAAAAGTATAGTTGGTATCAGGGATTACCATAGAATCTATGATGCCTCCGGGTATTGGAAATAATCTTGCCCGGCCTTCCTTGCCTTCTTCGTGATTTATAGAAGCAACTGGTACAATCCCATCTTCCTCAAACCATTCGGATAACTCATCAAAGGTAAGAACACCGTTAACAAGCCCAGGATATTGTTCTGCTTCCTCTTTCTTAGAGATGCATGGCCCTATGAATACCGTGTAAGCATCCGGATGCTCATCTTTTATCTTCATGCAATGAGCCTGCATAGGGGATAACACCTTAGCCAGATAGGGGAGTGCTTCCGGATAAAATTTTTGTATTAGAGAGTTAACGGTATGACAACAGGAGGTAATCATCGGCTTTCCATTTCCCTCGTTTATCATCTTCTCATATTCTCTTTTAATGATTGTTGCACCAAGGGCTGTCTCCGAAGCTCCGGCAAACCCAAGCTTTTTTAGAGCTTCTTCCATGGAAACAATATCACATCCACGATATTTTGCAATAAAAGAGGGAGCAATACTTGCATAAACAGGCTTACCTGATTGTATTAGCTCCTTGATTGCAGCAATATCATTTTTAATTTGTCTTGCTTTTTGCGGGCATACGACAACGCATTCTCCACACAGGATGCATTGATCTTTAACAATATGGGCTTGATGATCTGCAAACCGTATGGACTTTACCGGACAATGCCGTATACATTTATAACAATTCTTACAATTTGCTTTCTTTAACTGTATGTAATAATCCATTGTAAACTTTCCTTTTCATATGTAATAAAGTCTCAAATGATTGCGGTTCTATGCTGTCTTATTGAAATGAGCTAAAACATGCTGATAAAAAAAATCATCGAAATTTTCTTTTGATACACCACATATTATTTCATCATTAATTTTTACTGTTACGCCATCGGTACATTTACCAAGGCAGAAGGCAGCAGATAGATTCACACTGTCTGTAAGATTATGATCAATCAATGCTTGCTTCATTAATTGAATCACATCATAGGATCCTTTGAGATGACAGGAACTTCCGACACAAATATAAATATTCATATTGAATTCTCCTATTATTTTATTTTGATTCTGATAAGCAATAATGAAAGGCTACAATACGAAGTTATGTAGCCTTTCATTCTATGGCTATGTTTTATTTATATTCAAATTATATAACATCGTTAAAAATTTGTCAATCAGTTAACCAAAAAAGAAACATTGGATTTATAAAACACGCCAATGTTTCTATATCAAATTAATATGTTAAGAAATTCCAAGATAGGCTTCGTTCCATTCAATCACCTTTCTCATAGCATCTAATCCGGGAGCACCAATGGTGTTACGTTTGTTAATACAGGTTTCTAAGCGGATTGCATTGTAGATATCCTTTTCGAATACGTTACTAAATTGCTTATATTCATCAAGAGTTAGATCTTCCAAAGCAACGTTCTTATCAATGCAATATAAAACCAGCTGACCAACAATACCGTGAGCATCCCGGAATGGAATTCCTTTCCCAACCAGATAGTCTGCCACATCCGTAGCATTCGTAAAGCCTTTCTTTACACTGGATTCCATAGTGGCTTTATTGATTTTCATTGTAGAAATCATGCCTGTAAAAAGGGTTAGACATCCCTTTACAGTATCAATCGCATCAAAGGAAAACTCTTTATCTTCCTGCATATCTTTGTTGTAAGCGAGAGGTAATCCTTTCATTGTTGTTAACAAGGAAACCAAGGCACCATAGACGCGTCCGGTTTTACCACGAACCAGTTCCGCAATATCCGGATTTTTCTTCTGTGGCATGATACTGGAACCGGTAGAATAGGCATCGTCTAATTCGATAAATTGATATTCGTTGCTGTTCCAAAGAATGATTTCTTCGCAGAAACGACTAAGATGCATCATAATTATGGACAAGTCACTTAAGAGTTCTATTAAATAATCCCTGTCGGATACGCTATCCATACTGTTAGCTGTTGGACCATCGAAATGCAGAAGACTTGCAGTATAGGTTCGGTCCAGGGGATAAGTAGTTCCTGCCAGCGCTCCGGCACCTAGCGGACAGAGGTTCATTCGTTGGTAGGTATCCGATAACCTGGAACGATCTCTCTTAAACATTTCAAAATAGGCACCCAAATGATGGGCTAAGGTAACAGGCTGCGCTTTCTGAAGATGCGTAAAGCCTGGGAGAAAGGTATCTATATTCACCTTCATCATCGTATGCAGGGTTTCTAAGAGTTTCTTTAATAAATGATCGATTTCAACAATCTCATCCCTTACATAAAGTTTCATATCCAGGGCAACCTGATCGTTACGGCTTCTTCCTGTATGCAGCTTCTTACCGGCTTCTCCAATACGTGCTATCAGATTGGTTTCTACAAAGCTATGAATATCTTCACTTTCGTTATCTATCTTAAGCTTACCATTTGCAATATCCTCTAATATACCGTTAAGACCTTCAACTATTTGATCTTTTTCTGCGACGGTTATGATGCCTTGCTTTGCTAACATGGTAACATGAGCAATACTTCCCTCGATATCCTGCTTATAAAACTTCTGATCAAAGGAGATGGATGCATTAAAATTATGGACGGATTGATTGGTTTCCTTGGTAAAACGTCCACCCCAAAGCTTCATGATGAACACCTCTTTCTGTAGAATGACTTTTATTTATAGTGATAGGATTGCAATTATCATACCTTTTATTGATTAAATATGCAAGAAGAATTTATAAATATTCATAACAAAGTAATAGAAAAGCATAGACTGCCATAACCAATCTATGCTTTTCTCAAGTTATTATTCATTGATCGTTACTATAATCTATTAGCATATATCTTGATAGATTATACATGATTAAATGCTTCTGGCATTATAACTGATAAAGAGCTTCGTACTTCTCTTTCAGATACTTCACATAATAATCCGCATTAAACTCTTCCCCGGTCATATCTTTTAAAATTTCGTTGGTGTTCTTGGTTGCGCCATATTTATGAACGGTATCCCTTAGATATTCACGAATTGGTGTAAGGTTACCTTCTTTTAAATAATCCTTTAGAGGCATTACATCAAGCATATGGTAATAAATCTGTGCAGCAATGGCTGATCCGATTGCATAGGAAGGGAAGTATCCAAACTCACCAACGGACCAATGGGTATCCTGCAAGATACCGGATGCATAATCCGGCGGTGTGAGACCCATATATTCCTCGTATTTTTTATTCCATACATCCGGCAGTTGATCTATAGAAATCTCATCATTGAAAATCATTTTCTCGATTTCATAGCGGATTAAAATATGAATTGGGTAGGAGAGTTCGTCTGCCTCGGTTCGAACTAAGCTTGGTTCCGCTTTATTAATTCCTTGAATGAAATGATCAAGTGTTATGTTTTTTAATTGTTCCGGATAGGTGCTTACAAGCTTGCCAAAGATTGGCTCCCAGAATTCCTTGCTCCTGCCAATATTATTCTCATAGAAGCGGGACTGGGATTCGTGCATACACATAGAAGTTCCGCCGCCGACCAATGTTTGGGTAAGGGAATCGTCTATGTTCATCTCATAAATAGCATGACCTGTCTCGTGAATTGCAGAAAACATGGCACTTTCCAGATTGTCTTCCAGAAAGCGATTGGTAATTCTAACATCATGGTTATGAAGCTGCGTGGTAAATGGGTGAGCACTTTCTGCAATAACACCACGATTAAAATCGAAACCAAGATAACCACTTAAGTATTTGCAGAATTGCTTCTGTTTTTCTATGTCATATAGCAGGAAATTATAGCTTTTATCAATCGTATCCGCTTTACTTCCAATTTCCTTTAAGAGAGGAATGATTTCTTTCTTTACTTTATCAAAGAAGATGTCCAGTTCTTTGATACCGAAACATTCATCGAAGTCACTGAGCAATGCCTCATATGGTTTCTTGCCGCCTTTCGCACGATATCCGGCGAATTTCTTTTTGTAATCAATGATCTCCTTTAAAATCGGAGCGAAGTCATCGTACTTATTGTCTTTCTTAGCTTTCGCCCAGATACGGCAGGACTTGGAAGCTAACTCATTGTACGCACGGTATTCTTCCGGCGGAATACTTTCCAGCTGATCATAGATTCGGTTTAATTCCTTTATGATTGCTTTTTCCTTGATCGATAGCTCTTTCTGCTCCTTTTCATCCTGCAGCTTCTTCAGTATTTTCCTTACATCATCATTGATTAGGCTACTAATGTATTCATTGGAAAGAATACCGATTACTTTCGAAGTATAATTTGCGGCTTCATGAGGTGCAGCTGTTTCATCATCCCATTCAAAAAGACTTCGTGCAGCTTGCAATGCCATGGCCTTATCTAAATATGGTTGTAATTTATCAAATGTCTTACTCATATATGCTCCTCTCATCAAAAATTCTTCTTCCAAATAGTATATCAAAATTTGCTGATTAAAGTAATCCATTTTATGGCGGGGGATTATTAAATTTTTAACAAAGACAGATTGTAAAATTAAACCAGTTCGATTATAATTAGTTTGTATGGAGTTGTTATTTATTTGATCTTTGTTATCTGTTATAATTTGAAAGTGTATACTCTAAATTTATCTTGATACAATAGAAATGTGATTTGAATCACATTTTTTTAACGGGATTTAAGATACTGTAAGAATAAAGCATATTTACTATAATATGTTATAGAATATTTTCCATTAACAAGTAAATAATAGATAAGAAACATGCCTAATATTAATAAGGAACATAAAGAAAGGATGGATGACATATGAAGAACATGATTATCGAGCAAGTTGTAGGAAGAGAAATTTTAGACTCCAGAGGAAATCCAACCGTTGAGGTAGAAGTTACGTTAGCAGATGGAAGTATGGGTAGAGCAGCGGTTCCATCCGGTGCATCCACTGGCGCATTTGAAGCAGTAGAGCTTCGTGATGGAGATAAGAGCAGATACCTTGGCAATGGTGTTAGCAAGGCAGTAAATAATGTGAATACAGAAATCGCTGCAGCACTAAAGGGAATGGATGCAACCCAGCAGGCAGAGATTGATGCGAAAATGATTCAGTTAGATGGTACACCAAATAAGGGCAGATTAGGAGCAAATGCAATTCTAGGTGCATCTCTTGCAGTTGCTAAGGCAGCAGCAGCTTCCTTAAAGCTTCCTCTTTATCGCTACCTTGGCGGTGTTAATGCTAAGACATTACCGGTTCCAATGATGAACATTATCAACGGCGGTAAGCATGCGGATTCCAGTTTAAATATCCAGGAATTTATGATTATGCCGGTAGGTGCTAAGAGCTTCTCAGAAGCATTAGAGCATAGTGCAACCGTATTCCATACTTTAAAGAAACTGCTTAAGAATGACGGCTATGTAACAGCAGTTGGTGATGAGGGTGGTTTTGCACCGAAGTTTGAAAGTGATACACAGGCTCTGGATTACATTGTTAAGGCAATTGAAGCTGCCGGTTATGTTCCCGGACAGGATTTCTATATCGCAATCGATGCTGCATCAACAGAAATGTATGATGAAGCAGTTAAGGCAGGCCGTAAAGGAGAGTATCTCTTCTGGAAGTCCGGTGAATATAAGACAGTAGAGCAAATGGTTGATTTCTGGGACGAGGTATGCAATAAGTATCCTGTAATCTCTCTTGAGGATGGTTTGGCTGAGGAAGACTGGGAAGGCTGGAAGCTGTTAACAGAGAGAATTGGTCATAAAGTTCAGTTAGTTGGTGATGATCTCTTTGTAACCAATACGGAGAGAGTACGCAAAGGTATCCAACAAGGCGTATCCAATTCTGTATTAATCAAATTCAACCAAATTGGCTCCTTAACAGAGACATTAGATTCTATTGAAATGGCTAAGAATAACCGTTGGACAGCAGTAGTTTCCCACCGTTCCGGTGAAACCGAAGACGTTACCTTAGCAGATATTGCAGTGGCTACCAATGCCGGACAGATTAAGACCGGTGCTCCATCCAGAACGGATCGTGTTGCAAAATACAACCAGCTATTAAGAATTGAGCAAGAGCTTGGAAGCAGTGCAAAATATCTTGGCAAAGAGGCGTTTAAGGTATTAAGATAAGTTTATATATATACTAATCTCATTCGCTTTTCATAATAAAAAGGAGCTGTGTACGACACAGCTCCTTTTTATTGCATTTGCTTTTCCATTAATGTTTTATCTCATAGGGTTCCTTCATTAAACATCGATAGTATTTGATTACATTTCCGCTAAAGAGCTTCAGATTTTCTTTATTGCATATCTCCTTGTTGCTGACATAGGGGAGATTATCATACATGGAATATGGATCTTGATTATATAGGGAATTATCATAGGCTTTTTCATAAGCGGAAATTGGTATAAATATTGCATCCATTTTAGCACCTCTTGGTATTAATTCGTCTGCTATACATATTATACCGAATTTCAGCAAAATTCAAGTACAAGCCTATAACAAATTCCTAAAATTTCCAATTTCAGTAAAAATACACAAACGCAAATCTACTGCGCGGATTCGATTTTATTCAATAATGATAGCGTAATTTACGATAGCTTAGTACATGAAATAAATTTATATTACAGCACATGATTGGTTATCTCGAATATAATCGATCATTCAGTTTCTTTTGCAATTCTACGAAAACAATTGGCGCCATGGAAAGTAATAATACAATTGCCCATTGTCTTAAATCTAATGGAACAACCTGAAATAGCTTCGCAAGTGGCATAACAGATATTACTGCAATTTGCATGAAAGCGCAGATGATAAAGGAAATTACAAGTTTGCGATTGGTGAAGACACCAATCTCAGAGAGGGAATGTTCACTGCGCATATTAAATGAGTGGAACAGTTGAGAGAGGCTTAGTACGGCAAAGGACATGGTCCTTCCAACCCAAGGAATGAGGACTGTCGGTGAACCATTGGTTGTCATTTGGTTGGATAAGGAATTCCTCAAAGATGGTATATCATAGTAGTGATAACCAATGACAAATGCCATCAATGCCAAAGATCCAATCATAATCCCTTCTACAATGATACGTACGGCTAAGCCATCTGCGAACATACCTTTTTCCGGGGGTACCGGTTTCTTTCTCATAATATCAGGTGCAGCAGGCTCAACACCCAGAGATATCGCCGGCAGGGAGTCCGTTACAAGGTTAACCCAGAGCAGCTGTACTGCCACCAATGGGGTAGGTAAACCAAGTAGTATTGCAACAAATATGGTAAGGATTTCACCGATGTTACTGGAAAGCAGGAAGTGTACAGCCTTCTTGATATTGTCATAGATACCACGGCCTTCTTTAACAGCGGCGACAATCGTTGCAAAGTTATCATCGGTCAGGATCATATCCGCTGCATTCTTTGCAACATCGGTACCGGTAATTCCCATGGCACATCCAATATCAGCTGCCTTTAAGGCAGGTGCATCATTTACACCATCACCTGTCATTGCGACCACTTCACCACGACTCTGGAATGCTTTAACGATACGTACCTTATGTTCAGGAGAAACCCTGGCAAATACACTAAAGCGAGGAATAACCTTGGTCAGTTGCTCCTGATCCATGCGGGAAAGCTCATCTCCGGTAACTGCTTCTGAAGAGTCTTCCAGAATACCAAGCTCTTTGGCAATGGCTTCTGCCGTTAAGATATGATCTCCCGTAATCATTACCGGTTTAATTCCTGCTTGCTTACATACAGCAACAGCATCTTTTACTTCTTCCCTTGGCGGATCAATCATACCGATCAAACCGATAAAGGTTAATCCGCTCTCCAGATGATTGGATGCCCCTTTCTTAATATCGGATTTCGCTATATTTTTATAAGCTACTGCCAATACGCGAAGCGCCCTAGCTGTCATAGAGTTATTCAATGCATATAATCGATTTCGATCCTGTTGGGTTATAGGATACTGTGTACCATTTTTGTAGATATGGGTACAGCGGTTAATAAGGAAATCAAATGCACCTTTGGTAATACAACGATAGTTGTGATCCGGTGAACTATGTACAGTTGTCATAAGCTTTCTGGCTGAGTCAAAGGGGATTTCATCAATACGCTTATATTTTTTATCCAAGGATGATTTCATGATACCTGCATGGTATGCGGCAAGTACCAATGCTTTCTCCGTCGGTTCTCCTGTTGCTGTAACCGTATCATTATCGACTTGAACGATTGCATCTGTACAAAGGGCAGCATGGGATAATAGGAAGTTTCCAAAATTACTGTTGGGATCTTCCTTTCCTTGGATGGAGCAGATTTCTGTTACCGTCATGACATTTTGGGTAAGGGTGCCGGTCTTATCGGAACAGATTACGGTAGCACTGCCCAAAGTTTCCACCGCCGGAAGTTTACGGATAACAGCATTTTTTTTTGCCATTCTTTGAACACCTAAAGAAAGCATTATGGTTACGATGGCAGGTAAACCTTCCGGAATCGCTGCAACAGCTAAACTAACGGAAGTCATGAACATATCAAAAACAGGGAGCCTCTTAATGATTCCGAGGATAAATATGATAGCGCAGATGGTGAGAGCTGCAATACCGAGGACTTTACCTGTCTTTGCCAATCTTTTCTGCAAAGGTGTCATTGGTGTTTCATCTTCCATAATCAGCTTAGCAATATGTCCTACCTGGGTATTCATACCGGTTGCGGTAACAACGGCAACACCTCTGCCATAGGTAACCGTAGTGGTTGCCATAACTAGGTTCACACGATCTCCAAGATTTGTATCCGGTGGCAGTAGTGCTTCTGCATGTTTTTCTACCGGATGGGATTCACCAGTCAGAGAAGCTTCTTCCACTTTGAGGTTTACTGCTTCAATTAGTCTGGCATCTGCCGGTACATAGTACCCGGTTTCCAATAGAATAATATCTCCCGGAACCAATTGCGTAGAATCGATGATCTCAACTTTGCTATTACGAAGTACATGGGCAGTTGGTGCTGACATTTTCTTTAATGCTTCCAGAGCTTTTTCCGCTCTTGTTTCCTGCAAAACTCCCAAGGTTGCATTCAGGATAATGATGAGGAGTATAATAATCGGATCAACGAAATCAAGCTCTCCGTCGATATATGATACAATAAATGATATTATGGCAGCAAAAATTAATATAATAATCATAAAATCGGCAAACTGGGCTAGGAATTTACGAAAGATACTTTTCCCCTTTTTTGCCTCTAATTGATTGGGACCGAAAGTTTGCTGTCTTTGCTGAACTTCTTTTGTAGATAACCCTTTATTGACAGATACGTTCAATTTCTTTAATGTCTCTTCAATAGAAAGACTGTGCCAATGCATAGAATGTCTCCTGATGAAAATCTTCTCTTAATTATATGATTGTTCAAACGGATTATGCTTTCCTCAAGTCAAGCCATCTTAATTCGCGTTCAGAAAGAATACCGAACAGATCAAAAGATACAGAAGCATGGATGAATGGAAAGCCACATCCTTTTATTATGAATAAAAAACGGCAGTAATGTATACATATGCATACAACTGCCGTTTTTCTATATAAAAGCAGCGCTGCTAGCGAAGAGATCCTTGACTGCTTTGATTTTTCTTATAAACATTGTAGATTTTATTAAAAAGGATTGCACCAAAGAATATTACGAATACGGGAATTAAATTATGCTTGTAACGGGAATAATACTCACCGACTTTACTATAATTTTCCCGAAGCGTATACCCAAGGCCAATAAGTATGGTATTCCAAATGGTGATTCCAAGGGCGGAAGCCGTAAAATAAGTAACAGGATTGAGTTTTGCTGCGCCGGCAACTAAGGCAATATAGGTACGAATAAGAGGGATGACACGGCCAATGCAAACTGCGGAGGCACCATGGGTATTAAACTTTTTGTAGGCAGAATCGATACCTTTTTCGCTTTTCGGAAACTTTCTCTTAATGGCGGAAAGGATTGCCCCGCCACCGAACCAACCGACTGCATAACAGATACCGGTACCAATAAGTCCTGCAATGATACTGAGTGGTAGAATGACAAGGAAGCTGGTCTGATTTATGGAAGCAACAGCTCCGGAAAAGGGAAGAACAATTTCACTGGATACCGGAAAACAGGCATATTCGAGCAATATAATAATAAACATGGCAACCAATCCGTACTCATATATTAAATTTTTTAGAAAGTCCATCAATACCTCCGGTCATCTGATTCGAATAATATATATGCAGCTAATGTAGAAAACATAACTGTTATTGGAAATAAAAAGAAATAATCGGACACTATATAGAAACCCTTATTCATGTTCTGATATTGGGAATACTTACATATAGTCTGGTAAATTATAAGGAATTATAATTTTTTTACTATATCATTTATACAATTAAGTGCATTTGTAGTCTATTTGGAATAATATCAGCATAATGTCCGTGATTGATAACTGCAGGTTTGAGGGGGCTTCATTTGCGAAAGGTATTTATCTCGCTAATCTTGATTTCTAATTGCAGGATATATTTATGAAATCCTTGACAAAAAGATTACATATGATTATATTTATATAATAGCTATGATTAATGATAGGTTCAGCGAATCTGTTCTATCAATGATTGCAATATTTTAAAGATTGCATTAATTTAATAGGTAAAAAGCTAAGATAAGGAGTAGTAAGAGGAAATGTGCTTTCAGAGAGCTGCCGGTGGTGGAAGGCAGCAGCAACAGACTCCGAACTCGCCTTTGAGCTCCCTTTCTGAAACGAAGTAGGTTAGGGCGGTAATCCCGTTATCGATCATGAGTGCATAGTGATATTACGTATAGTTATTATCATTATGAACTAGAGTGGTACCACGGAAGCGGATGATCCTTTCGTCTCTAGAAATGACATGAAAAGGTAGGGCAATCCTATCATAATGTCAGGAATGAGGCGGGAGGCTTTTTTATTTATAAATTTTGTTATCCCATAATCATCTTCTTACGATCCGTATCAAAAAGCGATTTACAAAGGAACATTTTTTCAAGAATATTATTTAGGAGGAGTAAATTATGGCTACACCTTATAATCATAGGGAAATAGAGAAGAAATGGAGAAAACACTGGGAAACCCATCCGGTGAATGTCAATGACGGTAAGAAACCGAAGTATTACTGCCTTGATATGTTTCCGTATCCTTCCGGAAGCGGATTACATGTAGGCCATTGGAGAGGCTATGTTATCAGTGATGTTTGGAGCAGATATAAGTTAATGCAGGGATACTACATCATTCATCCAATGGGATGGGATGCCTTCGGTCTTCCGGCAGAAAACTATGCAATTAAGATGGGTGTTCATCCAAGCAAGTCTACTGCAGAGAACGTTGCTAATATCAAGAAGCAGATTAATGAAATCTCTGCGATTTATGATTGGGATATGGAAGTGAATACAACCGATCCGAACTTCTACAAATGGACACAGTGGATATTCGTTAAGATGTTTAAGGCTGGTTTAGCATATGAGAAGGAAATGCCGATTAACTGGTGTCCTTCCTGTAAAACCGGTCTTGCGAATGAAGAGGTTGTAAATGGTACCTGTGAGAGATGTGGTTCCAATGTTACCAAGAAGAATTTGAAACAATGGATGCTAAGAATTACTAAGTATGCAGATCGCTTACTGGAAGATCTGGATAAACTGGAATGGCCTGAGAAGGTTAAGAAGATGCAGTCAGACTGGATTGGCCGCAGTTATGGTGCCGAGATTGATTTTGCAATTCAAGGCAGTGAGAAGACGATCAAAGTCTATACAACAAGACCGGATACGCTATATGGCGCAACCTTCATGGTATTAGCTCCGGAGCATCCTATGGCTAGAGAGTTAGCGACAAAGGAGAATTTGGAAGCGGTTGAAGACTATATCTATAAAACTTCCATGAAATCCTCTGTAGATCGTTTGCAGGATAAAGAGAAGACCGGTGTATTTACCGGAAGCTACGCGATCAATCCATTAAATCAGAAGTTAATTCCTATCTGGTTATCCGATTATGTACTTGCTGATTATGGAACCGGTGCAATCATGTGTGTTCCTGCCCATGATGAAAGAGACTTTGCATTCGCAACCAAATTCAACATTCCGATTATTCAGGTTATCTCCAAGGATGGCAAGGAGCAGGAAAACTTAACAGAAGCTTATACCGAACCTGGTATTATGATTAATTCAGGGGAATGGACCGGAATGGATTCTGAAAAAGCAAAACAGGAAGTTCCGGAAATGCTTGAAAAACAAGGTATCGGTAAGAAAACTACAAATTATAAATTAAGAGACTGGGTATTCTCCAGACAACGTTATTGGGGAGAACCAATTCCGATTGTTCACTGCGAGCATTGCGGTGCAGTTCCTGTTCCGGAAGAAGAGCTTCCATTGCTGCTTCCTGAGGTGGATAAATATGAACCTACAGGTACAGGAGAATCACCTTTGGCAGCAATCCATGAATGGGTGAATACAACCTGTCCAAAGTGCGGTGCACCGGCTAAGAGAGAGACCAATACGATGCCTCAATGGGCTGGTTCCTCCTGGTATTTCCTGCGTTATGTTGATAATAAGAATGATAAAGAACTGGTATCCAAAGAAAAGGCAGAAAAATATCTTCCGGTGGATATGTATATCGGCGGTGTAGAGCATGCGGTACTTCACCTTCTTTACTCCAGATTCTATACCAAGTTCTTACATGACATCGGTGTTGTTGACTTTGACGAGCCATTCATTAAATTGTTCAATCAAGGTATGATTGGTAAGAACGGTGCAAAGATGAGTAAATCAAAGGGAAATGTTGTTTCTCCGGATGATTTGGTTCGTGATTATGGTTGTGACGCATTAAGAATGTATGAATTATTCGTAGGTCCTCCAGAACTGGATTCCGAGTGGGATGATAGAGGTATCGATGGTGTATATCGTTTCATTAATCGTTTCTACAATCTGGTTATGGAGAATAAGGATAAGTTAGCAGAGGAAACCAAGGAAACAGTAAAACTTCGCAATCGTATGGTATATGATATTACCACCCGTCTGGAGTCCTTCAGCTTAAATACGGTTGTCAGCGGTTTCATGGAATACAATAATAAGATGATTGATCTTGCGAAGAAGCAAGGTATCGATAAAGCAACACTGGAGACGGCAGTTATCCTATTAGCTCCATTTGCTCCTCATATTAGTGAAGAGCTTTGGGAAGAGCTGGGACATGAAACGAGCGTATTTGAGAATACCTGGCCAACCTATGATGAAGAGAAGATGAAGGACGATGAAATCGAGATTGCCCTTCAGATTAACGGTAAGACAAAGGGAACCATGATGATTGCTGCGGATGCAGCCAAAGATGCTGTTATTGCGAAAGCCAAGGAAAATATGGCAGATAAGCTAACAGGTACCATCGTGAAAGAAATCTATGTTCCAGGTAAGATTGTAAATATTGTTATGAAATAATCAAAATACGATAGAAGCGTATTGCGTTATTCATGACTTCCAATTTTAAAAATAAGAAGATAAGAAGAATTGGAAAGGCAATTCTTCTTATCTTGAATAAAAATAACCTGCGATGAATGGCATACATCGCAGGTTATTCTTTTGGGGTGACCATATATATTATTTTATAGGAAAACACTAATTAATGATAATAAGAATAGGGTTACCAGTTCTTATTATTCTTGACAAGTGACTTTGCTTGTCAAATCATCTTGTTGAGTAGTAGTTAAACTAACTATATTATCTTTGTACTCTACCGGATCCATCTCCGCCGGCAAGTTTCTTAACTTCATCAACAGTAACCATGTTAAAGTCGCCTTCGATGCTATGCTTTAAGCAGCTAGCTGCAACAGCAAATTCAATTGCATCCTGTGGAGCATAATCATTTAAGCAGCTATAGATTAGTCCAGCACCAAAGGAATCTCCACCACCAACACGGTCAACAATATGAATCAGATAATTCTTGCTGAAGTAATAATCTTTACCATCATAAAGCATTGCTGCCCAGTTATTATCATTAGCAGAAATAGAACCTCTAAGGGTAATTGCTACCTTGGAGAAGTTAAAACGATCAACAAGTTGCTTAGCAACATCTTTATAACCCTCATGATTTACTTTACCGGCAGTAACATCGGTATTTGCTGCCTTGATACCAAATACGTCGCTTGCATCTTCTTCATTTGCAATCAACACATCAACATATTTGCAGAGCTCGCCCATAACCTGGCCGGCTTTCTCTTTAGACCATAATTTATTACGATAGTTAAGGTCACAGCTGATTGTAATGTTGCGTTCTTTTGCGGCTTTACATGCTTCTAAGCAAATCTCAGCAACATTATCGCCAAGAGCAGGAGTGATACCTGTGAAATGGAACCAATCTGCACCTTCGAAAATCTTATTCCAGTCAAAATCCTCTTTTGTTGCAGTAGCAATCGAGGAACCTGCACGGTCA
>Ga0207747_1001171_pt1 | contig 20456 bp, 29 predicted proteins | sample HigsolmetaGSP11D_FD_184839 | JGI IMG/M metagenome (GOLD analysis project Ga0207747, IMG submission 184839) | High solid enriched microbial communities from the Joint BioEnergy Institute, USA - SP1-1-D (SPAdes) | ecosystem: Engineered > Bioreactor > SSF (Solid state fermentation) > Aerobic >...
TGCCATTGCCGAAGAAGATAATGAAACATTCGGGGTGAAAGCCGGGGACTATTTTGATCCAGGCGACACAATTGATATCAAGCAACTTCTTATCGAATATACAGAATGAGGAAAACCGCCCAAAGGCTGGCGGTCTCCTCTTCCTCATAGGTAAGATATAGCGCAGGGTGTTGTCGGAAGTTTTCCGACAAATCCTCATAGGTAAGATAAGCCCTGCGCTGTTAAAGATAAGTATATTAAACTTATGAACATAAATCAAATTAAATTTTATGGAGGAATCAAAATGACTTTGCTTTATCACGCCAGTCCCATAGGAGGACTGGAAGAAATAAAGCCCATGAAAGAAACAAAAAAGAAGCTGCCTATCGGTGGATTCGGCGATGAGCCGAAGAAATACGCTTGCTATACAAACGATCCAATCATCGCCTTTTGGTGGGCGAGTCACTTGCAAGCTGACCGAGGCAGTGGCGTTTGGTATATTTACGAAATTGAATTACCGCCCTTTGTTCCTGTTGAAATTTGCGTGGACTATTTCCACTTTGAAAAAGTGGGAAGGTTCACGACAAATAGGGAAGAAGTAGCAAAGGCAAAAATAGACAAGGACAGTGGCGAAATAAACGTATATGAGCCGCTTTCTGTTAAAAAAGTCTTTGCAAAAATTGAATTTTAAAAAAGGAGATAGTTCAATGAATTTCGTAAGACATAATCATTTGCCGAAAGAAAAAAAGAATGTTCATACAGGTCCGTGCCCGGATGGATATTTCTGGGCATTGGAAGATCGTTGTGATCTTCCTGAGTATCACGTCAAAATGTCGGTTGATTATGCGTTTTCGCATGGGACAGTATACATGCAAAACGCAGAAAAAGCAGACGGATGGAAGAAAGTTTCCGATCCAAAGGAGTTGGAAATTTTCGAATCTGTTTGGGAAGATGATCCTGATCACTATCGTTTCCGTCATTATGTCTTACCTTTTGTTCCTGAATTTTACATTGTCCCTCATGATACGGTTGAGGGATATAGAATCAGGACACTTTCGGGTGATAACTTAGACAATAGACAAATCTATTGTTATTGCCCAAATTGTGTGGAAGAAACGTATTGGTCTGTATCTCGTTTTCCGAAAATGGAAATGTATTGTTTATACTGCGATTGGACTGTTCCGATCGCATAAAATACAACATTATTTTAAGGAGGAATTGAAAATGCAAACAATTCAAATCGAAATCGTTCGTATGCATAAGGAGTCAATTCGTGTAGCTGCAGAAACATTTTTCCGCGCGACAGGTTCTGATTGGGCGGAAATGTCGGAAAGAGAAAAAATGGACTTGTCTCTTTCCATCGCGGTATCATTGAACGATTCAATAATTGACGAATACATCGTCAGACATGTGTTAGAAATGGCACTTATAGATATGAATGATGAAAACGATCCTGAATATTTTCCGCGATATCAATATTCGCAAATATCAACGAGAGACTTTATCAAAATACTGGAAAACAGTGGGATTGCGATAGAAAAGGAGGCAACGGTGTGAACATCATCATCATGAAAGAAAACTTCCCTACTGACGGCGTATGCTTCGCCGTCGGTGAACACAATGGAAAATATTTCTTTGCATGGGGTTCTGAATATCCATACACCGATGAACTCCCTAGCGAGGACATCACAGACGTCGAAAACGGTATCGAGTGGTACCGTACAGAAGAAGACGCATTGCAAGCCTATTTGGATGCAGTTGAGGCTGTTCATGAATCAATGGACAGTCCTATTTTTCGTGTTATGACCGCGAAAGAGGCAGAAAAGCGATGGGGTATGTCTTCAGGAGCGATCAGACAGTCTTGCTTGCGCGGCCCATTGAAACGGTATATACAAGACGGCCATGTTCGAAAATCAGCAGGGACATGGCTTGTCACAGAGGAAATTATGTATGAAGTGTATGGTGATCCGAAGGAGGAATAACTATGCACTCGATAGAATATCTACGCAAATTACATGGAATGAAAAAAGGTGAATTGGCATCCTTTATTGGTTGTCCAAGACAACAAATCTACGACTGGATAAGTGGAAGAAGACCAATTCCTGAAAAATATGTTAGGAGCTTATGCAAAGTTTTTAATTTACCTGAAGATAAAAGTTATATTCTAAAAATAAAAAACATAAGTGAAAAAGATAAACGTAATTTAGATAAACTGCATAAAAAAACCAAAGAATATACTTTTAACCATGATGAATTGAAAAAAGAGCTTGAAATAGAAAGAAATTCCAATTCATTTAGAATTGCAAAAGAAAAAATAAAAAACACAGAAAAAGAAATAGAATTGATAAAAAAACATTTGAATATAGCGGGGTATGATTCTTTTGATAAAGAATTAAATGAAATAAAATTGCGTGTAAATAATCTCTTTGAAAAAGTTTCAAAGATGAAACCCGACTCCGAATGAGCCGGGTATTTTTTCATGCTTTTAAAACTCATTAGGAAATAATGCTTTAACTGCAAAAAAACTCATGTTACCACAGTTATTACATACAATTCCATAAGTAGGAATGCTAGGGCCGCCTAACGTTACATTATGAATATCGTCTTGGGCTTCTTGCCTAAAGTACCCATCAAGCACAGTGAAATTTCTATTCCCGCATCTTTCACATTCTTTTAAAGCTCCTTTTGACCTTATTGCTTCTGCGATTCTTTCTCTTTTTTCTTGTGTAAAAGCCATCGTTATCCCTCCCTTCTAAAATCCTGTTTTTCGACACGAAGGGAGGTTTTCCTGCATTATTTTCTTTCAATATCAATAGAACGTATGCTAACCTTAGCGCTATTTAAATATAAATCCATGCGTCCATCTGTGTTTAGTGTACCCATTTTGTCCACCTCCTAACGCATTACTTAATTTTTTATAGAAGCCGTTTTCATGCAAACATTTTCGAGAACGTATTCTTCCCAACAATCGCATCTTGAGCCAATCCATTCGCCTTTTGAAACACCAACACAGCATTTGCGGTATTCTTTCCGAAAATTCCATCCAAGCCTTTCGGGTCATAGCCGAGACAATACAGCGCAGCTTGTATAATCCATGTGATGTTTCCTTTTGCGCCGATTCTTACATTGACGCATGCGGCTTTGGTTTTCGGGCCAAAGATGCCATCCACGACAATCCGTGCGTCAAACTGCCGATTGAGTTCGGTTTGTAGTGCTTTAACAAGTGCGGATTTGGTTTGCGGTCCATATAGGCCATCAACTGCGATGTTAAATCCATATCGCTTATTAAGTGTGCTTTGGATTGTTCGAACAATGGCCCGACCGCTTGATCTTTCGATTATTTCCGGTTTAACCTTTTCATCGACGTCAACCACTTTTTCGCCTTTCACCATCGACATAAAATCATTCCACGAAACACCTTTCTCTCCAGAACGCAAAAAAGCAGGACAATTTTTCCCGCTCCATCGATTATGCTGAACGACATTGGTTATCGGAATATTTTCCTCAGCCATTATTTTTTTGACAAGTTCGGCTGCGTTTTGGACTGCTTTTTTGAAGTCGCCGTCTTGGTTTACACATATTTCGATACCGATCGAATTGAGGTTTCCGTTTCCTCTGCCATCCCCTGCATGCCAACATTGAACGGTATGAGGAAAGGATTGAATCGCTTGTTTGTCATCGACTGTCCAATGCCATGACGACGAAAATCCTTTCGATTGCAGATTTGCATGAGCTTGAGCGTCAGCACCTTCGCTTGTGTTCGCTGTTTCGTGGATTGTGATATATTTTCGACCATTCTTGCCGGAATACGTTTTCGCTCGGCTTGTGACGAGTTGTTTTTTAATAGCGACCATCAGAATTTCACTTCCTTTCTATCCTTCAACTCTTGCATATATGCATCAGCTTCTTGTGCTTCTTTTGTGACGCTATTATTCTTCCACCATGCCCACAGTGCCATCATTACAGTAGCGACCGACGAAACAGCTTCATAGATTTGTTCTTCGCTGAAAGGCAAAGGATTCCAGCCGAATACGATGAGCGCTTGGTTCAGAAGCAAAATCGCCAACACGACAAGTCTGATAATTGCTTGTTTCATGTATATATCCTCTCCTTTATACTTTTGTAATAACCAAACTAACGATTTGCACCACTAACGCACCAATGACAAGTCGATTCAGCCATGTCAATGTATTTTTGATGTCCTTCACGTCTTGCGATACTGTGTCCATTCTCTGTTCTGCCATTGCTTGTCTAACCTCCACCTTTCGCACTCTTTCTTCTAGTTCTTTGATTTCATGCTGTTCATTCAATTGACAAACCCTCTTTCAAGCAAAAATAAAAAAAGCCTATTCGGCTTTCTTCAATCCCTCAATTTCCTTTTTCAGCTTCTCAATTTCCTTCTGTTTTTCCGTAGCAAGTGCATAAAAAATAGCCTTTTCACGACTTATATTAGCAATTTGATTTAACAAGTCTTGTATGACAAGATCAGCTTTTGCGTTCATTCTATGTTACCTCCTATTCTTCTTTCTAACAATTCAACTTTCTCCGACAACTCCTGAATCGCTTTCCATGCCATTGCAGTCATGGCTAACGTTCTTATTCCCTTAGCAGTGCTATCTTGCACTTCAACAGGAGCCTCTTCATAAATGATGCCAAGACGTTCCTCTTCATCATTCAAGTAATTAAAATTAACCACTCTTGTAGAAATAATTTTTTCAAGTGCATTTCCTTCGTATTCACGAATATTTTCTTTTCCTTCTTGACTAGAATACTCTGTTATGGTTTTTACTTGCAAATTCGCCCAATCCGCATCATCGTATCTGCGAATTTGCATACGTGGGTTTGAATTATCGTTAACGCCTTTAATTAACGCTGATCCCATAACTAACTGACCGTGAGTACCTACCTGTCCATTTGTCCATTCAAGCCTAGCTAACTGAGAACCCCCCGTATAAAAATGATGCGCGTTCGCAAATATGCGAATGTAGTTATTAATATCGCGTTTGAAATATGCATCACCGTTTGACGGTCTTTCAATCGTTTCATAGCCGTTTATGCTCATTTTATTATTATCTGTTCCTCTGCTAAGTATTAGCCCTCCACTGTAATCAGAAGAATTAACTCCTAATTTGATTTCGTTATTTGTTCGTATTTGACCATTGAATAAATGTGCATAAGCAATATGTTCAAAAGTATCACGAATAGTTCCGTCAATAATTCGGTTTTTCGACATAGCTATCGCATGATTTAAATCATATATACTGTTAAAATCCCCTAAATAAAAATTTTCAGTGCGAAGATTAACACTTCTTAGGTTGACATAGTTATTAAGCGTATCTATTAATCCGATTGTCAGTTCTTCGTCAAACACATCTGCATAAACATATCCAGAAAAATCATAATAATTCCCACCTGAACCAAGTTTTCCCGTTGCCAATTTTAAAATAGACCGACCATATGTCGATAAATCATCAGGATATATTTCTACCTCTTGTGATGTTAAACTTCCTTTGAATGTACCTGTTACAGCTTCCAAATGACCAATAAACGTAGCATCCTGCCCAAAAACATGTCCTGCAAACTCAATCCTCGACGCTTCAATTTTAACCGTCGTCGCCGTCTGATTGATTCGTGATGCAATCTCGTTTCCGGTGTAATCTGTATAGCTTACTTTTGATTCGATCTCGGTTGCGTGTTGGGTGATTGTTGATTCAGCCGATGAAAGACGGGTGTCTAATCCACTTATTTCCGCATCAACATCCTCCGGCGCGGGTGTCCAGTCGGTGGCTTTGTTACCTCTTTCAACTTTCCATTTTTCATAGGTATATCCTCTATTTGTATACTCAGAAGAAATTCTTATATAAACTGCATTGCTGGGAGACGTTACTTTTTTTTCTTTTGTGTTGTTCAGAACTAGTGCCCCGCTAATGTAATTTTTATCAGCATCATAAAAAACATATCTTAAGTTAAAAAATCCATCTCCATACAAACATGAAATAGTGTATTCTTCATTTGAAAATATATCAATAAAATCGGATACTGCATGAGAAGCTGTTGATAAAAGCGTACCGTTATTTTCATTCAAATACTGTCCAACTGTTACTGTACTCGCTCTAAACAAATTCCTCCCACCAACCTGTATGCCATCAATCGCTGTATCCAATTCCGTCTGACTAACTTTCGTCGCAATTTCTCCAGCTTGTACGGTTAATTCCGTTTCGATGTTCGTTATTTCTTGATTGATCGTCGCAAATTCGCCATCAAGATAAGACCTCGTATAAACATCACTAGCATTCGCTTTCAATGCGATCTGATTTTCATTTTGCGTAATGGCTGTTTCGGCATCAGTTAGCCTGGTTTCGATAAGTGTAATATCACCTTCGACAGCTTGTATCGCTTCCTGCTTCTTTTGTTCGGAAACAGTATCAGCATAAGACTTCGCATTTGTTTCAGCTTGATTCGCTTTGTTTGTCGCATCGGTCTCCGCATTATTTTGTACTGTACTATCTTTCGTATCAATCGTCTGTTTATCGTAGGTGACTTCCATCACTTCCGACATCGACACTTTCTTTGCAATCTCCGCTTGTAACGATTTCCAAATGGCGAAAACTTCTTCTTCGGTGTATTCGATATAATCACCAAGTTCAACGGTTTTTCTTCCGTTTCGCTTTATCGACCGTTCTTGTGTATGCACCCTAGCCTCAAGATACAACGGCGGGCTGAATTGCGTATCTTTAATTTTTATCGTGTCGCCAAACCTAATTTTTTCACGTTCCAATCCCGGTACATTTTCAAGATCAGCAATATCCGCACGATACGAAACGACCGAATTGACGCGCTTTTCCAATTCATTTTCGGTTAGCGTTCGCAACTGTTCTTCGGTCATTGTCGAATCGGTAGACTGTGGCTCATACACTTCGACAAGATGCTGCCCATTTCGTCCCCACCGCGCCAATGCATCTTTGTCCTCGACAAACACTTCAAGACGTGTTCCGTCCTCACGTTCCGGTCCAATTCCGACAAGGGCGGTGACGATATTGTCCATATCCTCTTTGCGTTCGATTCCTAGCAAATCCTTACCGAATTCGACTTCACGACCGCGCCATACGCCAATTCGTTCGACTAGATCGACATATCGACGAACGACTTTGTTTCCGTCTACCTCAACACGAAAATGCAATTCGAGATCAAACTCGGTTGCAAGACGTTTTAAATACGAATACGGATTCGTATGCTGTTCAATCGTCAACGTGCGAACGCCAGCGAAATCGACAGTACCGACTTCCCATTCTGTACCTGCTAACGCCCATTCCGCATGTTGTGATGCCGACCATGCCTGTGTTGTTTGCGGGGCTATTACTTTCGCTTTCGCAAGTACGATATATGTTGCGGTTGTATAGACTTCGACTAAGAGTGCGCCTTCGATGTTTCGGAACTTACGTGTGTTCTCGATAACAAATTCAATATATTGACCGTCTTCGTCAGGGATAATGACACGGTTTCGTTTCGCAAGATGTTCTGAAAAGTCCTGATCGGCAAACGTGATAAAATCGAATGTTTCAAGCGTATCTTTGAGTGACTTCTTGTGGATGTCGTCCCAAAAAAATTCTTCGGGAATATCAGCGAGAATTACGTCTGTTTGACCGTCTGTAATGTGGATCAAGTGCTCACCTCCCTATAAAAAGCGTTCTCGGTATCGACAGGTCACGTTGAAACTTTCGCTTGGGTAAACAGTGAGAAGATTTTCGCCTTTTTTTAGTTTGAAATATCTGGCTCCAAAATCTTTGATGTCCATGCGAGGTTCTCCATTGATCAAAAGCTCGCCCTTTCCTCGATGATCAAACGTAACGATGTCACCCACTTGTGCGATGTACGGAATTTGGTAATATTCAGGATTGTTGTATTTTCGTATGACAATCTGTTGTAACGCTTGATCCGTAGGCGTATAATTTCCAAACACACCGAGGTGTACCTGCACTTGTGCCAAATTGCTACCAGTGTATTTTCCTTCCAGATCATCATATCCAGTCCACCATTCACGATAACGCTTGTGTCCGCCTCTCTCTATAGAGGACACATAAGCAAAAAAACGGTTTCCGGTTTTTTCGAGATACAAAATGCCTTGGAATCCGTTCCACCATCCCGGACGTTTCCCCTCGGTTACGATCATGTAGTGTCCCGCCTGATCTCCGATTCGGACTTCCGCGCGCATCTTTTTCTGATACGCATACGAATCCGTCATGGCCAGCTTCCCGATATGAACGCCAGCTTCATCTATCAGATACACTTCCACCCTGCCAACCGAATCGTACAAATGATTGAAGTTCCGAAGATAAATCTCGACCCTCCAATCAGATATTGGTTCAGACAATGATTTTTTCAAAGCTGGTCCGTGCCAATATACCCCAGTGCCGTAATCTGCGGCAATAAAATCCTGACCATTTGGGCTAACGACCATCGTTCCATCAACGACCCCTCCATCAACCGCTTCACCTGTCGTCCATCCTGTTAAAGATTGAAAACTATCCCGTAAAACGAATTCCTCACGCTGGAACGGCTCTTGCGATTCCAAATCAACAGGTCGACCGATCATCATATATTCATCATCTTGATTCTGTATCATCGCAAACGTGACGGGTTGAAGCACTTCCAATTCGAAAACCGGATCGGCATCGGCTGTGCCGTTATTGTTGAGAGTGACGACATCGGAGGGGAAAGTGGCTTCGAGTTCTTCGCCGTATGCGTAGGGGTCTGGGCAGAGAAATTGAATTGTGCCCTGCCGTAGCTCTGCAAACTTCTCAAAATCATCAATCGTATTTTGTACAACAGCATAATAAATGCGACCAGGTTCGTCGTCGAATTCTAACGGTACAGGTTCGTCAGTGACTAACCATTCTGCAAGCTCGTCTTTTAATTGCAAAGCATGCTCGTCGTCGTCCACTTTAAAGCCAATCGGTTGATTAATCACAATTGGTTCAACATCAGTGGATTGTAGGTAAGCACCATGCATACCTGGGACAACAAGCAAGTTTCGACGTAAAGGAGCGAAGGGAGCTTTTTGCCGCCCTCGCAACATAATAACCCATGGTTTTTTAATACCGTTGAAGGTAAATGATCTCATCTTCTCTCCCCTTTCAAAGAGGAATGCTCCCTTCTGTGTCGAATTTTGTTTTTACAGAAGGGAGGTGTAAAAGTGCTTAGATATGGTTTTGATAATAAAGTCAGTCAAATATTAAAATCACATCAGATTGAAGACGAAAAGTTAAAACGCGCTTTAACTGACCTGTTCAACGAATTTGAAAGAAAAATACTTTCAAGAGACTTTATTGAAGCTATAACTGAACACCAAGAACGCGAAAAAAGAAGAAGGCAAAGGATTAGGGGGTAAAGACTTTCCCGTAAGTCGAAAACTCCAATACTTCACACTTAAAAACAAGCAATTCAAGACGCTCTTCTAATTTGTTAGAGCCTTGAATTGCTTTATTAATCGCTGTTAATGTTTTTTCTACTGTCCAACCATCCGTCAATTCTTTTAATTCTTCAACTTTGCTCATATTTTTTCACCTCCCGTCTTTTTAAGTGGCAAAACGCCCACGCCTTGTTTTATTACGTTCTTGTATCTCAGTAATACGCGGTTCGATAATTCGGCCAACTACTCGTTCGTCCATAACGATGACTTGTCCAGCGCGAATACCGTTTGCGATTTCTTGTAGTAAAGCAATCGCTCTGCTGTCGTTAACTGATTGATAAGGAGTAACTCGCTGATTCATGGGGGACTGAACAGTCTTAACCGTACTGTTAGCCAAAGCATTAGCCTGACGCGATACTTCGGAAAGAGCATTTCTAATACCAATAGCGAAACCTTCCGCTGTATTTTTCCCAAGCTCCATCATGACTTTGGAAGGAGATGCGATCCCTAATTTCCTTTTTATCCAGTTAGGTATCCATCCAGCTAAATCGGCAATCGCGTCACGAACCCATCTTCCCATGCTTTTAATTCCGTTAATCAATCCTTGGATGATGTCTTTTCCAATACTATATAAGTTGATTCCACGGAAAAAGTCCATAACTCTATTCCAAATATTGCTGATGGTACTTCTGACTCGATTCATCACATTGGAAACACCATTTCTCAAACTGTTAAATCTGTTTACTACTGAAGATACAATATTGCTAACAATACTGGAGAAAAAAGAACGTATTCCGTTCCAAATACCAGATATAATGCTGCGCACTCGATTGAATATATTGGAAATATTATTTCGCAAATTGTTAAATCGATTAACTACGAAATTTACAACCGAGGAAATGACTGTACTAAAAATACTTTTTATTCCGTTCCATAAATTTAAAAAAAAGTTTTTTATAGAATTCCAAACATTCGTTACAGTATTTTTAATTGACTGCCATGTTTGTGATAACCAATTTTTAATTCCGTTCCATGCATTTTGTGCAGTAGTTTTGATTGACTTCCATAAATTAGCAAAAAATTCCTTAATCGCTCCCCAAATTTCACTAGCTTTTTGTTTTACTGTATCCCAGTTTTTCCAAAGTGCTATTCCTATTGCGATCAATGCGGTAATTGCTAAAACAATAGCTGCAACAATTCCGATTAACGGCAATAAGCCTATACCAAGTGCACCTGCCGCTGTGGCTAAAGCAGTGACTATAGGAGCAAGAGCAAGAAATATACCCATTAATATTGCTATTGCGGAAACAACAGCCGCAATAGTCGCTGCCAATTTTGGATTATTTTGTATCCATTCAGCAATTTTCGCAACAAAATCAGCAATAGCCAATAACAACGGTTGTAATGCTTCTTTCATATCCGAAAGGGCCTTTTGCATCTGTACAGCAGGATCAGCATTTAAAGTGTTAATGGACTCATTTAATTGGTCTTGATTATCTTTTACATTGGTTAAATGATCATTCATTCCAAGTAGTGTTTCGGTTATATTGGTTCCTTGATCTTCCCACATAGTACCGAAAATCTGCACACCTAAAGCGTTTCTAGTGGTTTCATCATCTACTTCCATTATAGCCTGAGCAACCTCTTGCATAGCTTGGTTTCCTTTTTCTCCACCTTCAGCTACCGCTTGCCCCCATTCCTGGAGTTGTTGAGTGGAGATTTCTGTATTTGCAAGTAATTCTTTAGTTGCTTTAGGCACTTCTTGACCAAATTCCGCTAGTCTAATACGACCTTCTTTTAATCCATCTAAGAGGTTGTCTATATTCCAAGTTCCAGTTTCCACACCTGCAGCCATGATTGCTTGTACTTCTTGAGCACTATATCCTGCATTTGTTAATTGCATTCCGTACTCTGCAATGATGTCTAGTTGTTCAGGTGGAAAACCAATTTTTAGTAATGCGTTTGTTAATCCTAGTGCTTCTTCATTAGTAATACCAAGTTCTCTTGATATTTCATTCGTTTCTTGGATTAATTCTGTAAAATCAATTCCGGCATAAGCTGATGCGATCGCCCCAGCACCTTCGACAATTTTTGCATTAGCCTCGTCACTTGCATCTGCATTAAGTGCCCATTGTCTTCTTACACCTTCGAGTGCCTCTTCTGCATCCACACCGTACGATGATACAGTATTTATCGCTTCCTTCACAGCTTGCACAGATTCCGGAGGAACTTCCATTGAAATATTAATTTTTGTGTTTAAAGAGGAAGTATCTAATGCCTGGTCAATTGCTCCAGCAATACCCCCACCTGCGACCAGTCCGCCAATGACATTTTCAATCTCAGCGCCGACGTCTTTGATCGACTGTTCGGCTTCTCCTGCTTCCCTTGCAACGTTATCTAAATCTTTGCGGACAGCATCTAGTGACTTCCCGTCATCCATCTGATCTAACGCTTGCCGCATCTTGTCTAAATCGGCGTTTGCGCCCAAGGCTTCCTTGCCGATTTTATCTATTGCCGTTTCCAGTTGCCTTGACGACGCTCGACCGTCTTTGATCGCATTTGTCAGCTTAATTCCTAAAACGTCAGAAAAGTCATCTGCACTTTTCCCCGTCGCCTCGAATAACCTTTCAAGACGTTGTGTTGACTTTTGAATGTTCTCTTGTTCTTGTTCGACATATTGAAGTTGATTTATCAGTTTCGCGAGTGTTCCCTCAGTGAACTCGATTTCACGACGGAACGCCCTGTATTGTTCCTCACCGATCTCCCCGCGCTCAAATTGTTGTTCAACTTGCTGTTGAGCATTACGTAACTGATCTAACCTCTCAGTCGTGTTTTCAATCTGCTTTGTCAAAAGTTGTTGCTTTTGCGCCAGCGCTTCCACGTTTCCGGGGTCGAATTTCAATAGACGATTAATGTCATCTAATTCTTTTTGTAGTTGAACCGATCGGTCGTTGACGTTTTTTAATGCTTTATCCAGCCCTTTTGTCTCACCATCAAGTTCTATCGTAATGCCTTGAATCCTTTTCCGTGCCATTTTCTCACCTGCCTTTTAAAAGCTATCAAAGTCAGATTGAGTCGCTTTTCTAACCTTTTCTTTTTCTGGTTTTCTGGATTCTATCCATTCGTCTATATAATCAAGACAAAAACCAATAGTCATATCTTCCAGATCATCTTTGTCCAAACCGCATTGTTTACACATAAACAAAAAAGAATCGGTAGAGATTGGCTCTCTATCCGATTCTGTTGTAGATTTTATTTTTTTTTAGATTCTAAGCTCTTTATAAGCATGTCTTGTACTTCTGGGAAAATATCCATTAGCGGGAATACTTCAAACTGATCTAGCCATTCGATTGGTTCAGGAATCGATTTATCGGCTGTTTTAGCCATTGCCCACAAAATGTTATAAAACATTTCAAAATCAATTTGTTGAAAAGCTTCGGCAAACGCTTTTTCTTTTTCTTCTTCACTTTTATGTTCTTTCTCCGTAATCTTAGCTAATGGATATAACTTAAACAAATCAGAAAAAAAGTCTTTCCCAAATTGTGTTTTGTATCTTAATGGTGTAGCAGCAGTGGACTTAAACCGTACTTGTTTTCCATCTATTTCAATTGTTTTTTCCATGATCTCACCTCAGCTAAACAGCAGGAGATTTTTCATACACAGCTGTATACCAAGCATCGTATACTTCTGCGGGCGTGTCGGCTGTTGTTTTCGCCTTTACGGCATAGTCCGTTTCACGTGGCGAAGCAACAAACGTCAATTCATCCGGTGTTGGTTCGACGGTATCTGTTCTCGTTGAACTTGTTACTGTCGGTCGGTTAGCCGTGCAATTGTACAAGACATGCCGTGTAGCTTTGACATCCCCATCAAATTCAAAAAGAAACGCAAACGGCTTCCCTTTTGCCGTAGTTTTTTCAGTTAACACCATATCCGTTTCGTCTTTTTCTTCACCCAAACAATCAATCGCGAATTGTTCTGGTATAACTGCAATAGATAGCGTGCCGTCGTACCCTTGGTTGTTTTGTGCAGAATAGTAAAGCATATCATCAGCATAGAACTCCACCATATCCCCGCGCGGCTCGAGAGATAGTTCAACTGCTCCGGGAATGCGGATAGGCGTGTCATACGTAATCGTTCCTGTTGATTCGTCTACCGTAAAAGTGGCGTAGTGAACGTTTTTCAATCCAAACTTCACCTTGTTTGCCATTTAAATCACTCCTATTTCATAGATTTTTTGGAACAAACGTTCCGATTCTATATAAGTCTCTGATGTCTCATACGGGATGTCGTTTGCGTCGAGTAAGCTTTCAAGCGTCTGTTCTGCTTCCAAATCTTTTTTGTTAGTGTAAAGCTCTATATTAATGTTTTTCACTTGCTGATAAGTCTTGTTGTCGGCATGAAAATTGTCTGAATCAAATTCTAAATAGGTGATAAAAGGGATGCTTGGCGGATTTTCTTTGAAATGAGAATAAGCGACAGGATAACCCGTCGCCCGTAAAATCGTCACTAATTCAGTTAGTGTCATTTTAATCTTCCTTTTGATAAAGGTATTCTTTTATATCGTCTTCATTAATAAAACCTGCATATCCCATAAATGATAAATACGGAACACCATAAAATTTTGATAATTTGCGGATGACTTCTGGTGCAGGGTTGCTATGTTTACCTGTCTCTAATTGCGATAAATAAGGTTGAGAAACGCCTGATCTTCTTGCTAATTCCCTTGTCGAAATCCCTTTTTCTTTTCTCAAAGTTTTTAAATATTTACCTAAACTCATCCGCGTATCACCTTCTCTGCACGCTGAATATACTCATCAATAGCCCGTTCCTCAGCCGGACCAATATGGGGGATGCCCGCCACACGGCCACCGCCGCGTTTGGCATGCCCATATTCAAGTAAATGTGTGAGTTGATAATCCGTGCGGTTATGCACAACTTGGGCAGTGCCAACTTTCTTTCTCGCCCATCCTTTGCGATAGTCGCCCGTCTTCTTAGGACTTGTTTGTTTCAAACGTTTGACCGTTTCTTTTGCGACTTCAACTTTCGCTTCTTCTAGCCCTTCCTCGACTTCCATGGTATATTCTCGTAAAGCTTGAGTAATTTCTTTTGATAGGTCATTGATCTTAATCATCCCCGACATCCCTTTCACACGTTAATTCAATTTCTTCAAAGCCAGTGGCGTATGTGCGAATAACCGTATACCTTTCCCCTTCAAACTCCACTTTTTGTTCGCCGTTATATTCGTACCGATGTACAACAAATTCGATTTCAGGCTTTAACCCTTGCGCAGCGGCGTCATAAAATTCCCTGCCGCCAATCGAATTCACGTTACATAAAACGCTATTTATCGTTTCGACGACGACAGGGTTCCCTATTTCGTCATATATGGTTTCTTCGCTTATCAAAATAAGTTCGTGGTCAAACGTCGCCATCTTCGTCACCACTCGCGTGTTGTTGAATCATAAGGTTGTGCAACCGGAATTGAAGATGACGCGGCATCCCATCAGGACTATCACGGTTCAGATAGCGCCACGAAGCATAATCGACCACGAACATAAGATGATGAGGGCTGTCATTATTAAGCGACAACCCTTGTACTTCATTCAGTTCACTGACCACGCTTTTGACGATCTCCTGCAAATACGTATCGCGAATTGTGGTTGATATGCCCAATCTCGCTTTGACAAGTTCTTTTGCTTGGGAAATAAATTCATCCATCATGCATCATCTTCTTTGACCTCTTTGATCAATACCTCGCCGCGTTTGTTCTTTGTGGTTGACAGCTCTTCAATACGCTCTTTTTTAACACGCCCTTTACGGGGAAACTTATCCCCAGCTCGGTACAAGTGGTTATCGTCTTGGAGATCGCGAAAATCTTTGATCACAACGTATTTTGCCAACTACACCACTCCCTTACGCTCCGGTTGCCGGGTCTGTAATCGTCACAAGAGCAAAAGCTTTAGGTTTTACAGGTTTACCATCAAAACGCCCTTTACCCCGGAAAGTCATTTGATCTTCAACGAATTTCACATGTTCGGAACGATCAATTGTGATGTTTTCGCGTTCGACAAGCGTATATTTGGAAAAGTCACCAAACAGCACTTGATCTTCCGCCACGTTATTGTTAAAGACCACACGCAACCCGACCAAATCCGGTTGTGATAAGTTCGGCAACTTACCGACAACATTCCCTGCAGAGTCAACTTGTACGCTATATTCAAAAAGACGGTTATAATACGTTTTCCGATGCATGACCGCTACAATTTCACCAACAGCATCCTCGCCAGTGTCAATCAACCCAACTTGTTTCCCAAGATTTTTGATCAAGTTTTCATCAGCCGTGACTTCTACTTGGTTCTCAGCAGGCAAACTCGGGATAATACCCGTCGGTTGATAATTTGCCGCCCCTTCCCCGTTTACAATCGCCGCGTCCAGCGCCATAGCGATAGCTCGCGCAATCTTCCGCGTGACATAATCGTCAAGGTTAATGATCGAATCTTGGAGAAGGTAGTTGTCAACAAACGTTACTTTACCGACTTTGAAACCGTCAAAGTCTACGTTTGTAATTGTTCCGACATCACCTTGCGGAATTGCGCCAGCTTGCTCAATCCACGTAGCTGGTGTGGTATCCGTGTCAATCAAAATCCTGGTTGTCCCACTAACTTGAATTCTATCGACTAGCGGATATAGGGTAGTGTAATCCCCCATAATGTCCATGATCCGATTGACGATAATCTCAGGGATTGTAAGTTCCCCGCCACCTACAGCGCGAAGGTTTTTAAACTTCTCATAAAATTCTTTAACCTCGCTGCGCTCGTAATACTCACCGCTTTTAATCATTTCACGAACTTGTAATCTGTTCATATTTTTTCCTCCTTGTTCTTGTTCCTTTTGCCGTTTATGTTTAGGCGGTTCTTTACTATTCAATTCTTCTAACTCCTCTTCTAAATCCGCAATCTCATTTTCCAGTTTGCTTTTCTTTTCTTCGAGTTCAGTTTTTTCCTTTTCGAGTTCCTCCACACTTCCTTCTACAGCCGCCACTTCTTCATCATCATTCGCCTCTTCAATTGCCTGTTCTAACTCTTCAGCCCTCGTCTGTAACTTTTCTTCTTGTTCTTTCAATTCGGCTAAAGCCGCTTTTCTCTGTTCGATTTTTTTACTCAACATGATCTGTTTTAAAGCCAATTTTCTTCATCCTTTCTTTTAATTGATGTTTGCGTTGTTCTAATTGCCGTTGTCGGTATCGTTCGACTTCGGCTTTTCGTGCCTGCACGCTAGTTTCTTCGTATGCTGGAAAAGTAACAACGGAAACCTCGTGCAAATCTACTTCCTTAATTTTCCACTTTACAGTGCCATCATCACGGTAGTCAGCTTCTTCATTCAAAATATTGAACCCAAACGAACACTGATCCACATCCCCTCGTTTAACACGCTCATACAGGTTAACAGCATCCGAATCGTTCGGATTAATCCGAATGCTACCCCACAAACCGCGACTGTCCGCCTTCAACTCAAGCGTTCCGGCTTTATTCCGACCTAGCACTAAACCAGTGTCATGGTTGATAAGCGCTCTAATGTCGTTACTTAATGTGTTGTCAAACGCTCCAGGCGCAATCTCTTCAAAAGCACCCGGCCACAATTCAGTTTCAGAATTAAACACGGCAAAATAACCTTCAATCACCATATCTTTTCCATCTTCATCGGCTCGGGTTGTCAAATCGGTTTGCATGCTACGCGTTTGTCTCATCTCCCTGTTCAGTTTCATCACCCCCTTGTATTAGTTTCTTTTGGTCTCCTAATCTGTCAGCAGGTACATAATTTTCTAATGCTAGTAATTCATTCATCTCACTGTCTGGCCCTAATCCTACCCAATCACGCCACTCATTTCGCCTCATAGCCATGCGGTCTACCATTTCAGCACCAGCTTCAATGAGTTCCCCTAGATCATAAGCGTACAAACTGCGTTGATTGAACCGGAAATAAAGATCAGGAGCGTAAAGTAATTTTCTTGTAAGCTCCTGCTCAATTCCCTTTGCAATTGGTAAAATCGTGTTATTAATAAAAGCGTTATACGCTCCTTTATCAAACTCCCCAACACCCAAGAAAAAAGCAGGTACCCCAAAGATACCAGCCACTGTCCGCTTATCAATCTCTACCGCATCATTAATCGCTAAGTCTTCCAAGCTCAATGGTTTAACTTGTTCAACCTTTACCAAGTCTGCTGGGATAACCCACGGCATGCCTCCTTTTGTCTCCGATATATATTTTTTGAGAATCGCGTCACGGCTTTTCTCTTCTGTCAATTCGTCAGTCAAAGCATCCACAGCCACGATCAACGATGGCTTCCATTTATCAATCATAAAACTGTTTTTTGTCTTGTTTGCCTGCTTTAAATTGTCCACAATGTCTTTGAGTGCCACCCTAAAGCCTGTACCTATATGCGGACGTTCAGGGTCTGGATTAATCGTGAAATGTAACACTTCATCGTAGTTATACACTTCGCCTTTATACAAAACTTGATAGCCGTCATCCGTATCTAAAAAACTGACGCCGGATGGACTTAATGGGACTAATTCATCAATCAAACCATCTGATGTCAGTTTCGGATAAATCACGCTATTGCCTTGCCCGTCCAGCAACAACGTGTAGACGATGTTATACACCCACGCTTTACGGGTCATGAGGCTATACGGGTTAATGTCTATTTTCCTTGACAATTCATTTCTTACTCGTACATCGCCTTCTTCCGTGTTTTGCATCAGGTGTATTGTCATAGAACTTATTAAATCGGCAATTTTATGCACAGCCATTTTGACTTCTGCATTGTCAGACAATCGCGAATACCCCGACACTAAGATAGACGGGTCTTCACCAGCCATGAATAACCCGATAGGTGTTTCAGGCTCAGCTCTTGTCTTTTTGCGTTTAAACCAATTTAATACTCCCATCTAGCGACTCCCTTTCAGCCATTCTTTAGCTTTATTTGATTTTTCCATGTTTTCCAATTTTCGGATCGCACCAAAAACCGCCGCATCAAATATGTCAATGCGACGGTTTTCTCCTATTTTTTCGTATTGGATCATGTCATCTGTTTTCTCTATTCCGTGAACGTTTTGCACGCAATATTCAAATGCCTCCGAATGCAAGTAATAAAACTTTCCGTCCTTCACCTTCTTCTCAATCCGCCTGAATCCTTGCGATTTGCGATAAAAATACTGCGGCTGATCAACAACGTTAAATCCTTTTCGCTTCATGTTCAAGTAAAATTCATGTCCGAATTTCCGATCAAAGCCGATCTGTAGGATTTTAAACCCTTTCTGCTTCATCTCGACAAACCAATTAATCACGTCGCTGTAATTTACCGTTGGCGTGTTACACATCGTGAGCCATCCGTCGTCTTTCCATCCAAATAGTGGTATGTTATCTTCCTCAGCTTTACGTTGCGCCATCACCACTGGGAACCATGCATGAGTAATTGCAATATCCACGCCATCATAAGTCCCGTACAATGCAGCGGCGGTCAAGTCGTGCATTTTCGATAAATCCGCGCCGCCGTACCAGTCGATTTTCATTTTAGCGAGTTCTTCAATAGTCCAATCATATTTTCTATCCGATCTTCTAAATTCATCGATGTCAAAATAAGCCCGCATAGAGGACGTGTAAATATTGAGCGACTTTGCCAAGAAATCTTTTCTTTGTTGCGGGTCGTTTTGCGCCTGTAAAGCATCATTCATGATGTCTTTCGGTCTTATTGTCACACCGTAGTTTGGATTAGCTTTCTTATGCTCTTCTGCACTAGTATAATCCACTTCGCCAGTATCTGGATTTTCATCAGCTTTCGCAATAAAAACAAAATAAGCCTCATCTTTCACTGTCTGATCTAAAATCTTTTTGCAATATTGCAACCGTTGGTAACAAAAACTAGTCATGTCGTCACCAGCTGTTGTAATCCCGATCATCAATTTATTCGTGTAAGCCTTCATAGCTTCTTTTATAACGTTGTATTGTGTCGCCTTTTTATAGGCGTGTAATTCGTCAGCAATTGCAATATTACAGTTCAGCGAATCTTGTTTATCAGGGTTAGCCGCCAGTGCTTCAATGTGAATGGAACCATCCCCTAAATTCCCGCTTATACTACTCTCTTGATTGTTATTTAAAATGCGAAAATTATCAGCCTCTCCCATTTTGTGCAGGTTAAAATTGATGAACTCAAAAGACTGTTTCGCCTGTCGGAGCGCCGCCCCGACAATGTAAATAGTCGATCCGGATTTCCTTTCAAGAAGCGCCAAAGCCCATGACAATGCGGCTACAAAACGCGTCTTACCGTTCTTCCTAGGAATGTATATAAACGCCTCTTTAAATCGGCGAATTTTTGTTCCTTTATGGAAAAAACCAAGCAAATTATATACTATAAACTTTTGCCAAGGTTCTAATAAAAAAGGTTCTCCTCTTAACGGTATACCGTCTAATCGTTCTCCTTTATCATGAACAAATGTTTTTTCGATAATCTGTATGACAAATTCAGCATCTTTCGGATTAAAATCATATTCATCATTTTCTAAGTCGCGTAAAAACCGCTCACACATCTGGACGGTCTCTTTACACGCAACCTTCTTTCCCTCAACAATACTCTTGGCATACTCCATGACTACTTTATAATTTTTATGCTTCAAGGTCTTTTAACACACTCGCTAATTTTGATGTGTTCTGTTTTTCAATCTTAACTGATTCAAGGGACTTCGGATTTAGGCACAAACGGTCGGAGTATGCCGCAATGTCTTTTCTCAAACTTTCCATAGCCGTATAGAGCGGAGTTTTTCGCATATTAGTTGCTCCGGCTTTATTCGTGTATTCTTCCTCGATCTTATAGCCGCTTTCTTCAAACTGTTCCTCAAATACTTCATACTGATGAATCATTCCAGCAAATATTTTAATAAGTTTCCGGTACTCAGTCTTATAAACGCCTAATGTTTTCATCTCTTTTACAATCTGACTTTCTATTGTTGCTTTCTTCCGTGCCAAAATCCGACACCCCCTTTTCTCAAAAGTCCGCACTATTGGAGAAACT
>Ga0207747_1001173_pt1 | contig 20395 bp, 15 predicted proteins | sample HigsolmetaGSP11D_FD_184839 | JGI IMG/M metagenome (GOLD analysis project Ga0207747, IMG submission 184839) | High solid enriched microbial communities from the Joint BioEnergy Institute, USA - SP1-1-D (SPAdes) | ecosystem: Engineered > Bioreactor > SSF (Solid state fermentation) > Aerobic >...
GGGATTTTGTGTTGGTGTGGTTACCTCACTAATACCCTAGAATTTAGGGGGTGGCAAGTTTTTTGCTTATAAAGCCCTCTAATATAGGATTCTATAACCTATTTCTATATAAAGTTTTGACAATACGCTTCTTTTCTAGGGGGTGAATGGGATGGACTTGAAAAGGTTACATAGCCATTTAGAGAAGCTGTATCATTATGGTGAAACGGCTTATGTTGCTGAGCTTGAGCCGTTTGTTGCGCGAGGTCTTTTATATGTGCGTGGAAAGAAGGTAGTGATTACGAACAATTGGATTGCGTTTGTGAAGCGGTTTCCGAATCAAACTGATTTTCTTCATACATTGCTTTGCTTTGATGAGGCGTATCAACAATATTTGTTAAAAACGTCGTTGTTAACCGTATTAAAAATGTGTGAGGCAGAGGATTTGGACGGAATTGTTGATTTTGTTCACAAAATGCCAAAGTTTGCAGGGGAAATCGTAAAAATATTAGATGAGTTAAAACATAGTGAGCGGTACGAAACGGAATCTTTAGAGCAACATGTAAAGGAAGTCGAACCTCTTTTCCGTGAGCGCAATCATTTGATTTTTAACGGGGCACCGTATTATCAGCGTATTATTTACTATTTAACCCATATCCAACAGTATCAACAAGAAGCGGTTGAACAAGACGAACTGCTCGGCAAAAAAATTGATGAGCAATGGGTGAAAGGGCGAAAAATAGCTACTAACTTGCTGTTATCGCCGTTAAAAGATGCACCGCTTGCTGTATTAGCCCCGCATGAGCCAAATATCTCATTAAAGAATCCGTTATTCAAACATATTTTCACGCACCCTTGGAACTTATTTATTTTCCTTTGTTGCGTTGTTCGCGAGCAGACGGAGGCGCAAGGGATGACGACCGTTCGGTTTCATGCGGTGAACGACGAAGTTGACGTTATTTTAATGTCGTCAAAAAAACAAGAATATCGTTATGGAACAATCAATGATTTCGTTTTAGAGTTTTGTAAAGTGAGCAACTATCAACTATTCCCAAACGAAATCGCTCATTTAGAAACAATATTCCATCATTTGCATGATCGCGGTTTTTTAACGATTGTCGATGAAGAATATCGCATTCCGAGCAATATTGAAGATGAGTTATACAATACAAGTTTGTTTATTTCGCTGATGGCAGGAAGCAAACAGCTCCGCCAGCGGATCGAACAGTGGATTGATGAATTGAGGGACAGAGGATGAAGCAAATCAAACTATCGATTGAGCGATTTTGGATTGAGCCGGGAAATTTTGAGAGATGGTGTGAGTTGTTATCGCGCATTCCCGAAAAAACCGAAGCGCGCTCAATCAAGGAAATCGCAAAATTATATTTAGGAAAAGATGTGGAAGAAAAAGATAAAAAGCTAGACCGTTCCAAAGAATTATTTGGACTACATGGTTATGAGTACGCAAAACTTTCGCGGAATTTTGAAATTAAAGGTGTCCATTTCCTAACAAGAGCAGACGATGGATATTTGATTCGTACAGAGGAAGCAAATGAACTTGTAGCTGCGTACGAACAACAACACGGATGGGAATTGTTGCTTGCAAAACAACTATTGCGATATTCGCCAAGAACACGAGTCATCATGCATTTATTGTTGAATGATGGTTTATTTGAAACAAACGGTCACTCGCTCGAACAGCTAAGCAAGTGGACATTGCGATTTGCCGATGCTCTGTATCATCCGTTTTCAAGCAATCCAGATCTTAATGATATGAACTTTTTTCTTCATGCTTTTAAAAATGAAGCATTAGGGAAAGATTGGCGTGACATTCTTGCTCAAGAAGAAATTGAATTAGATGAAGATTGGATGTTTGTTGGCTCAAGCGGTAAAGAACCGGCAAAAACAAATATTTCTTCGTTTATGCGCGCACCGATGCAATTATTTGCTTATTTAGATTGGTTTATCGAAGCTGATGTCGGAATCATCATTTTAAATAAAGAAAAGATGTTGGAGCATATCGATTCACATTTTTTATTTTCATTTACGAACGTTCAGAGTATATCAGAAATCGAATGGTTAAAGAAAAAAGTGGACGAAGAGCGGGATGATCGCGGTTTTGTTGCGATTGAGCCGTTACTTCGTAAGCTGATGGAGCGTTTTTATCCAACATGGGAACAAGGGCTTGCGCGCTTTGTCGATTATTATATGACAAAAGGTATTCGTGAAGGTTTGTTTTATATTGCTGATTATGAATCAGGCCAGCCGAGACATGGAAGGGGTTATTTAGGTAAACGAGAATACCAATTATTAAAACTTGAATTTCAACGATAAAGGGGTTGAAAAGATGAGCAAATCTGTCTGGTTAAAAGATGGGGTTTCCACATTTCCGGTTCAACAGCCAATGGTCGGTCAGCGTGAATTTTATGATGCGTTTAAAGAGTATTTACAAGATTTAAAGTCAGCACCAATGGCGCGAGTTTTTACATTGATTGCTAAATGGGGAATTGGTAAATCGCGTATTGCTTATGAATTAGTGAGCGAAGCGCTTGGAATTGATAAAGGATGGACGATTCGTGACCAATCAGGTCAACTGCAAAAAGTCCGGTTATTAAAGCCAGATTTCGCTGATGGCATTTTACCTATTTATATCCGCTATGAACAAATGCATGAGGACCTTCTTTATGGGGAGAACTGGGTCGGTTATGGAGCGTATGTAGCGTTAGCAAAATTAGCGGAACAACAACCTGCCCGCACGATTCAAGGTTCGATTGTGAAACATATTCAAGACCATTTTCTCCCGCTTGGTTTTTCACCGGCAAAATTGGCAGAGGCAATTGAGTTTGGACAACATGAAGCAAATGATTTGCTACAACATATTGATAGGCTTGACCAACTTGTCCAAAATGGTTTAGCTTACCTAAAACAGTTTGGTATTGAGCATTTGATGGTTATTGTCGATGAAGTGGAATCCGAATACGAATTATTTATGGATGGGATTCAAGAACAAAGTGAAGAGCGGAAAAAGAAACTAGACGGTGATGCGATTAAAGTGATCACATCAGCGATTAAACATGAAGATAGCCGCACTCGCCATCCAAATGTCTCTTTCTTGCTGCTTTGTTCTCCGGCCATCGGCGATCAAATTAAAGCGCTCGAGGCGCTTGCTCGTCGTTTAGATAAATTAGAAATCAGTCAAAACTCCTATGCAGATATTAGCGATTATATCGCATCGTTACAACAAAGTGGGAAATTGCGTGAATATCCTGCTGGGCTTGTTGAAGCAGCTTACACGATTGCCGCGGGAAACTTTGGTTGGCTAAATGTAATTATGGCTCATTGTGATCAATATCTTGAGCAGCATCCAGACAAGGAAACAGGTGAAATTTTACAAGACTTAGCTTATTCAGTGCCGCGTTTTAAAGAAAGTTTAATCGACCATTCCCAGCTAGATTACATTGATACAAAGCCGGTGCATATTCCGTTTGTGAAAAAAGCATTATTACGGCAGCTGCCATATCCGAAAGATTATTATAGTGAGGAAGAACAACAAATTTTATTATCAGCGAAACATATTGAAGGCATACCATTATTTAAAGAGTTTGTCGCTTTGCCGCTTGCGAAAAATGATTTAGGTTTTTATCTTGTGCAAAACAAATATAAAGCTGAATCTGATCATTTATTCGTGAATGAAACGACTGGTGAATCATTTAGTTTAGATGTCCTCTTGCGCAGTCTTGAAACGTTCTCAATTAATGCACCTAAAGGTTCTTTTATTGTCGGAAAAGAACGGGAAACGTTATTAGCGCAAGTGCGCATGCTTTATCCGAAAGACGAAGTCGTTGAAGCAGCGGAGCTTTTATATACGTATCTTGAGCAACGAATGAAAACAGAGCAATTCGAAACATATATCGGTCCAAACTTTGCGTTCCTTGAGCGGTTAAATCGTCGCTATGCCGTCAAAACAGGTATTGCGAACTATTTATTAAATGAAGAAAAAGATCAACAGCTTCAACAACATTTAAACGAATTGGCGAAACAATATGATAAAGACGGAGAAATTCAACGTCTTCTTCTTGGTTTTGCAAGAGCCATTGAGCAAGACTATCCAGACGTGCAAACAATTCAAGTAAAAGGAAATAAATGTGGGCTCCGTATAAAAGTAACGAATCATCTATATTTAGGAGTTCATCCGAAAAAAATTGTCGACATTATTTGGGCTAGCAAACTAGCTTCCTTGCACGATCTTGTTGACAGCAAATTACTAGATAGCGGAAATCACCCGATTATCATTTTAGCACCGACCGCTGATGCGGAAACAGAAATCGATGATATAAAACGAAAGTATGAGCGGCTCGGCCGTTGCTTGCTCTTTTTCCAAGTGACGAATTTGCAGAAGAAAGTATTAGAAGCGTTATCGGTTGAGCGGGAGATGATGGATATCCGCAAGTCAGCCCATCAATTAGCGCAGCCATTCCGCACAAAAATTCGTGCGATTACAGATGAAATTACAAGAATCGCACGAACTTGGTTTGAACGAATCGATAAAGAAGGATATATATTGCGCCCGATTGTTTTTACAAAATCAGAAGAAGACTATCTTCCGGTATTAGCGGAAGGATATGCGAAAATGATTATTCACTATGCAACAATTGCCGAACTAGGGGCAAAGCAAGGCGTAAAATTTATAGACAGCGAAGATTTTACTCACTTTCAACATGCTTTAAAAGCGACGAAAGTTCCGGCTAAATTAGATAAGGACGGTTATCGCGATACAGGCTTATTTATTCAAAATCACGAAAATGACCAATATGAAGTGCAAATTCCAAGTACGTTTGCCTCTTTAATGTCGTTTATTGGCCATCGTCGTGTAACATATAAAGAGATTGAAGATGCGTTTTTCTTTAGCTCTGTGGATGCCATTAAACCGCCAAAAATCGTTGAACAATGGATGACGTTTTTGCAAGCGTTAAAAGTCGTACGAATCGACAACAATGCTCATGTTGAAAATGTCACGTCACATACGTTAGAAGCAAAGCGGGATAAAATTAAACAGTGGTATGAGAAAGAATATGATAAACTCGTCGACGAGTTTAAAGAAACGTTTGACCAAGCCCGCATCGAGCTATTGAAGCGATATAAGCGCCACGGAGACTTAGAGAAAATTGACGAAGCTTTACGTAACATCGATTTAAAACTATTGCAAGTTCATACAAACAACCATCTCGCTATTTGGAAAGAGCAATTAAGTTATTTGCAACAATTTCATGATGAATGTAATTTCATCTTTGATGAAGAAAAATGGAATACGCTTCAACCAAACGAGCGTAACTTTGCGAACCTCACCTTTGACCGGAACGATATGCCAATTTGGCAAAAGCTGAAGCTTGTGCAACAGTTCCATGAGTATGTATCAACGATTCAAAAGGATATTCTCGCAAAAATACAAGAAAAAGTAGAGGAAATGAAAAGCACAAACGAGTATAAAGGTTACTATATACCAATTTCACCGTTTACGTATGTACTTGAATTATATAAAAACGAAATTGAAAATGCGATGAACCATGTGAAATCTTCACAGCTGCGAACAATGGTATCCAATAAAGAAACACTTGCGCATCATTTATCGTTAGGGAATTATAAAGAAGCGATCGACCGTTTGAACATCATTATTTCGCAAATAGGCCTAAAAAAAGTGGACCATACAAAGGTGGATTGGAAAGAAAGAAGCGGTATCGTTGGCCGTTATTACGATTTGAAAGATAAATTTGTGCAAATGGTAGACCTTTTTGTAGAATCGAATCCGAAAGTCGAGAAATGGATTGCTTATTATGAAGAAAATAGTGATGCCGATGTGAAACGTGAGGTAGGGATTATTGAGCTTTCTACACTATTTGACAAGTTAACCGTATTTTTAGAATCTGGTTTCGAAGAAGCGGTTGACGATATTTGTACCGCAAAGAAAGAAAATGCGATGACACTTATTGATGAAACGGAAAAGTTGTTGCAAGAACGAAAAAACGATATGACGGATTTAATTGCCCAAGTAACAAAAGTGGAAAATACGACAAAGAAAAAGCGAAATCAATATTTCGATGTATTATTAATTGATGCGGTGAACCGCCTGTTCCGTCTGCAGCATCAACCGCTATATCAAGCAGACTTAAGTGCACCGATTCAAGAAGCAACTTATAAAGAAACAATAGATAAAGTACAGATGGAAATGAAACAATTAGAAACATATGCCCATCAGTTTTTTGCGGAACATGCCAAATTTGTGCAATTTGAGTTTTATAAAGAAGTGGTTGACCGCAAAGGAGAGTTAGACTGGACTAATTACCAAAAAGAAAAGGAAGAGCTTGAGCAAATCGGATTGATTCGGACAAAAGTGGAGGTTCTCTAATAATGTCGAGTTTGCAAATTTTAAAACCATTCGCAAGACGGACAGAGTATAAAATGTTGCGCGAATGGTTTGATGTGGAAGAGAAAGATGTCGGAGAGTTACGGTCAGGTATTTGTGTGATTCCAGCTATCATTCTTTTAAAAATGTCAGAAAGCGATCGTTCGTGCCTTATTCAATGGACAAAAGAGTGGGGAAACCAACTAATGGTTTTCCCACCATATCTTAATTTGGATATTTCATCATTATTGCAACTGAATCACTCGTTTTCCATTAAAGAAATGAATGAATGCATGTATGAAGGAGTTCCGGTTCGTGAAGAAATCGTGACTAACTTAACTCCAGAAATCCAATTACCGACAAAACAAACGGTTGCCGTTGACTTTTATTACGACACAAGCAGCGGCTGCATTACAATCACGACATTGCCGCTTCTTGATTACCGGTTGCTTGAGCAACGTGAAATATGTCAACGTCTATTTCAATCGTTAATGCACATCTATGAAAGAGATACAAAAGATGAAATGAGCGAAGAAAAACAAGTGATGTTTAAGCCCGTTCATCACTATTTACTTCTTCTCTCAGCAGCCGACGTCATAGAACGAAAACAGCTCGTTCCATTAATTCAAAAGTTTTTCTATTTAGAAGTACGCGAAAATGATGTGAAAAGTGCTTTTGCTGAGCTCGAAAATTTACATTATATTCATTCAGACGGAACCATCACTGAGAAAGGGCAACAGTATATTATGGAAAATGGTTATCGTGCATTTGTAAGAGAAATCATAAAGCGGAGGAACGACGATGGAGAATGGTAAAACGAAACGGGATACCGCGATTGCCAATAGTTTAGTAGCGAAAATCCAGTTAGGGTTGCCAAGTACGGTGACGAAATTAAGCGCGAAAATGCGTTTTATTGATCATATTGCTCCGAAACTTCGCAACAGTGGTGTCATTCGTCCCGTTGAAAAAAAATCGCCACTAACGATTCGGGTATCGGGGATTGCAACAGCAAGCAAAACAATATCGGCATTTGGCGGTATTTTATATAGCGCTGGTGCTGTTCGTCAAGATTTATACATAGAGGAAGGCTCTGTGTACGAAACATTTCAAGACAGCCTCGTTGACATTGATGAAGCGGATGATATTGATATTAACCATAAATTAAAATTTATTCATATCATGCAAGTTTACGATTTGTTAGAAGAGATGTTGTTAGAAGCCCATAAGCCGGAACTGGTGATTGTCGACACTCCGTTAATGTTAGAACGGGCTGACGCGCCAATGGATACACATGGCCAATTATATATTGACTATCAAAACTGTGTAGAAAGAATCAAAAATTTTTGGGAGACATATCAACATTTTATTTTTCCTTTTAATCGAAACGGTATTCGGCTTGTTTCAGTGAGTACGAAACGTTTCGGTTCTATCTTCTACGGTCTCTTTTCTGAAAATAAAAATAAAGAGATGTATATTGTAGATGAAGTGAGTTTTAACGATATCGAGCAAAACAATGAATCGTTATACAAAATTAAAAAGGTTGGCGTAAAAAAACTGTTGCATGGTGTTTTAACTCGAAGAACGCGCACGGCTGCCTATCAATACGATTTATTAGTCCAAACCAATCAGTTGGAACCTAAAGAAATGAGAAATCTAGGGATTATCAATTTTCATTTCCGGGCAGGGATGCATACACAACCTTTATTAGTAGAGATAATGGGAAACGCTCAAGAATGGGATTCTCAAAGTTTAGATGAGCTTACATCCTATCTCGTTTCGCTTTATACGCTCGATCAACCAAAGGTACTCCCGTTGCCGCTTTGGTATGCCGAGTACGCACTAAAACCAATTCGAAGTGGTGCTATTATTCATTATTTTAAAACACAGGCACGCGAAATGATTAAAAAGGAAGAAGTAGAAAATGTTTGGACCGAGGAAGTAGACTTTTTCGGGGAGGATGAATAATGAGTCAAGAAAAATATATCGGTAAACTGATTGGGAATACAGGAAATCCGAATGATTTAAAAATGGTGCTTCAAGATAGCTTTTCCGCACGCCGTGGCGAGTTTGTGAAAATTTTACATCAAGAACGTCCAGATGAACAGCCGACATATGTTCTTGGGCGGATTACCTCTATTTCCCGCAGTAATATTTTATATAACAGCGATCTTGGAGAAGGATTGAATTCGATCGAATTATTACCCGGAACACAAATGACTGGAGAGACATTATTTGCTTCCATTGAACTTGTCGGTTACAAGGAACCAGCCACAGGACAAATTCGCATTCCGCGTCGCCCGTTAGATCCGGGAAGTAAAGTATATGGTGTTGATTATGAATTTCTTTCTAAGTTTTATCAATTTGATGAAAATAAAAGCATTGCGATTGGCAACTTAATCGGTTATGAACGTGGGGAAAATATTGTTCCTGTTTACTTGGATGTCAATAAATTAGTGACAGAACATTTAGCGGTTTTAGCGATGACTGGTTCAGGAAAGTCTTATACGGTCGGTCGTATCATCGAACGACTAGTGGCGCAGATGAATGGAACCGTTGTTGTATTTGATACGCACGGTGAGTATGGAAAGGCATTTGAAAAAGGGGATATTCATTTCAATACGAACCTTGATCATATTGAAGATGAAAAAGATCGGGAAAGCATTTTATTTATTCAAGAACGTTTTCGCGCTTTACAAGCGGCAGGAGGCGGTATTCATGTATATACGCCGCAAATGGAAGAGTTTGATTACAAATACGCTGGAAAAAATAAGCACCTCGCGTTGCAATTTGACCGTTTTGAAATGGACGATTTCGAAGAGATTTTGCCTGGCTTAACCGAACCGCAGCAACGGGTACTCGATGTAGCGATTCGTTATTGGAAATATAAATATCCACATCCGCCTCGCGATATTAAAGATTTACGTGAGTTGCTTTCAGGTGATTTAGAAGAATTGCGGGGGTGGGATGAAATAACGGAAGCAGAAGCAAGAGCTTTAAGCGGCAGAAGTGCAGCGGTCGCTTCGATGAAGCTGAATCGCGTCATTAACGAAGCGCGAAGCTTTTACACAAAAGCGATTGGTGAACCGACGGATATTTATAAATTAATTGGTGAAATGAACGAAAAATATGGTCGATTAATCATTATTGATTTGCAAGGATTGTCAGACGATGCAAAGCAAATTGTCACGGCGCTTGTATCCAGTGAAATTATGCGTGCAGCGGCAGATAAACAACGTCCGATTCGTCCTTGCTTCCTTGTATATGAAGAAGGTCATAACTACGCTCCAGCAGGCACACCAACGATTTCGAAAAAAATTATTAAAAAAATTGCCGCAGAAGGTCGTAAATTCGGGGTAGGTTTTGCCATTGTTTCACAACGTCCTTCAAAATTGGATGCAGATGTTACATCGCAATGCAACACGATTATTACTATGCGTCTAAAAAATCCGGATGATCAGCGTTTCATTACGAAAACATCCGATATGTTAACGAAAGCAGATATTGACGAACTTCCATCATTATCTACAGGGGAAGCATTAATTACGGGGCGTTCGATTCCAGCTCCATTATTAGTGAAAGTTGGAACAAAAGCGTTAGTTCATGGTGGTCAATCGCCGGAAGTTGTCAAAGAATGGGGCGTATTCGGTGGATAAAGAGCAATTAAAGGAAATGATTATTGAAGAGTTTAAGAATGGAAAAATTCGCGATTCACTTTTTCCTATGCTTTCCGTTCATGGGATTCGTGATTATTCGGAAACCGTTCATTCAGCAGGACTGAATTATATTACGGAAATCGGTAGACATATTCAAGGAGTAACAGCTTTATCTGAATGCCCTGTTTATCCAATTAACCAACAATATGGTCATAGCATTACTCGAGAAGTTCGACCGGATTCTGTATGGTATCGTCAACAAGACGTAAAGCCAATTCTCGTTTCAGAGTTTGAACGATTTGAAAATTCAAAGGGTAAGCATGATAAACTAAGAGAGAAGATTGAAAATTTATTATTAGCATATCATCAACTTGGTAGCGATTTACCATTGATTCTTTTTGTCTACTGGTCTTACAGCGGGGCTATTCCGAAAAATATCGATAAATACATTAGCATTTTTGATGAAGGGTTCACGTTACCGAACGGCCGCTTTATTCCAGGGATTAATTCGTTTGTTACCGATTACCTCGTTTTTCAAGCAGTAGCAAGTGGAACGAAGGAAAATCTCACCATAAATGAATGGATTCAAGTGAGGTAACAATCATGGTCCGTAAGCGTTATTCTATTCAACCAAAAAAGGATATGAATATCGGGGATAAATATATTTTGCAAGAAATGATAGGCGAAGGGTCATACGGATATGTATGGAAAGCCCTTCGCTGTGAAGATGAAGAAATCGTAGCGTTAAAAATCCCGAAAAGCCAAGAACGTGGCGACGCAGCATTAGTGGAAGGAGAGCGTTTTATTGGCGTTTCCCATGAAAATATTATCAATATTTATTGGATGGGCAGAGTAGACGGTTATTTTGTCATTGAGATGGAACTGTTTGATGGGAAGCCGCTCTCACAAGAGTTAAGTGAAGAGGGAATTAGCCATCCACGCACATTTCAAAAAATGTTTGATATTTTTGATCAAGTACTAAATGGTGTTGAATTTATGCACTCTCTACGCATAGCGCATGGAGATATCAAACCTGACAATATTTTAATAAATGAAACTACTGTAAAATTAACGGACTTTGGAACGAGTCGACTGATTGAAGATATTTTTGTAAAAACAATTGATGGTGCAGGAACATTTGCTTATATCGCTCCTGAAGTTCTCCATTCGCAGACGCGATATTTAAATTCTGACATTTATTCTTTAGGGGTTTTGTTATATCAATTGTTAACAGGAAAAACTCCGCATGACACATATTTTAACGTGATTCATAATGTCCCTTTTCCAAAACCAAGAGAATTAAACGATAGTATTACACCTTCGATGGAAAAGGTAATCATGAAGGCGTTAGAGAGAAATCCGGAAATACGATATCAGTCGGATACCGATTTCCGCACTGAATTTAAAAAAGCGGTAGACGAACATTTAAAAGAGCAGCAAGTTGAAAAGTTTATTCCTCGTGCAACATTAGCAAGCAAACGAGATCCGTTAGAATTAGCAATGTTGAATTGTAAACTAAAAAAATTTACATTAGCCGAAAAAATTTTAACGACGGAAATTACAAATGGAAATACAATGCCAGAAATCTTATTACAACTGGCATATGTATATTATAAAACAGACCGATTATTTGAGGCGTTACGGCAAATTGAAAATATTGAAGGAGTAGCAATTGAGGACACACGCCAAGAAAGTTTTGCTACAGCCGTAAAAAATCTAAAAGCAAGAATTTTCTTAGCAATGAAAAAGTACGAGGAAGCGCTGCGTTTATATGAAGAATTGAATCTAAAAGAACCAGGAAATTTAGATTATCGTTATAAATTAGCGTTATGTTATGGAGTGTGTGGAAAGGAAGAAAAAAGCATTCAAATTCTGGAACAAATCAATCAAGAGACTCCAGGAATTTGGGCTGTTGTGAAAAAACTTGGTCAAGCGTACGACCAAAAAAGGGATTACGAACGGGCAAGAGGCTATTTCAAATATGCCTTAAAACTAAGGCAAGATGATGAGTACGTAAAACAGAAGTTGGCTCTTTATGAGTATTATTTGTAATTCAATGATTATTAAAGAGTAAGTAAACTTAACCAATTAATGAATACGCCTGAAAAGTCATTTTGATGCCCCTCATTTGGGCTGTCGCATACGCTTTTACCGTAAATAAATTGTAAGCTTGAGATCAAACGACGTATATAAATAGGTCGCACCTTTCTGTAAGATAGAGTTACTGATTACAGAGAAGGTGTTTGTATTTGTCGATTGAAAAATTGAATATCGAACCCATCAAATTGGATTCTTATTCCTGTTCAACTCCAACGAATCCACTCCTCACAGACCCGTATGGATCATTTAAGTCGCAAATTTGAAAATTTCTTTTTATCCCGGTGTAAAACTCCATATCATTCAAACAATCATCAAGGGATTAAATTTCCATGTTTCATGATCATCCATATTATCAGTGGTTATTCATATATGATAAAAGGGTTTGATGGGTTGGCAACGTTCATTCAAGACTCTTTCAAACTTGAACAATACAGTGAAGCCAATTTCTTATTTTGCGGACGGAGGAATACGCTGTAAATGTTCGTATTTTGATTGGGCTGTCGCCGACAAGCTTTACAAGAGTATTGATTTATGGAAAGCTCCAATGGCCTAGAAACGAAAATGAGGATTGAAAGCTAACTCAAAAGGAACTTAGATGGTTACTGGAGGGCTCTCGATATTACAGCTCAAAGCCATTTCAAAATCAAAAAAGGTGTTTTCTGACTATCCATTCATAATATTTAACGTGAAATTTATACGGAAATTTGGTGAATCGTGTGGGCAACACATCCTGCAGACTGAAAAAGTAACTTAACTTCTTGAAGAACAGTTAAGACTATATGAAAGAACATAATGATCAGTTAACCTGTTTATAGCAAAATAAAAATGGTTCTTAAGTTTGGTGAAAGCATATATTGTGTAGATTCCCATTTTTGTTTAAATTTTTTTAAATAACAAACTTATAAGCGATATAATACACGCTTTTCTAGTAAATCTAATTTTGCTTGACCATACATCATCGTTTCATTAGCTTCAACCGATGAATAGACCTTCTACCACTCCATTGCTTTAGGAAGTATGGAATGCCAGCATAATCGCCTGTAGCTCACTTCGAAGCCGCAGTGAACAATTAAATAAATAATTGTTTTTAGAAGACAATTGTTCCTTCAACCATTTTAAAAACGCAAGATAGTTACGTTCAACAATTGCCTTTCTAAATGTTTGAACGGTTGGGTAGAAAGAGCTTTGTGATGGGTACTGCTTAAAGGATTGTTCGAGGAGTTGAATTTCCTCTTCTGAAAGAGTGGATTTCCGTTTCCAAATACACGAAATCATCTATCGTCTTGAAATTCGAAAAGATGGTGTAGTAGACTCCTACTGTTTTCGTTCTTTTCGTATGCTTTCGACTGCAACGCGAACCTTAGAAACAAATAGGTACTTGTCTTGCATCAATTCTTATCTGTCATCATGTTTGAAAAAGAAGGAAAGAACCAACAAATTTTTCAAAATGAAACCAAAATGTAAGATTAAACAATGTAATACTGGATTATTTTACTCCAAAAAGACTGGATGGAAATTTTGAATCAAAAATATAACTAAAACTATAACTACTAATAGAGATTTTGCAAGTACTATTAACGAATCTTCAATAATTTATTATATTATTTCACTAGCGTCGCATAAATAAGTTTTGAAATTTCAGATTTTATTTTTCTGGAAAATTAGCGAAAAACAAAAGCACCTAAATAAAGGTAGTAAACATCCATTTTTTACCTATAACTTAAGACGAGTGCAACAACGACAAATCAACCTTTAAGGAACGCTCTTCCCTTCGATTTTCCGTAACCAAATGTGTGCAGATTTCCATAAAGCTGTTTTCAAATATCGACTTATTTGTAACGTACTTCGGTCACTATTCGTGTTCAACTGAGCTAACACATTTAAACAGTATACAATCATCGCTACGTATACTTGGTTGTGTACGGCTTGTTCACTGTGGCCGTAGAACTTCTTGATATTCAAGTGTTGTTTCATCCATTTGAAAAAGAGTTCAATGGCCCAACGTGACTTATAGATTTCAGCGATTTCATCTGCATCCATATCAAAACGATTCGTCAGTAAATGAAGTTCATTTCCTTTTGTATCCAACAATTTGATGAGACGGAACGCGTTTTCAGAACGATTTTGCGTGGTTCCAATAACCACCATTTCATCGGAGAATACAGGCGAATCTTCAGGTAACGAAAATCGTTCTAACACACGGACGACAGCGTTTTTTCGTAAACGTGAAACAAAGAAATACCCATCATCCGTCATACGGTCAAATCGCTCATAATCTAAGTATCCACGATCGAACACGTACAGGCATTCTTGATCATCAATGAATACCTCTAATTGACCACGATCATGTTCGATTGCGTTTGTCAGTACGGCCTTGTCGGGATAAGAAAGTCTTTTTTCCATGAATACAAGACGCAAGTGAAGCTTCACGCCCGATTTTGTTTTTCGGAACTCTGCCCATTTGTGGTTCGTCAAATTCAGTGGCAACGTACTCGAATCAATGATTTTTAGTGGCGTTGTCAGCTTTCTTCGCTTTTGAAAATGTGTTTTCTCATGAATTTGAGCCACTAAATCAAGAAAAATCGATTGAAAGAAAACCGTTGGAATGGCATTGATTCGTCTTCCTAATTGGGAAAAGCTAATCGATGGAAGACCTGTTGCACGTTGTAATTCTTCAGAAAAAACAGCGTCACTTAAAGCTCGCAAACTCTCGGTTTCATGTAATTGAGCGTACAACAGTCATTTCAGAAATGAAGCCATATAAAGCTTCTTTGTATAGTAATCTAATTGATAGGATTTCACCATATCGTCAAATAAGTTTAAATGAATTGGTGAAAACTATTGTTCAAATGATGTTTTTCGTGTAAACTTATCCATGGTTTTGTCCTTTGTATTGGATTTGGATGGTTTACTACCACCCAACCATTATAAAGGATTTTTTTGTATTTAGATTATATTTCAGAAAATTCGGTTTATTTGAAGGTGTTAAATTATTTTAATGCGACGCTAGTGACTTTTAGTATTTTTTTTCACGTTATTTGCTTCTAAATGGAATTGAAGCTGTACACTTAAAGTTTTTTCTTTTACATGTGGACGTTTCTTGATAATAATCTTTGTTTCATGCCCCGGAACCTTCAATTCAGTGAAAGATGGCTTCATTTGCTCCCCACCTTCAGATATAAAATTTTAAAAAGTTCTATAATCTCTTGGGAAAATCCATATTTTGTACAAATTTTTAGGCATTCTTCAAGCCGACTGTAACATTGATTTTTCTCATCCATTGCTTTGATAGAGAATCATCCTTTCTGAGTGATTTAAACGCTCAAGGCCTCAAGCGTTAATCATCTTACTTTTAAGAAATTAATATTCTTATAGGTAAAAAGAACTATTTTTAAATTCATTTTTGTTGTTATTAATATGTATTTTATTAGGAATTTAAATAAAAATAAAAGAGAATCCGAAATACCCTTTACAAGAATTGGTTTGGATGTTATATTATAGGCACAGGGGTTATCAACGGAGAAAATATATTGGTCTATTGTGGGGGAGGCAATACCTTTGAAAACGATTCTGATAGTAGGTGGTTTTAATAAAAACGGTTATGAAAACATGGCAAAGAAGAAAGGTAATTACCAAGTATTGTTTCATGATGGTATAATAAAAAGAAAAAGCACTTCAGTATTTGAAAAGTTAATTAAGCAAGCTGACTGTGTAGTATTACTTCAAGCTGCTTGTTCGCACAAAACAATGTTGGAAGTAAAGAAGCTTTCTAAGAAATACTCTGTTCCAGTTACATACCCGAGAAGTCGCGGGATATCTGGCGCAATAGACTCTGCAACCAAATTATTGAATAATGGAGTTTCTTTTTTTGTATCATAAATAAAAAGGTATTAAAAATACTTTGTTTGGAAATTAGGGGGTAAAATAATGACTCGTGATAAAGCATTGCAATTTGTTAACGAATTAGAAAATCAGTTTGACAAGAAAGCAATGGAAATTGAGAAAGGATTAGCAGTTGAGTTATTAAAGTTGCATACTCTGTTTTTTGCTATGGAGAATGAGAAATATGGAGAGAAACTAAAAAAACTTGCAACTAGGGAAGAGCTTAGAGATCTTCGTGGGAGTGTAAAAGAGGTCATCCACTCTTTATATAGTATGTTGGAAAACATTGAACCTTTGCTATCAAATGTATTTCTTAACGATACATTCAAGAGTATCGATGAAACGACTCTTTATAAATTAGTGGTCCTTCTTGAGCGATATGGATTGACGAAAGCGGAATATCAGAACAATCAGGCTGTAGTAGGCTTTTTCAATACATTAATTGAACAGTTATTTGCGTCTTCAAAAGGTTACGACTTCACACCAGATGGCCTTATACAGTTAATGATTCAGTCATTAAAACCGATGAAAGGTTCCGTATACGATGGAACAGCTGGCATTGCAAATATCTTGGTATCTGCTTACAAATACGCCAAAGAGCAAGGAAAAGATATTACTGTTTATGGACAAGAGATGAATGAAGAATTATATGTCATTGCCAAACTCAATTTGTTTATCAATAACATTTTACCAGAAAACGGAGACATTCAATTAGGCGATACAATCCGTGATCCAAAGTGGTTAGAAAACGGGCGTATTATGCAATTTGACTATATTATGATGAATTTCCCATTTGGTTTAAGAGATTGGGGATATGAATTTGTCGTCAATGACCCTTATCATCGGTTTGAATTGTATGATTGGCCGCCTAAGTCACAAGGAGATTACGCCTTTATATTACATGCATTAGCGTCGTTAAAAAAGGAAGGAAAAGCTGCGTTAATTGTTCCTTTTGGAACGCTTGTAAGAGGTGCTGCGGAAGAAAGAATTCGTTTAACCATGTTAAAAGATGATGTAATTGAAAGTATTATTTCTCTTCCAACCAATTTATTTAGCGGAACGGGGATTCAGGTCGCACTTCTTATATTGAATAAAAATAAACCAAGTCATAAAAAAGGCAGAGTGCAATTTATTAATGCTGAAGGTGATTATGAACGAACAAGAACACAAAAGTACTTGAAGCCAGAACATATTCATAAAATTATTGAAACTCTAGAAGCATACGAAAATAGAGAAAGATATTCACGTATCGTTTCAATAGATGAAATTAAGGAAAATAACTGGGTTTTAAATCCAGCATTATATTTCATTAATGTAGAACTTGACACAGAATTCGGTAAGGTCGTTTTTAATAAGAAAAAATATGAAAGTGAAGCGAAAAACCTTGTGCAGATTGGGGAAATTGCTGAGGTGATACGGGGAGTTAATCTTCCAAGCCGTAGACAAATAGAAAATTCAGATGGTGAGTTATTTCCTGTTATTCAAATAAGAGATATCGAAAATGAAGAATTACAGTTTGAAAAGATTGAGAAGCTTCCAATACAGACAAGGGATATACAGCGTGTTACAGCACAACCGGGCGACATTTTAGTATCTAGTAGAGGTACTCAACAGAAAATTGCCATTGTTCCTGAATATGATGGAACCATTTTAGTATCCAATATGTTTATTATCATTCGGCTACATTCTGATCAAGAAATCAATCCGAGCTATATCAAGCGTTTCTTAGAAAGCCCAGTTGGTCAGTACTTTTTTGAAGCGCATCAAAGTGGTTCCATTGCAACAGTTTTAACTCCAAATGATATTAAATCAATCGAGCTGCCGTTGCTTCCTATTGAGCAGCAAAATGAGATGATTAGACAATTGGAGGATGCAGATGAATTAATCCGTAAGGCTTATGAAGAACGGAAGAAAAAATACTTTGATGCTTACCAAAAAATTGGAATAGGTGCTTTTATTCGTCAAATTGTAGAGTAGGAGGCGAAAAGCTTGAAAAAGAACCATCTTATTGAATTAAGAAATAGCTTGAATTAAAAAACATTTAAATAAAAAGAATTCAAATGTATTAATTTGTATTTATTAATAAACATGTCTATTTTTGTTGACATATATCACTTTTTTGTAATATTTTGTTGATTAGGTAAATTAGTAATTTATGATTTATAGGGAGGATAGCTAATGATTAAAGCCGAAGACTTTCTATTTGAAGAAATTGATGAGACTATGATGCTGGTTGAATATAGTGATGGATGTTCTGGTAGCCGCTCTGATTGCTGTACAAGAGTTTGTACTAGAAACGGTCAAGATGCTACTGAAGAAGAATGGGCGGGTTTTTTAGAAGTTAACGCAGGTGTAATTCAATATTAATAGAGGAAAGAGCCTTTTGCATTTAACAGAAGGCTCTTTCTTACTTTATATAAATCACTAGTGTTGCATTAATTTAATTTTAATATTAAAAAGACTCACAATCTTCACTTATTTTATTTTGTGAAAAGAAAAAATCCTTTATAATGGATAAGTCAGGTGGTAACCCGTCCAAATCCACTAAAAAGGACCAAACTCATGGACAAGATTACACGAAAAACTTCATTTGGACAATGGTTTTCGCCAATAAATCTTCAATTATTTGAAGAACAGGTGAAAACGATGAAATTAGATTACTATACGAAAAAATTAACGACAGAGTCATTTCTAAAATTACTGCTTTTTGCGCAATTGGAAGAAATCGAAAGTCTCCATGCGCTAAGCGATTGCCTTTTTGATGACCAACTTCAAAAAGGGGTCGACCTTCATTCTATTAGTATTTCACAGTTGTCACGGCGATTAAATGGTATAAACCCAGATCTATTTCAAAAGCTTTTTCTTGATTTAGTCGCAAAAATTCATGCCAAAACACAATACACAAAACGGGTCATGCCTTTAAAAATCATTGATTCAAGCACATTGCCACTTAATTTGACCAATCATAAATGGGCGAAGTTTCGCAAAACAAAGGCTGGTGTAAAGCTGCATTTGCGCCTTGTGTTTATGGAAAAGGGGATATCCTATCCTGAAAAAGCTTTGATGACAACGGCAAGAGAACATGACCGTGGACAGCTTGAAATCATGGTGGATGACAAGGAATGCATGTATGTGTTTGACCGTGGCTATCTAGACTATGAGCGCTTTGATCGGATGACGGATGACGGCTACTTCTTTCTTTCCAGACTACGGAAAAACGCTGTTATACGGGAAGTTTATGATTTTAAACTACCCGAAGATACGAGTGTTTTGTCGGATCAAATGGTATTGATTGGCATAACTCAAAACCGTGCTGAAAATTACTTTCGCCTTCTAAAAGTGATGGATTCAAAAGGAAATGAACTCCATTTAATTACAAATCGTTTTGATTTAAGCGCCGAAGAAATTTCCGAGATGTACAAATCACGATGGGCTATTGAACTGTTTTTTAAATGGATCAAACAACATCTCAGTATCAAAAAATTCTATGGTAAAGTGAATGGGCGATTCAAAATCAAGTATTTATCGCACTTATTGTTTTTTGCCTACATGTTCTGGCACAAATCGAAACAAATAGTACGCGAAAAACCTTACAAATTAGCCGTTATTTAAGGGGTGCATTGTGGAAACCAGCGTATATCTGACTTCGAAAAATTGAAGGAAAAGCCATCCCTTAATAAGTAAATTGTCGTCGTCGCACAGGTCTAATTGTCAATAAATTGCCAAATGGATGGAGTCACCTTTAATTGGGTATTTACCTTTTTGACTCTAAACAGGAAAAATAATAAAACTGAAAATTACGACAATATTTATGCAACACTAGTGTATATAAATATAAAAAATATTCCATAGATTTCGTTGATGATGTGGGTATGTAAATTTAACTTGAAGATTCTGCTTTCGACTAACAAAGAAATATTAGTTTGTTAAAAACAAGGTGTTTAAATTACAACTAAATTTAGATCTACCAAATAATAAGGCTTATGATTCCGCGAAACTGAAATGTTGAATAAAAAATTTCAAATTAAACAATAATAAGAGTAAGGTGGAGGAAATGTTTACTATTAGAGATTCAGATATTTTTAAGATTAGAGATGCTGTAGACATATATATAATTGGCGGAGAAGTTGTTGAAATATATTTTATGAATACTAGAAGGCGTATGCAGTTTAAATCAAATCAATTTTCTGTGTATGGCAAAATAAAAGTGCAGAGCTTTGCAAAGGAAAAATGCAGAGTCCTGCACTAAATTTCTGTGCATAAACAAAAAAAGACTTGCCAGTCACCCCAAGTCCCACTACAGTAATTGTGTCAAGCAATTGGTAGTGGAGGTAAGAAAGGATGCTAGCAATGTCTGATATTAATTGTATCAAACATTTAA
>Ga0207747_1001174_pt1 | contig 20386 bp, 20 predicted proteins | sample HigsolmetaGSP11D_FD_184839 | JGI IMG/M metagenome (GOLD analysis project Ga0207747, IMG submission 184839) | High solid enriched microbial communities from the Joint BioEnergy Institute, USA - SP1-1-D (SPAdes) | ecosystem: Engineered > Bioreactor > SSF (Solid state fermentation) > Aerobic >...
CCTGTCTGAATTCAAGGGATGGTAAAAAAAGGTATACATATTCGTCTGTCATGGCAAGGGATGAGAGTCCGAAAGCGCTTACGGATGAAATTCAAAAAAATGGTTCGCTAACCTATGACTTACATCTATTTTCAGCGAACCAAAAAAATTCCCACAAAGTCTTGACTGACTCAACCTTTCTCCTTTTCCGCCTGATCCAGGGCTGATTTTAATAACGTTAAAACCCCTTTAGCAACGGCGTCTTTCTCTTTCATCGCCTGCTTTAACTGTTCAAAAACAGCTTGTTTCATCATATTATTATTCTCCTTTCATGGCATTTCATGAATATTATAATAAAAATTCTCAATTCCATGAACGAAAAGGAACCTGCATTTCCAAATTTTTTATGCCAATATATTATTTAAATTATTACTTTTTCATGTATAAAAAGTTCTGCAAACTTCTAAAAATACCTTTATACCAATTAATTATCAGAATTTTTATAGTTGATAAAATATTAAATATATATATAATTTACTTTACTACAATACTTATTTTACTATTTACACATTTTAAACATTTTAAACAGAAAGGATTTAGCAGCTATGAAAGATTTCTTTAGTAAATTATTAACTGGAATGAGTTTAGGGATTGTTGTTTGTTTAATCCCAAACGCCCTTGTAGGAGAAATTTTAAAATTAATTATTCCCCATTCAGGTCCGCTTGAAACAGTGTTAACAGCCGTTTTAAATGCGTCTGTTCTCGTTAATAGCTTATTACCTGTCATCATGGGTGTTCTTATAGGTGTACAATTCAAATTAAATCCGGTACAAATGTGTTCGATCGGTCTTGCCGCCTTTGTCGGAAGCGGTGTTACAACAATGGATGAAAACGGCGTGATCACAATGGCTGGTATCGGAACTGTAATCAATATTGGTATTACAGCAGCTTTGGCCACATTATTTGTAAAATTCTTAGATGTAAAATTAAAAGATTGGACATTGCTCCTAATGCCAGCTCTTACAATTTTTATTCCTGGCTTAATCGGTTTAGCAATTTTACCTTATGTTCGTGATGCAAGTTTAGCAGTAGGAGAAGGTATCATCTACTTAACAAATTTACAACCTGTCATTATGGGTGCATTAATTGCAATGGTATTCTCGATTTTAATTCTTTCACCAATTTCAACAATCGGTGTAGCAACAGCCATTATGATTTCAGGCGTCGCTGCAGGTGCAGCAAACCTTGGTGTAGCAGCATCAGGCGTCGGCATGTGCATTGCAGCCTATAAAGCAAATAACTTAGGAACAGCCATTGCCCATCTTGCTTCAGCTAAAATTCAAATGCGCAATTTCTTTATGAAGCCAAAAATTGCTTTTCCAATGATTCTTACAGCCGCGATTTTAGGTGGATTATCCGGAGTACTTCAAATCGTCGGAACACCATACAGCGCCGGATTTGGACTAGCCGGCTTTGTCGGTCCATTAAAATATTTGGATTTAGTTGGATGGAATTTCAAAAGTGTGACAATATCTATTACGATGTTCATCGCATTGCCTGTCATTTTAAATGTTGTCTTCTTAAAAGTCTTTGAAAAGAAATTTAAATGGATTAAATCCGATGATTATTTAGTTTCATACGAAAATTAACAAACTCTGGGCTAACCTATTATAAAATATAGGTTAGCTTTTCTTTTATCAATACAGATTTCCCTTTAAGGAATCTGTTATAAAACAGCAGTTTTTTTCTGAAAATTGTTTGATTTTTTATGAATATTGAAATAACTCTAGGATGATTTCCTTGTTTCAAGTAAGATGGAACTAATGTTAAGGAGGTATCTAGGGATGCAAGTTCGAACAACAAGACTGGAAGAGGAAGAAGCAAAAATTGTTTATCAGGAAACTGCAGGTTTAGCCATTATTACCATTCACCGGCCTCAATTAAAAAATGCGTTGACCGCTAATATGTGGGATCAACTTGCAAAAATTGCAACACAATCTCTTGAAAATCCAAAAAATAAAGTATTGATTCTTCGCGGTTCCGGTGAAAATTTTACTGCCGGTTCAGATATTAAGGAATTCAATCGAATGTCATTGGAAGAAGCAGAAGAAGCTTTTGTTCGAATGGAAAATACAATTTCAACCATTGAAAATTTGCCGCTCCCTACAATCGGCGTCATTAACGGGCCTGCCATGGGTGCCGGTCTTGAGCTGGCTTTAGCTTGCGACATACGCATCGGTTCTGAAAAAGCTCGTTTAGGTATTCCTGTAGGCAAGCTTGGCATTACATTAAATAACAAGTTTGCTAAACGCCTCGTCGATTTAGTCGGCCCATCTACAACGAAAGATTTTGTATTTACCGGCCGCACATTTAAAGCGGAAGAAGCGTATCGAGCAGGGATGTTAAACTACTTGGTGCCTGAAAAAGAATTAACGAGATTTTCCATTCGTTTAGGAAAACTTGTTGCAAGCATGTCCCCTGCTTCACTACTTGCTGTGAAAAATTCAGTAAAAGAGTGCGTTAATTCCACACCTGTTCTTTGGAAAGGTTCTACACCATTTGTGGATCCTGTCGATTTTCCTGAAGGTGTCCGCGCTTTCGTTGAAAAACGGATGCCTCAATTCACAAGAAAACGATAAAGCCAAAAAGTGGTTGGCCATTCACCAACCACTTTTTCACATGATTCCTTTAACGAAAATGAGAATACGCATCGGCGCAAATTCAAAATGCCTTTGGAATTCAAAGGAAATTTGTTTTTGAAGCTGTTCCATTGTATAAACCACATCATAAGTAACAGGGGTCTTTAGATGAAGAGAAACATAAATTTTTGGCTGCAATTTTTTGATGGTAAATTGCACTGTATCAGCCTTTGCAATGTAAGGATGATTGTTAACGACAAATTGAATTAAATCCGTAAACACATTCGGTGCAATTTCAATCGTTTGCCGATGGAAATCCGGTTGAACAATAGTTGTCTCCCCTAATTTCACCCGATTTTTTGAAAAAATATCAAACCCCTTTTGAATAATCCGTTTAAAAAAGTTCTGTTCCACTTGCCTATATGGAATGGGCATCAAATGCTTTCCTTGTGTGGTGCGGATAAATTGGGATAATTTGATTTCATTTTTTGAGCGGATATCGTCGATGTAATAAAATGCTTGGATAGGTCCTAGTTCCAGCTGCTCCGCGATTTTTTTCGTCATTTTATCGCTTGTACCAATGATTAAAATGGATTGGATATTATGTTTCTTAATGGCATCCATTACTTCCTTCCGATGTTCTTCATCTTGAAAAATGGCTCTGCGAATGGCTTTAATTGTATTTTTTTCAAATTTTGCCGAAGTCCCTGCAATTTTTTGGCCATTTTTAATTAACAATCCGTCATCAATGATTGCTTCAATTTGATGATCATCAGCAAATTGCAGAGCGCTTGTGCTTTTCCCTGAACCGCTTGGGCCGCTTAATGAATAAACTTTCATTTTTTCCACTCCAAACCCTTTTCTTTCTTGTATCATATACAAAATATAAGCGGAAAGCAAAATCCTTCATTTCTTTAATTTTGAAAGAATCAAAATATGCTAAAATATTTTTACTGTTTGAATTTGTTAAACTTAAGGAGTGTTTATGTTGAAAATTGTTCCATCGAAGAAGATGTCCTTATTTGAACCAGCGATATTTGGACAATTAAAGGAAGCAGCAAAAGCGGAAGAAGCGAAAGGAATGAAAATCATTGATTTAAGCCTAGGCAGCCCAGACCTTCCTCCCCATGAATTGCTGAGAAATCATATGGCTGAAAAAAGCAAACATCCAGATGCCTATGGATATACATTAACCGGAACGAAAGAATTTAACGAAGCCGTTGCGCGCTATTATAAATGGGTTAATAAAGTGGATATTGACCCCAATACAGAAGTGTTGTTGACAATGGGGTCCCAGGAAGGATTAGTGCATCTTCCAATTGCCTTTTGCGATCCAGGGGATATAGTGCTAACAACCAATCCTGCCTACGTGGCATATATGGCCGGGATTCATTTAGCAGGGGCAAAAGCCCATTACATACCATTAAATAAAGAAAGAGGCTATCTTCCAGATTTATCTGCCATTCCTGAAGAGGTGGCAAAACAAGCTAAATTAATGATTTTGAATTTGCCGGGCAATCCCGTTCCAGCAATGCCATCATTGGAATATTTCACAGAAGTCGTGGAATTTGCCAAAACGTATAATCTTATCGTATTGCATGATGCGGCGTATTCTGAATTTTACTTTGATGGAAACGGCCCCATCAGCTTCTTAAACGCTCCTGGTGCAAAAGAAGTGGGAATGGAAATCAATTCATTATCGAAAAGTTTCAGTTTAGCAGGCGCACGGGTAGCTTACATTGTTGGAAATAGTGAAATGATACAAATAATGAAACAACTCAAATCCAATTTAGACTACGGCATTTTTGAACCTATTCAATCAACTGCAGCCCTTGCATTAGACCACTCTGAAATGATTACCGATCATTTGCGTAAAACTTTTGCTGAAAGACATCGCGTCATAACAAAAGGGCTTGAAAACATCGGATGGGAATATGCCCCATCCACTGGTGGCATGTTTGTATGGGCAAAATATCCATTTGCCATCGACAGCGTTTCCTTTGCCTTTGAAGCTATTAAGCAAGCTGGCGTTGTGATGGTGCCTGGCATTTCATTTGGTTCTGAAGGCGAAGGTTATGTGCGCATCGCCCTTGTTCAAGAAAAAGAGCTGTTGCAGGAAGCAATAGAAAGATTGAGCAAATTAAAATGTTAAAATATATGGATAAGCTATCATTAAACGGATAGATAGCTTATCCTTTTTCATCTCCTCATATAGCGCAGATTTGCAACTTTCCTCTTTTCCAGCAATAAAAAAATCGGCCGATGAACAGCCGATTTTATACTTTATATTTGTAGGATTCGTTCTCTTCAAAACGATTATAGCGCTTTTTAAACAGTTCGAATAAATAAGAAACCAATACTTTCAATATTGCATAACCCGGAATTCCAAGTACTACACCAGCTACGCCAAATAATGAACCGGCAGTCAGCAATACAAAAATAATGGTAATAGGGTGTATTTTTAAGGATGAACCCATAATATTTGGTGTTATTAGTTTTCCTTCAATTAATTGTACAACCGTCCAGACGATAATAAGCTTCAACACCATGAAAGGCGAATTAACCAACGCAATAATGATGGCAGGCGTAATGGCAATCGCTGGCCCTAAATATGGAACAACGCTTGTAATCATCGCAATAAAACCTAATAGAAATGCATAATCAAGTCCGATGATTAAAAAGCCGATTGTCATCATCACACCAATGCAAAAAGAAACTAAAATTTGTCCTAGTATGTAATGGCTGATTTGGTGGTCCATCGCCTTCAAGACTCTAGAAGCATCTTCCCGTGAGCGCGGAGGAAAAATGCTTAAAATAAATTTCGGCAGTTTTTCCCCTTCATACAATAAGTAAAATAGAATGAACGGAACCGTCACTAGCGATAGAATAAATCCTGTAACGGCGGAAACTAATCCCGTGATGCCGCTTGCGATTTTCGTTGCTAAATTGGTGAAGGTCTCTCTAACCGTCGTAATCAAATTATTAGTTACGTCTGTTAACACTCGATCATAGTTAATGTTATATTTTGAAAATAACTCATTCACGCCTGAGTTATTTAAAAACGTTACGATACCTTCAACCGCTGCTTTGAAATAAACGGGAAATTCATATACTAAATTTGTAAATTGATCCCGCAAAAACGGGAAGACCAAAAGTACAAGCAGTGTAATTGCCCCAATAGCAAGCAAGAAAATCAAAAAGATGGACCAAATTCTTGGGATCCACCGTTCCAATAATTTTAATATAGGTCTAAACAAATAATATAAAATACCCGCTAGTACCCCTGGCAAAATCACCACTTCAAACAGTACTTGGAACGGATAGAAAATAAAAGAGATTTTATCAAAAATATAAATTACTAGGCCTAAAAGCAAGAGCACAATGAGTGAGAATAATAGATTTTTCCCACCAAGAAAACGGATAAATTTCGTTGAAGTAAAGATGGAATGATTGGATTTTATTTCGCCTTCTAATTCTTTCTCTCTTTTCAAAAAACCACCTCATCATATTTCGACAAATTTATTTTAGCATGAAAAATAATGGAAGAAAACTTTTCAACTCTTAAAAGCCTAAAAATTCATGCAACTTGCTTTTGTTCGCTTCCAAGTCGATTTCAATGACAGAACCTGCATGTTGATAAGAATTGAAATGATAAGTTCCTTCGACAGGAATCGTCATTTTTTGGATTTCAGGCACACCGCCTTTTATTGCAGAAAATACCATTTTGATTTCTTCGCTGGACGTCATATCCGTCTGTATATATCCTTGCGCTGCTCCAATCAGCTTCGGCAAATTTTTGATGTTTGCTGGTCTCAACACTTCATCTTTTAACGCCTCAATCACTTTTTGTTGCCGCTCAACTCGTCCAAAGTCTCCTTCTGCATCATGGCGGAAACGGGCATATCCAAGAAGCTCTTTTCCGTTTAAACGATGTACACCCTTAGTTAAAGTGACGCCAATATGAGCCGACATATCTTTTTCCACTTCGATTTCAACCCCGTTTGGCGCTATGAGGTCAATGAGGGATTCAAAGCTTTTGAAATCTATCACCATATAATGATGAATCGGAATATCAAACATTTCATTTAACGTTTTTTTTAATAATTGAACGCCTCCTAAATAATAGGCTGTATTTAATTTCCATGAATCATATCCAGGAATTTCCGCATAAATATCTCTCATAAATGAAACAAGTTTTACATCATTCGTTTCTTTGTTCCAAGAAAGGAGCATCATTGTATCAGAACGAGACTTTTCCTCTCCCCTACTGTCTACACCGATGATTAAATAATTGACAAATCCTTCACTATCTTCATCCGGGAGAAAATCCACTTCTTCCTTTTTTACATCTCCTGCAAGTTCCAATCCCATTCGATATTGATGAACCGAATAGGCAATGACACCAATGATCATCAATAATAATAATGTGAGGATGAATCTCCCTTTTCTCAATCGTTTTTTCTTTGTTCTTTTTTCTTTTCTGCTGTGGACTTCATGTTCTTCCATTGCTAATTTCCCCTTATAATTTCTTAACTTTAATATTCCTATTAAATGAACGATAAAAACACAGGAGAAGTTCACTACCAATCATTATACTATGTTCTATCTCGAAATGCTTTTAACTATATACGAATATCCTATTTTTGTTACTATATAGTTTGTGGCAACATATAGGATTTTAAGCAGAAGGAAGTGAAAAAATTGGAAAAAGCAACTTTTGCCGGTGGCTGTTTTTGGTGCATGGTGAAGCCTTTCGTGGAATGGGAAGGAATTGAAAAAGTCACTTCCGGATATATGGGAGGCCATGTAGAAAACCCAACCTATGAACAAGTGAAATCAGGGAAAACAGGACATTTAGAAGTGGTGCAAATTGAATTTGACCCTGAAATTTTCCCATATGAGAAACTCCTTGAAATTTATTGGATGCAAATTGACCCGACAGATGATGGGGGCCAATTCCATGACCGCGGAGAATCATACAAAACAGCCATCTTTTATCATACGGAAAAACAGCGGATATTAGCGGAAAAATCAAAAAAAGCCCTGGAAGCAAGCGGTCGTTTTAAAAAGCCCATCGTCACAGAAATTCGTCCTGCAACCACTTTCTATGAAGCGGAAGAATATCATCAAGATTATTATAAAAAGAATCCGGAACATTATGAAGAAGACCGCAGAAAATCTGGCAGAGATGAATTCATTCAAAAACATTGGCAAATTTAAAGAATTGGCGGCACGCTTGCCGCTAATTTATTTACGTCATTTGTTTACATAATAATTTTATCATTAACTAGCAAAGTTGAAGAATCCATACATAATGCCTTTACGATAAATGTATATATAATGAAAATATATTCCTTATCAATCTCAAATTTCCATAATATTCATCTCAACTACCGAATATTTTTTTAGAATTTTCCATTCATTCGGAATATTTTATTGAAAAACAAACCAATAATGTTATATTTATACTATATATGTGTGACTTTTTTATTACATAAGGGGGATGCGGTTATGTTGTTTACAAAAAAGAAACCGGAAGTGACAGAAAGGAAAGAAACAAACACTTCTTCACATATAGACGGACAAATTCAAGTAGCTGTAGACCAATTAAAAGGCGTTGTGGAGCAAATGAATTTAACTTCCCTATCTCTTGAGGAAATTTCCAAATCCACAGCCGCAAAAACCTCTCGCCTATTTTCCCACAGTGAACAAACCATGAATTTCTCTCAGCGGGCATCAGAAAAAATGAAGGAGATCGAAGCTTCTGCTCTTCATATATCCTCTTTTTCTCAAGAAATTTTATCAAATAGCCAAACTTCATATGATGAATTGCAAAACTCCTTTGAATCCTTTCAATTGTTGCAAAAGAAATTTGAAGCCCTGAGCCAAAGCCACAATATATTGCTTGAACAAATGCAGCAATTAGTCGAATACTCCAACAAAATCCAAGACATTGTTTTCACTATTGGGGCGATTTCACAAAAAACGAAAATCCTAGCGCTTAATGCCTCCATTGAAGCTGCAAGAGCCGGTGAACATGGAAAAGGATTTTCAGTAGTGGCAAAGGAAGTTGGAAATTTGGCTAATCAAACATCCCAAGCTGTGGAAGAAACAAGAGAAACCATTCAAATCATTCAAACAGAAATCAAATCGACAGCGGAAAAAGTAAAAACGGAAACAGCGCAAGTGCACGAAGGTTCCAATGAAATGAACAAAATTTTAATCGCTTTACAGTCCTTCAAAGAAAAACTAAACATCATTACAAAAATGGTCCAAGAATCTTCAGAATCGGTTGATGAACAAAGGGATAGCGTAGTCGATATTTCCAATCTTCTTCAAGAAATTGCCCAAATGGCGATTGAAAATAAAGAATACGTCGACCAAGTAACAAAAGATTTAAAAACTCAACATAAAAATATTGAAGATATTCGTTCCATTAATCAATCACTAACAAAAACTTCATCCGAACTGCAAACATTAGTGCATCAAAACAGCCAAAGCATCCAATATGATGAAACACTATTGAACCAAATGAAAGCAATGCTTTCCGGAAAAGTACAAATAAAAGAACTTTTAAATCTGGAGGAAAAAGTTCATAAACAAATACTTGATGAAATTTTATATTCCAATCCTCAGCTAGAGACGATATGGACAAATCGGAGCGATGGAACATTCATTTATTCCAACCCTCCTGCTGGACTTGTAAACGCAAAAATGCGTCCATGGTTTAAAGAAGCGATGGCCGGCAAAGAGTATGTATCAGAACCATACATTTCTGCTGTTACTAAAAAGTATTGCATTACCCTTTCCTTTCCCATTATGAATGAAGGAAAAGTGATCGGTGTATTAGGTGCCGATGTGTCGCTGGAACACAATTAATCGAAAGAGAATATTGCTCATTCCTAGCTAATATCAAACTTTAAGCAACTTTTTTTACATTTAGTAGTGATTAATCTAAAAAATTATTGTAAAATTTATATATTAATGAAAATTCCTTTTTATTCCTTTTAATCCCATTAAATGGAGGAATGAGCATTGACAACATATGTAGCTGATACTCGTTCAAAGGAACAAAATCTCTTTAACTTCACGGGAAATAAAATCAAAACGGTGGACAAAGAAATTGATGTGCTTGTTAAGTATGAACAGCCTTTAGTCGTAGTATTAGATTCTGTATTAGATGCAGAAGAATGCGACCGGCTGATTGAATTGTCTAAAAATCGCCTCGAACGTTCCAAAATCAGCGCTGATAAAATCGTCAGCGATATTCGAACAAGCAGCGGCGCTTTTCTAACAGATGTAAATGACGAAATCATAAAAAGGGTTGAAAAAAGAGTTGCTTCAATTGTAGGTATTCCCGTTGAACATGCAGAAGGTTTGCATGTCATCAACTATAAACCAGGACAAGAATACAAAGAGCATTTCGATTATTTTGCAGAAACGAGCCGTGCAGCGAGCAATAACCGAATTTGCACTTTTGTTTTATATTTAAGCGATGTAGAAGACGGCGGTGAAACGTATTTTTCGAAACTTGGCCTTAAAGTGTATCCGAAAAAAGGAATGGCTGTTTACTTTGAATACTTCTACAATGACCAAACATTAAATGAACTAACATTACATGGCGGTGCGCCGGTTGTTACAGGCGAAAAATGGATTGCCACGCTATGGTTTAGAAGAAAAAAACTCCTTTAATTTACATAGACTCTTCCCTGCAAACGGCATTGGATAATTACCTTTTCCAATGCCGTTTGTTTTATTCTTTTCAACCTTTTATAGCTTTTCTGCTTACTTCTTGATATAATGGGAGCATTATGTGTAAAAGAGAAAAAGAAGTTACATTCTATCTTTTTTTACCATTGAAGTAGTAATAGAAGGAGGAACTTACATGATTCAAGTAAGTAATGTAGGTCTTCGTTATGGCGATCGCAAATTATTTGAAGATGTGAATATTAAGTTTACCCCTGGGAACTGTTATGGTCTCATCGGAGCAAACGGAGCGGGAAAATCCACGTTCCTTAAAATATTATCAGGAGAAATTGAACCGCAGGAAGGTCAAGTGATTGTTGGAAAAGACCAACGCATTGCCGTATTAAAGCAAAACCATTTTGAATATGACGAATTTACGGTACTAGAGACGGTCATTATGGGGCATAAACGCCTTTATGATGTGATGAAAGAAAAAGATGCCATTTACATGAAAGAGGACTTTACCGATGAAGATGGCATGCGAGCAGCTGAATTGGAAGCGGAATTTGCGGAATTGAGCGGCTGGGAAGCAGAATCTGAAGCGGCAACTCTTTTGCATGGTTTAGGCATTCCAGAAGAAAAACATACGATGAAAATGGCGGATTTGGAAGGTTCCGATAAAGTAAAAGTATTGCTTGCCCAAGCCCTTTTCGGCAAGCCGGACATCCTGCTTTTAGACGAGCCGACAAACCACTTGGATTTAAAAGCGATTCGTTGGTTAGAAGAGTTTTTAATCAACTTTGAAAATACAGTTATCGTTGTTTCCCACGACCGGCATTTCTTAAATAAAGTATGTACCCATATTGCCGATTTGGACTATGGAAAAATTCAAATTTATGTTGGAAACTATGATTTCTGGTATGAATCATCACAACTGGCATTAAAAATGGCGCAGGAACAAAACAAGAAAAAAGAAGAAAAAATTAAAGAATTGCAAGAATTTATTGCCCGTTTCTCTGCCAATGCATCAAAATCAAAGCAGGCCACAAGCCGCAAAAAAATGCTCGAAAAAATTCAATTGGAAGATATTAAACCTTCCAGCCGAAAATACCCGTACATCAACTTTAAAATGAACCGAGAAATCGGCAATGACTGCTTAGCTGTGGACGGTTTAACGGCTATACAAGACGATAAAGTACTATTTAAAGATATCCGATTTATTATGAACCGGGATGATAAAATCGTTCTTCTTGGCAGTCCATTGGCAAAATCCGCTTTGCTTGACATTTTGATGGAAGAACGCCAAGCAGATGGAGGTACTTTTAAATGGGGCGTCACGACTTCAAGAGCCTACTTTCCGATGGATAACTCCAAATACTTTGAAGGGGAAGAAAAAACCCTTGTAGATTGGCTCCGTCAATTTTCTCCAGAAGACCAAACAGAAACATTTTTGCGCGGATTTCTAGGCCGTATGCTCTTTTCTGGCGAGGAAGTTAAAAAATCTCCTTCCGTTTTATCCGGAGGCGAAAAAGTTCGATGCATGCTGGCCAAAATGATGCTTTCTGGAGCGAACGTGCTGCTTCTTGATGAACCGACGAACCATTTGGATTTGGAATCGATTCAAGCATTGAACAACGGTTTAATCGCGTTTAAAGGGGCCATGATTTTCACATCCCATGACCATCAATTTATTCAAACGATTGCCAACCGCGTCATTGAAATTCAAGAAGATGGTTCGATTATCGATAAACAATGCACATATGATGAATTTTTAGAATGGAAAGAAGCCCAAGGACTTTTATAATAAATTGAAAAATAATAAAGGCCGTTTGAAAAGTAATCGCTTTTGAACGGCCTTCTTTTTTTGTAAACCTTTCCCCTGCTTTTGAACCGGGATTTTCCTATCTAATATTCATAAGTTTACATAATACGATTATTTAAAAATAAATGTATCCCCTTCTTTAACCTAATATAATAATGATTAGTAATCATACCGGAAGGAGCTGTACTCGATGCGGGCATTTTACTTAACTCTCTGCCTTCTTATCCTATTATTCGGCTGTCAATCAGAGGACCAAGGAACTAAGCCGGAACAAGAAAAGGAAGAAACAGCAACTGAAGAAGCGGAAAAACAAAAGGTAGTGGATTTAAAAAAATTTTTGAAACCAGACAATACAGTGGCAAATTTTTTAGGTGATGGGAACGAATTTTCTTCTTATACGGAGAAAACCACTTGGTTAAACGACGAATTTGTAGGAACGATTGTCGATAATGTCGGTGTTTCATTAATGACCATTTACAAAATCACAAAGAATCAAATCGAAATTGTCTTCAAAGAACCAATCGATCTCGACACACCCTTCCCGAAAATAGAAGAACTTGAAGTCCTTGAACCGATTGAAACCTATTTGGCAACCCCCATTGAAGAAGGTACATCCTTTGGTCAGTGGAAAATTGTAGAAACGAATGCAACCATTGAAACCCCATATAAAACTTTTGAAAAGGCCATTATTCTTGAAGAAAAGGGAGAAAATTATGTGAACCGAAAATATTTTGTTGAAGGTCTTGGAGAAATCAAGACGGAATCAATCATGGACACTGATCAAGGGGAAACCTATACAGTTACTTCTGCATTACAATCCATCACAACTATAGAATAATTATTCCTCTTTTCTTTCTAACGAATCAGAAATGAACGAGTATCTTTTTCAAAACCGAGAAAAGATACTCGTTTTTATTTACTCTGATGCCATTTCCCCATTAGACTTTTTGCTCAATTTATATGAAATGAAGTACTGAAAAGAATGAATTCATTTACATCCACATAGAAATCTAATACAAATCTTTGAAATACAATAGAAATCTCTTATTCAGTACAAAGGGGGGAACTAGTTGGTTATTGGGTTTATTGGATTGTTGGGAAGCTTAGCTTTAATGATTTATTTAACTATGAGAGGCGTCAACTTGCTCATTGCAGCTCCTTTTGCGGCCTTCATTGCGGCAATCTTTAGCGGAATAACAATTTTCCCGCAATTAGCATCTGAAGGTTCACCCGATTTTATTACAAGCTATATGGGTGGCTTTACAGGATTCATTAGTTCTTGGTGGTTGATGTTCTTAGCGGGAGCCATTTTCGGAAAAGTTATGGAAGATAGCGGTGCTGCCGATAGTGTATCCAAATGGATTATCGAAAAAATCGGTGCGAAACATGCGATTCTTGCGGTCATTGTTGCCTGCGCTGTTTTAACATATGGAGGAGTTAGTTTATTTATCGTTGCCTTCTCGGTCTTCCCGATGGCATTAAGTTTATTTAAAGCAGCTAATCTTCCTAGGCGCTTTATCCCTGCCACTCTTGCCTTAGGTTCTGTTACGTTCACCATGACCTCAGCCGGTTCGCCGGAAATTCAAAACTGGATTCCTATTCAATATTTAGGAACGACACCTTATGCAGGTTGGCAAGTCAGTCTAATTGTTGCCATTTTTATGGCTGTAGCAGGCTACTTCTGGTTAAAATGGATGATTCATCGGGCAATCGCTCGGGGAGAAACCTTTGTTGAAAAGGTATCCGATCAAATCGACCAAACCGTATATCGTCCGCTTCCAAGCCCTTTGCTTAGTTTATTACCATTGGTAGTGGTATTAGGATTTTCATTTATTTTCCACGATTCTTTAGGAACATCTGCATTAATCATTGCTTTGCTCGGCGGAATCATTACGACTTATCTCATCAGTTTCAAATATATGCAAAATCGCGAAAAAGCAATTGCTGATGGTGCATTGGGTGCCATGATTGCTATTGCTAATACCGCGGCTGTTGTCGGATATGGCGGCGTAGTGAAGCAAACAGAAGCATTTTTAACTACCGTTGATTATATGACAAATATTCCGGGCAATCCGCTAATCGGCGGCGCTATTGCGGTTGCAGTATTAGCTGGTTTAACAGGCTCTTCATCTGGAGGACAATCCATCGCCTTGCCTTTAATTGTACCCCATTATTTAGACATGGGCGTCCAACCAGAACAATTGCACCGTGTTGTAGCCATTGCTTCAGGTTCCTTGGATACGTTGCCACATAGCGGTTATGTTGTCACAACCATTACTGCCATTGCAAAAGAAACCCACAAAGATGCTTATCCAGCCATGGGAGCTTTGACCGTCATCGTTCCATTAGCAGGAACCATACTCGCGATTATTTTATTCACACTAGGATTATAAAATCACTGCGGAGGTCGTATAGATGAAAGGAAAAACGTTATTTATCACAGGAAGCGCCCAAGGGATTGGCTTTTCCATTGCCAAAGCCTTCCTAGAAGCGGGTGCAAATGTCGTCATTTCTGATATCAACCAAGAAAAACTGGATGAAGCTTTGAAAAAATTGCCTCATCATGCATCCAGCGTAGTTTGCGATGTGACAAGTGAAGAGCAAATCAAGCAAGCCATTGACTTTACCGTAGAAAAATACTGTTCCATTGACATCTTAATCAATAATGCGGGCCTTCAGCATGTGGCATTTATCGAAGACTTTCCTACTGAAAAATTTGAATTGATGATTAAAGTGATGTTAACAGCTCCATTTCTTACAATGAAATATGCCATTCCCCATATGAAGAAAAACGGCTTTGGCCGAATCATCAATATTGCATCTATCAACGGCCTGATTGGTTTTGCAGGAAAATCTGCCTACAACTCTGCCAAACACGGCGTCATCGGGTTAACGAAAGTAGCCGCGCTCGAAACGGCATCCTACCCGATTACAGTGAATGCCCTCTGCCCTGGTTATGTAGATACGGAATTAGTGCGGGGGCAATTTGAAGATCTAGCCAAAACCCGCAATATTCCCGTTGAAAATGTGCTGGAAGAAGTGCTTTATCCTTTAGTGCCGCAAAAACGGCTAATTGCTGCCGATGAAATAGCCTCCCTTGCCCTTTTCCTTGCAAGCGATGCGGCTAAAGGCATTACAGGACAATCCATCGTTTTGGATGCAGGCTATACTGCGCAATAAAAAATAAGAAAAAACAGTGGGCTTTCTGTTCCCCACTGTTTTTTCTTTACATAATAAAAAGAGGCCTCCCAAAGGAAGCCCCGTTTATTTATTTAGGTTAGGTTAAATTATAATTTAACTACGTTAGCAGCTTGTGGTCCGCGGTTACCTTCCACCACTTCAAATTCCACTTTTTGACCTTCTTCAAGAGTTTTGAAGCCTTCACCTTGGATAGCTGAGAAGTGTACGAATACGTCGTTTTCACCTTCAACTTCGATGAATCCAAAACCTTTTTCTGAGTTAAACCATTTTACTGTACCTTGTTTCATTTAAAAAACCTCCAAAAAGATAAAAATATTTTACAATATGGAATTGTTTTATTGCTAGAATAAAAAAATTCACATATTACGAAGAGTACCGTAAAAACCACCGATCACTCTTTGTAATATGTGAATCTATGTTTCCGGCCTTACAATTCAATTGTATATTCATTATATACTGCCATATTACAAATGTCAAACGATTTTTTAATATATTTTAAAATCGTTGATTATTGGATCGGGAACGTCTTTATTCAATTTCCATTATACATTATTCCCGTCTCCTGTACAATTAAACCATGAAAAATTTGTAAATCTTCATCACAAGCTTCACAAAATCTTTTTTCATCATCTGACCAAAAGGCAAAAAACTTCCCTTCCCTGCTTTCCTCATGCTGATATTTTTCACGGAAGGATTTCAGCATTTTCTCCAGCGCCTCTTCCATTTGTTCTTTTGTCTCATAAACATATTCTGAAACAATCTGTTTTTCCCAGCCTTCTAATTGCCACCACGGTTCAAAATCTGCTTTCATATAAATTATTTTATACATAGTAAAAAAAACTCCAATCTTCTTGTATAGCATATGTTAAAATATTGATGATAAGGAATTTATATGGAAAGGTAGGTTTAAAAATGATCTCAGCATTTAAACCAAGAGCCCATTTGGATGATTTATTGAAGCGAGGAACGGATATTGAAGCTTCCGGCCGCTTTTTAAAAACGCTCCAATATAATCATTTTACCAAAAATGATCAGGAAAATTTAAAAGAAATCTATAATAAAATAGAAAACTTTATACCGACTATGAGCAACATTTTCCATCATTATTTGGAAGAAATTTCTCCAAAAGGGGAAAATCCATTTTCAAAGGATGAAATTGACCAGTATTTGCAGCGGTTTTTCCATTCTGAACGAAATAATGAATATGTTGAGAACACAATAGAATTTTTCCAATTATTTAGAATACATAAATTTGAAACAGGAAAATTAATCGTCTTATTTAATCAATTTGCTTTCTATATTAGTACCCATATTTTATATAACTTCGGTATAAAGCCTAACAAAGCTTTTGAATATTTGCGTTCATTAAACGCTGCGATGAATGTGGAACAAGAACTGCTTGTCGAAGTGTTGACTGAAAGAATGATCGAAAATGTGATTACAGAAATTTCGTCGCTCATTGAAACGAATACTAAAATTATGTATATGAAAGATTTAATACATAGCGTTGACAAACAAACAGAAGAAATTCAAAATTCTACATCTGCAACAGAAGAAATTTCCGCCTCCATCGGCGAGGTAGCCCGTTCTTCATCCCAAATTTCTGAAAAAACGTCTCAATCCGTAAGCAATGTCATCGACGGGAAAAATACCATCGAAAAAGCATTAAATGATATTTTCGAAACCGATGAAACGTTCCAGGAAATTGTAAAATCTTTCTATGAACTGCAAAATTATGTGAATGAAATTGAAGATATTGTAACGCTCATTAATGAAATCGCCGATCAAACGAATTTGCTTGCATTAAACGCATCGATTGAAGCGGCTCGGGCTGGCGAACATGGAAAAGGTTTCTCCGTCGTAGCCCAAGAAGTTCGTAAACTGGCAGAAGGAACAGTCAATGCCCTAAATAATGTAATTCAAAATGTGAATGCCTTGAAAGATTATTCCCATACAGTTTCTCTTTCTATCACAGATGCTTCTCAAAAAATTAAGGAAGCTACAACAGAGGCAAAACAATCACTGCCTTTATTGAACCAAATTGTCACAGCTATTGAAAGCATTCAGGAAGATGTCGCCAATACGGCTGCAATTACAGAAGAACAGGCTGCTGCGGTGGATGAAATAACGCAACGTATGACTCGGATGGCCAATTTACAAGATCAAATTCATCATTTAAGTAATCAAACATCCGAAAGCATCTATGAATTAAGTAAAGAAATGACTCGCTTCCGAAATGATGTAGTAGAAAACAATCCTGTTCAATTATCCAATACGGCGCTCTTGCAATTGTCAAAAACTGACCATTTATTATGGAAATGGCGAGTTTACAATATGATATTAGGCGTAGAAAATTTATCGCCTGAAGAAGTATCATCTCATAAAGATTGCCGTCTTGGTAAATGGTATTATTCAGAAACAACACAAGCACAGTTTAAAGATATTGAATCCTTTAAAGAACTAGAACATTATCATGAACTAGTACATATTGCCGCTAAAAATGCTGTCACTGAATTAACGAACGGCAATACTCATAAAGCGGAATTCCATTTATCAGAAATCGAAGAAGCATCCGATCAAGTAATTTACTATTTGAACGATTTAATTCATATGTTAAAAAGTTTTCGAAAACATTAATGCTGATATAGGTGGAATCAATGGCGAAACGAGCGCACATCCTTTTTAAAAATTACGCAAATGAAATCAGTCCTCGTTTTTTCATTAAACAAAAAGCGCAGGAATTAGGTTTAAAAGGATATTGCAGAATCAATGAAAACAATCTTCTAGAAATCGAAGTGGAAGGTAAAGAAATTTCAATTGATGAATTTGTTCGATTTATGCAAATTGGAACACTGGATAGAAAAGTATCCAATTTATTTTCCATTGAAATGTTTGACCAATTAAAAGATTATGAGAAAATGGAAGTCGATATTGTATAAAGAGAGAGCCTGTATTAAAAATCTATTATTAACGAAATATCAACAAGCCATCATTTTCTTCCTATGAGAAAATGGTGGCTTTTTAGATTTGTCTCAGTCTTTTTTATATTTGAAAAGTATGATAAAAGTTGTATGATGAAATTAATCCGTTTTGAAACTTTTCCCCTCCACCATACGTAATTATACTAAGAACGCAAGGAGGTCAGTTTATGCTGGGGTTAACGAATTTTTTAGTGCGCCATTTATTAAATTTTTTATTTACCATCATTTCAGTCGTATTATTAGATTATTTTGATATAGTCGACGGATGGTTTTCAATTATTGCAGCCATATTGATATATATAATCAGCAATGTCAGCATTAAAGCAGTGCAAAAGTATAAAAAATCAAAAGCATTCGGTCTTACGCGCTCCGAGTACAATTTGATTGAATCGCAAATAAAGCAGGCCAAAAACCATATCAATTCATTAACTCAACAATATATCCGGGTGCGTTCCATCCGCTCCTTTAAATTAATTAATGAAATGACGAAATTATCAAGACGCATTGTGAATATCGTTCAAGCAAATCCGCAAAAATTCTACACCGTGGAAGAATTTTTTTATTCCCATCTGCCATCAGCAGTGCATCTCAGCAAAAATTACACAATGCTCGTGCAACAGCAAATTAAAGATGCAGATGTGAACATCGCACTTGAAGAAGCAAGAAAAGCGATGAAAAGTTTACAGGATACAATGGAAGATGATTTAAAAGCTGCTCTTAGCGCGGATATTGAAAATTTAAAATTAGAGTTGGATTATGTCAAAATGGAAAGAGAAAAGAAACAGCAGCAAATTGAATTTCGGAGGGAAGATCAATGAACGGAAAAAAGGGCTCACAAACATCTTTAGAATCCATTTCAAATCATGATGGGAGCTCTTTTTCTTTAATGGATACAAACGTCTTCCCTACCCTCACGCAAGAAGAGCAGTCTAAAGCATTATATTTAGCAAGCCAACTGGATATTACTCAATATGAAACGATTCTTCGTTTTGGAGAAGAAGTTCAAAAATCTTTGAAACATTTTACCCATCAATTATTAACGGAAGTCCAAAGGAACGATACGTCACCGATACGCGAAATCTTATCCCAATTGATTGAACAATTAGATTCCATTCAGTTGGATGATTTTAGAGTCCACACAAAAGGTTTCTTTGGCAAATTATTTAAGAGGAAACAACCGATTCAACAATTAGTTTCCCAATATCATCGTTTAAGTGTGCAAATCGACCGATTAACCGTTCATTTGAAACGAGCGCAGCAAAATTTATTATCTGACAATGAAATGTTAAATAAAGTCTATGAAAAAAATGAAGAATATTTTCAACAAATTCATTTACATATTGCGGCTTTGGAAATGAAAAAACTGGATGTTTTAAAGCAAATCCAGCAAATAGAAAAAGAGAACGACTTGAACAACCCGTTGATTGAACAGAAATTAGCCGATATGCGAAATGCAGTGGAGTGGTTGGACCGGCGCATGTATGACTTGCAATTATCAAGGGAAATTTCAATACAAACAGCGCCTCAAATTCGCATGATTCAATCAACAAACGAAATGCTCATTGAAAAAATCCAATCATCCATTTTATCAATCATCCCATTATGGCAATCGCAAATTTCTATGCTAGTCAACCTCAACCGCCAACATCGGGCTAATGAAACCACGAAACGTTTGGCGAATGCTTCTGAAAAAATGGCTGAAACAATTAATATTACCGAACACGCTGATTTGGAACAATTGAAAGAAACCCAATACCAACTCATTGAATCAATCGAAGAAACATTAAAAATCCAAAAAGATCAAAACGAAAAACAGCAAGTCTTTGAAAAAACCATTCATGAAATCGAGACAAAATAAAGAGGCTGGGACATAAACAAAAAATTAAAGGGGCAGTTGAAAGGGTTTTGATAAAAAAATGATATGACTTAAAATTGATTGGAGTGACGGGGCGACTCCTGCGGGAACAGCCCGTGTCTCGAGACACCGCAGGAGCGAAGGGATGAGCTCCGAGGAGGCTCGAGCCGGGCCCGCGGAAAGCGTCCCCGGAACGGAAATCAATTTTTAATAACATATCAAA
>Ga0207747_1001176_pt1 | contig 20378 bp, 18 predicted proteins | sample HigsolmetaGSP11D_FD_184839 | JGI IMG/M metagenome (GOLD analysis project Ga0207747, IMG submission 184839) | High solid enriched microbial communities from the Joint BioEnergy Institute, USA - SP1-1-D (SPAdes) | ecosystem: Engineered > Bioreactor > SSF (Solid state fermentation) > Aerobic >...
GCTGCCGGCGCGGTTCAATCCACGCGGCAGCCCCCGTCTGTCCGAAACTCCGGGCCGCTGCCGTGTTCGTGCCGCTCACGGCATCCGTCGACCCTTCCGCGATCCCGGTGTTACACCAGAATCAGCGTCCGCCTGTGGGGATTGGCACCCATCAGCGTATCCACGACGGGTGGAAGGTAGGATGAGCTGTACAAAAATTGCATTTCGATCTCGTGGCTTCCGCTCGCAAGGCCTCCCTCTTTCGCGACAGAGATGGTTGCGAGATCGAGAAGCCCCCAATGCACGTCACCGTGCTGCGCAAATTCCGATTGCTTGTAAGTGTTTCCCCTGATGGTCCAGGTAATCTGGTCCCCGGAGAAGGTTTCGCCGTCCACGGTCACCGTGGCGGGACGAAGCTGCGACAGCCAGAGCCCGCGGTAATGGACCAGCCGGATGTTGAACTGGAACCCGACGATTTTGCCGTCCCGTTCGACATTCCGGAAGCCGCGCTGTTGGACGCACTCTTTCTCAAGCATTTCCTGCGCCGCTCCTTTCAAGATTCTCCCAAAATCCGCTTCAGCATCACGTGTTGCCTTCGCACCTGTTCGACGGCAACCCCCGGCTTGTTCTTCCAAGGCCCTTCATATTCGCTGAGCAGATAACCGTCCCATTGGTGGTCGATCAGGGTGCGGACAACGCGCTCGTACGGAATTGTCTCTTCCTCGAATCGGTCGTTCACCCGGACAAACTTCGCGTGGCAGCAGTAGACATACGGTAGAAGCGGAATCAAATCCTCGACCGCGCTGGGCTCAAAGTCCGGCAGATGGAACGCCCCGGGCTCCCATTCGCTTTCCGGCAGGCGCTTCGTCTGGAAGACACCGAAATCAATGTTCAGGCCGAAATGTTTTGTGCCCGTCTTCTCGATGAACTCGACGTATTCTTCGACCATTCTGGACTTCAGGGCCGTGGGGGCGTGGATTTCCGGACACATGCGCACGTCGTATTTCTCGGCCATGGGCAGCGCCATTTCGATGAACTCCCGCCAGTTGCGCACGGGGGTCAGGTCGTCGTCGATCACGCCGAGCTTGGTGCGCAGCACCTTGAAGCCGAGCCGGTTCGCCAGTTTGAAATCCCGCAGGAGCATTTCACAGGATTCCCGCGACGTCAGTTCCCGTCCCGGATACAGACGCGAATCCACCCAATGGCCGTATTCGGCGGGCACGAGATCGTATTTTTCGATCAGGCGGTCCCAATGCTCCAGCCACTCGCCGTCGGGTTCGGGGTAATGTTCGATGTGGGCGTTCGCGAGAATTTCCACGCCCCTCGCGCCGATGCTGTGAATTTCGGCGAACATGTCTTCCAGCGTCATCGTCACGCCGAATTCGCCGGAGTAGCTGAACAGCGAGACGCCGCGTTTCGGTTTGCCTGCTTTTGCCGTCGGATTGTTCATCCTTCACGCTCTCCTTCTTCCTCGTGCATATCGGGCCGACCCGCGGATCAGTCGAGCATGCGCCGTGCGTCGCGGATCGCTTCGGCCAGGTCGATCGTGGGCGAATATTCCAGGCCGAAATAGCCGTCGTAATTCGTCCGTTTGACCGCGTCAAGCACGGCTGGATAGTTGATTTCGCCTTTCGTGATTTCGTTCCGCCCGGGGAGACCCGCACCGTGGAGATGGCCGATTTTGTCGATGTTGGCGATAATGGTGTTGATCAGATTTCCTTCATTAATTTGTTGATGATAAATGTCGTACAGCACCTTCACGTTCGGGCTTCCCACTTCGTCGACGATCCGGAAGGCATCCGCCGAACTCGTGAGGAAATAATTCGGATGATAAGGGTCGACCGTGACGTTGAGCGGCTCGATCACGAGTCTGATGCCCGCTTTCTCCAGCATGGGGGCGCAACGCTTCAGGCCTTCGACGATGCTCTCAAGCTGTTCTTCCCTGGACAGACCCGGAACAGTGTCGCCGACGGTGGTGATGATCGTGCCGCATCCCAGATCCTGCGCGACGCGGATCGTCTGTTCGCATTGGCTCGCGTAGTCGTCGCGGAAGCGCGGATCCGTCAGGCTGACGTGATCGACCATAATCGCCGCGATGTCCATTTCGAGCTCCCGCATCGTCTTCTTGATCGCCGGAATGTCCTTGTTCGTCCACTGCCAGAATTCAATCGTGCTGCAACCGGCCGCCTTCACAGCCTTCATCGCCTCGACGGTATCCTGACGGAAAAATACGGCATCGGTACAGACCGACAGCTTCAGACCCATCTTTCGTCACTCCTTGCCGAATAATGTTGTCAAAAGGCGGGCGTCCGGACCCCACTCTTGTCCGAACGCCCGCCGACTTCCAATGCTTGCGCCCGCGCGGCGGCTTCTCCGGAACGGCGCGCCGGTCCCGGTTTACGGGCGGTGACGTCCGGGACGTCGGCCGTCAGGAGATCCGTCCTCCCCGCTCAAGCCAGGGCGTCGAGCTTCTCGAGAATGTTGCGCGTCATCTTCAGGTGGCGTTCGATCTGCTCCTCCGCGTCATTCAGATAGAAGCAGTGCCCCTCGTATTCCGTCATGATCGTTCCGTTGAAACCGCCTTCCACGGCAATCCGCAGCAAATCCTCGTACGGGATGGTCGTCTCGATCAGATCTTCGCCAATATGGAAGAACTTGCCGTGGAAATAGAAGCAGACGGGCAGGATCGATTCGAAACCTTCCAGATCCGCCTTCGGCGCGAAGCTCAGGAAACCGAAGAGCTCGCTGATGGCGAGGCGCTCGATGTTGCCGCCTCCCATCTGCCGGATCTGCTCCCACATGCTTTCTTCCGTGTAGCCGTTGTGCCGGTTCTCCACAATGAAGTCCAGCAGTTCCTTCTTCGCACCCATGCCCAGATAGCGGCGGATCATCAGCGGATTCGGCTTCTCGATGAAGCAGCCGAAGTCCGGCAGCAGTCCGATCCACGACGATCCGGTAGCCTGGATCGCCTTCATCAGCGCCTGAACATTCGGATCGCTCGGCTTGCTAGGCGAATGGATCTCCATCGCCACCTTCACGCCGTACGTTTCGGCCAGGCGCGCCACATCCCCGATCAAATGGAGGGGAATCGGCGTATAGCGCAGATATTCGCAGCCCAGGCGGCGTGCCGTGATCATGTCGCAGCGGATTTCATGCAGCACTTCCCGGTCGTCCAGATCGTGGTCCGTGATTTTCCCGATGTCCAGATAACCGCCGTAGCTGAACGGCTGGACGCTGTATTTGTCGCACAGTTCGAGCAGCCGCTCGATCTCCTCGTCGGTGGGCAGCGGATAGCGCGCGAAAGTCTGGGGCGCGATCACCTCGAACTTCTTGATGCCCCACTGGTTAAGCAGTTTGAACATGTCCTCGAGCCCGAAGTCGGGATTGCTTACCCATTGCTCGGTGAACCCGTACAGTGTGACCGCGATATCGATTTTGCCCTTGCTCACAGTTCGATGGCCTCCTTTTGCAGTGTCAGGGTCTTGCGGGCGGATCCATCGATCGTCCCGTATTCGCCCGGACCGAACCGCATCGATTCATTGCGCAATTCCAGGATAAGTTCCACATCGTGCTCGCCTTCGCCGAGTCCCTTGCCGTCATACACTTCGAGACTGGCCATCGTCTTGACCCCCCAGGATTCGGAGAACAGATATTTCAGTTGCGAGAGCGTGAACTTCTTGCCGTTGATACCGAAGATGATCTGTTCTTCCGGCAAGGCCTGTCCGTCGACCTTCAGCTCGAGCTTCTCGACACAGGAGACGTGAAGCCCGCGGTAGTAGTTCAAATGAATACCGACGTGGAAGCCGACCGTCTTGCCGTTGACCCTGATGTTGCGGAGACTGTCATCCTGCAGAATCTTGTTGTCGAAACCCAATTTCATCGCCTTTGTCGGCATGGTTGTCATCCCTCCGGTTAATTGAATTGTCAGGCGGCCGGACTCAGTCCATCACGCCGAACGGCCGGCCGACGGGAAGCGAAGGCGGAACTTCGCAGGTGCTGGTCATCTTGTAGGGCTTTCCGTCTTTCGCGGCCTGGTCGAATGCGAGCAGCGCCTCCGTGACGTGGAAGACCAGGTCGGTCTTCGTGCGGTGCGGACGGCCGTTCAGGACCGCGAACGCCATGTCCGCCACGCCAAGCCCGCGGTAATAATGGTCGATGTTGTGGTACGCGAGCGGGATTTCCTTCACGAATTGCCCCATCTTCTCGTGCGAATGGATCGTCATGAGCGCTCCCATCATGTCGAGCCCCTCGATGCTGTCCAACATGTTGTCGCCGCGGATGATCTTCACCGGTCCGCCGTACATGTTCGGGTCCGGAACCATCATTGTGCCTTCTGTGCCGTAGATCTCAAGGCAAGGAAGGTTGGAATACCAGATGTCGTTGCTGATGTTGAGCGACACGACAGCGCCGTTCTTGAATTTGATAATACCGGTGTAATGCGTGTTGACCTCGACCGGAATCGAGCCCTTGTCTCGGTTGACGGGACCGAGAATCGTCCGTTCCGGGAACGTCTTCTTGGCAACGCAGGTGATCCGGTCGATCGGCCCGAGCAGCACGACGAGCGCGGTGATGTAGTACGGCCCCAGGTCCAGCATCGGACCGCCGCCCGGCTGGTAGTTGAAGGCGGGATTCGGATGCCACATTTCATGGCCGTGGTTCGTCACGTTCGCCGTCCCGGCAACCGGCGTGCCGATCCAGCCTTCGTCCAGCAGCTTCTTGGACGTCTGGATGCCGGCGCCCAGGAACGTATCCGGCGAGCAGCCGACCATCAGGCCTTTGGACTCCGCGAGTTCGATCGTCTTGCGCGCGTCCTCCAGATTCGTAGCGAACGGCTTCTCGCTGAACACGTGCTTGCCTGCGTTGAGCGCCGCCAGGTTGATTTCGGTGTGGGCGGCCGGGATCGTCAGATTAACGACGATTTCGATTTCGGGGGCCGCGAGCAGCTCTTCCACGCTGCAGGTCTTGGCGATGCCGTATTTTTGGGCGAGGGCCTGCGCCTTCTCCGGAAACATGTCCGCGCAGGCTACCAGGTCAAGCACCGAATATTTGCTCGTGAGGTCCCTTGCGTAGACATCGCTGATCGTACCGCATCCGATGATGCCGACTTTCACTTTTCGTTTCATCTTGACTTCACCTTTCTTTTCGTTATGGATTGAAAACGACGATGACGTTCACTTGTAGATCGGTGACAGTTCCCTGTCGATGTACCACTTGGACTGCAGCAGCGAGGCCAGCGGGTCCGGTGTGCCGTCGGTCTCGACCGTCACCCATCCGCGATGGTTGTACTTTTTCATCAGCTTCCAGAGCCCCTTGAAGTCGACGACTCCCGCGCCGAGCTCCCAGAACCAGCGCGTTCCCTCATCCGCGAATTCCGCGCCGGGCGCGAACCGGAAATCGTCCGGGGCATTCGGGAAGGTGGTATCCTTGAGATGGAAACATTTCACCCGGTCGTGATATTTGTCGTAGAAATCCACGACATCCACGCCCATGATCGTCAATTGCGCCGTATCCAGGCAGTACGACACATACCGGGGGTCGGTCATCTCGAGAAACTTCTCGTGATCGTACAGATTAATCGCGCACCAGAACTCATTGTGGATACACGCGGTGATGCCCTTGTCGGCCGCTCTCCGGCCGATCTCGTTCATCACTTCGGCCGCGTTCCTGAGCTGCTCGTCCGAGAGCGGTCCGACGCCATAGTACTGGCCGGCAGGCATGATGATCAGATTCTCGCCGCCCAGCTCATGCAGCGCGTCGATCCACACCTGGTTGAAGTTCACGACTTCTTCGAATTTGCTCCGCTCTTCCGAGCCGACGGCCACGGAGAACATGCCCGTGATTTGCTCGACGCCCCGCTCCTTCGCGAAATCCGCGAAATCCTTCAGCGTCCCGAAGAACTGACGGATATAGGGAACGTGGTAGAACATTAGCTCGATGCCCTTGAATCCGGCGCCGACGTAATATTTGAAGATTTTGTCCCAGTCCAGATAGTAGGCGGCGTTGCCGAAATCGTGGGCATACCATTCATTGAAGTCGTGGATCTTCGGGAAATCGACGATCATCCCCCACATGTTGGTCATATAGGAATATTTCAGGTTTTCCATCGAACCTTAAGCCCCCCGCGTCGCCTTTGCGAATCCGTGATCGATCGACCAGCGCAATTTCAGCAGCGCCTTGTAAACATTCAGCGTCTTCTTCGATTCGCAGATGACCCATTCGTCGTAACCGGACTCCTTGAGCACCCGGTACACGCCGGCGATGTCCACCCTGCCGTCTCCCAGATCGCAGAACACGCGCTGCGGACCAACGACGGGGATCTCCGGGTTCGGCTTCTCGAAGTTCCGCTCGACATCTTGGAAGAACGTGTCGCTGAACCGGACGGCACTGAGCCGGTCCCTGTGCCGGCGAACGACTTCCGCCGGGTCGGCGTCGGCGATGGCGAGATGGGCGATGTCGGGGCTGTACGCCACATGGCGCGGATCAAGCTGACCGAGGAACTTGTCGATTCCCCCGCCCCTGACCAGGCTCCAGAATTCGTTCCTGACGGACAGCCGAATTCCGGCGGACGAGGCCGCTTCTCCGAGACGGTTCACAAGTTCCGCGGTGCGCGCCAGAAATCCGGAGACGTACGCGCCGTCTTTCCCGCCGAAATGCCGATCCGCAAGACCGATCTCCGGAGTTGGCGAAAGGACCAGGTTCCTTCCGCCGCACTCCGCGAGAAACTCGACGGCTTCCATGACCGCCCGCTCGATCATCCCGAACAGCTCGTCCGGCTTGCGGAAGGTCGAAATCACCTCGATCATTGCGTCGTTCGCACTGACATGGACGCCGGTGATCTCCTCAATGCCCGATTCCCGCAGAAGCTCGACGAAATCCCGGACCGAGCCGTATTTCGTCTCGATGCTGTAACGGTTGATCGGCATGCCGCTGCGACCCATGTTGAACGCGATGCCGTCGGTCATGAACGGGTTGTACGGCATTTCGATTCCCTTGAATCCGGCCGCCGCTATCAATTGATACAATTCGACCCAGTACGATTTGGACAATTTGTGCTTGAATCCGGGTTCGCTGATGCGCATGTTGACCATTTCCAGGCTGCATCCGAACTTCATTCCTCAAGCTCCTTTCTTTGGCTGCGGGTGATCGGGGGCCGCAGCGCGCCCCGGGGGGATCACACCTCGTCGACTTTGACCCAGCGCCGTTCGACGACGGATTTCTCGACGGCCTCCAGCACCTGCTGGCACTTGACGCCGTCCTCGAAATCGGGCAGGAACGGGGTCTCGTGCACGATGCTCTGGACAAATTCGTACACGAAATGGGTGAACGAATGCTCGTAGCCGATAATGTGTCCCGCCGGCCACCAGTTCCCCGCGTACTTGTGGACGGGTTCGGTCGCCAGAATCGTCCGGAAACCTTGTATGTGGGCCGGATCATCCACGAAATAGACCTCCAGCTCGTTCATGCGCTCCAGGTTCCAGCGGATGCTGCCCTTGCTGCCGTAGATTTCGAACGTCTGGCCGTTCTTCCACCCCGTGGCGAAACGCGTCGCCTCGAAGTTCCCCACCGCGCCGTTCTTGAACGTGCACAGGAACGATGTCGCGTCGTCCACGGTGACCTCGCCCATTTCCCGGGACTTGGACGAGGCGCTGAGCCCGGTCATGGAAGCCGGAATCGGACGCTGCTTGATGAACGTCCGGCACTGCCCGATCACCTCGTCAAACTCGCCGATCAGGAACCGCGCGAGGTCGATGCAGTGCGAGTTCAGGTCGCCGTGAGCGCCGGATCCCGCGACTTCCTTCTTGAGGCGCCAGGCCAGCGGAAATTCCGGATCCACCAGCCAGTCCTGCAAGTAGGTGGCGCGGTAGTGGTGAATTTCGCCAAGGCGTCCTTCCCCGATGATTTGCTTGGCCAGCTGGACGGCGGGGAGGAACCGATAGTTGAAACCGATGGCGTGTCTCACGCCGGCCTGCTTCACCGCCTGCAGCATTTCACGGGCATCCTTGAGCGAAAGCGCCAGCGGCTTCTCGCAATACACGTGCTTGCCCGCCTTCGCGGCCGCAATCACGATGTCCTTGTGCGCGTCGCTCGGCGCGTTCACGTCGACCAGGTCAATGTCCGGCCGTTCGACCAGCTTCCGCCAGTCTGTCTCGTACGAGGCCCAGCAGAATTTCTGCGCCGCTTCCCGCACGCCGTTTTCGTCGCGGCCGCAGATCGCCTTCATTTCCAGGTCAGCGTCCAGATCGAAGAACATCCCGACGCTCTTGTAGGCGTTGCTGTGGGCCTTGCCCATGAACTTGTAACCGACCATGCCGATGTTCATCTTCTTTTTCACGCCCACCACATTTCCCCCGCTTTCTCACGGATAATGAGGCCTTTCAGGAATTCCACCGCCTTGGTGAATCCTTCATTGACCGACATCAGGCTGTCTTCGTGCTCGATGCTGATGACGCCGTCGTAGCCGACCTTGCGCAGCGTGCTGATGATTTCCCGCCAGACGTTCTCGTCGTGGCCGTAGCCGACGGTCCGGAAGATCCAGGAGCGGCCGAGCTCGTCCGCATACGGCTTCGTATCCAGAACCCCGTTCAGGGCCGCGTTCCTGGGGTCGACCCGCGTGTCCTTGGCGTGGAAGTGGAAGATCGCGTCGCCCAGCACCTTGATGACTTCCACGGGATCCATGCCCTGCCAGAACATGTGCGACGGATCGAAGTTGACGCCGATGTTCTCGCCGCATTGCTCCCGCAGGCGCAGAGCGGTTTCGGCGTTGTAGACGACGAAACCGGGATGCGCCTCGATCGCCACTCTGACTCCGTATTGCTTGCAGAACGCCGATTGTTCCTTCCAATACGGGATGACTTTTTCTCTCCACTGCCACTCCACAATCTCGAGGAAATCCGGCGGCCACGCGCACGTCGCCCAGTTCGGATACTTGGCGTCGTCCGAATCGCCGGGGCAGCCGGAGAAGGTGATGACGGTGTCGACGCCCAGCTTGGCCGCCAGCTTCACCGTGTTCACGAAATCCTCATGGTGCTGCTTCGCGATGGCCTTGTTCGGATGGAGCGGGTTCCCGTGGCAGCTCAATGCGCTGATTTCCAGGCCCCGGTCGGCGACGGCCCTCCGGATGCGCTCGATATCGGCATCATTGTCCAGGATGGCTTCCGGCGCAACGTGGGCCTTGCCGGGGTAGCCTCCCGTGCCGATCTCCACGCAGTCGAGGCCGGCGGCCTTGATGCGGTCCAGCGCCCCTTCCAGGGATTCCTGCCCGAACAGGACGGCAAATACGCCCAGTTTCATGGCATGCATTCCTCCTTTAATGGATTGGTTTATTATTGAAGAAAAGGGTTGACAACGGTTCGTTGGCAGGCCGCGGATTCTGCAGGCTGTCGAGGCGCGGCCCGGCGCAGGCATCGCCCTATTGCAGGATGATCCGTTTCCCTTCATACTCGGAGCGCAGGCAGGCGTCGATGACGCGCATGTTGGCGATCGCGTCCGCCGGTCCGAATGCGGCCGGCTCCCCGAACAGCACGGTGCGGGCGAAATCGTCCGCCTGCGCGGCGTAGGGGTTCACGGCGGGCACTTCCACCTCCCTGCGTTCCATGGCCGGACCCGGCGCGCCCTTCGTGAGGTGGAAATGGGGTGACAACGCCGGGATGCTGAGGAACGCGACGGGGATGTCGATCGTTCCTTTCGATCCGACGATCTGGATCGTGTTGCTGCTGTAGGTGTTCATGCCGCAGCTGAACGTGACACCGATTCCGCCGGGGAATTCCAGCAGGCCGGTCCCCGTCACATCCACATGGTCGTGTTCCGGAGAACGCACCGCCTGATAGGTGACCGCGACCGGTTCCCTGCCCAACAGCATTCTGGCCGCGCTGATGCAGTAGCAGCCGACATCGTAGAGGGCGCCGCCGCCGAATTCGCGTTTGAGCCGGATGTTGTCCGGGCTCATGAAGTCGTCCATGTTGTAGCGGAACGTCAGGTGCATCGTCCGGATTTTACCGATTTCCCCGGCGGCGATCAGGTCGCGGATCATGGCGTACCTCGGGTGGTGGCGGTACATGAGCGCTTCCGCCAGATGAACGCCGTTCCGCTCGCAGGCCTCCGCGATTTCCCGCGCTTCCCGCTCCGTGAGCGAAATCGGTTTCTCGCACAGCACGTGCTTGCCCGCTTCCGCCGCCCGGATCGCCCATTTCTTGTGGAGGTGGTTCGGCAGCGGCACATAAACGGCGTCGATCGTTTCGTCGGCGAGCAGTTCGTCGTAGCTGCCGTATGCGGCGGGAATGCCCAGCTTCTCCGCGATCTCCCTCGCCTTCGCCCCGTCGCGGCTGGCGATGGCCGCCGCTTCATTGAATTGCGATTCCCGCATGGCCGGAACGAGCCGGTTCAGGGCGATCTGGGCCGTGCCGAGGATGCCCCAGCGCAGCTTTCTCGTCGTGCTCATCGCATGACCTCCGCTTCTTCAGGATTTGAGATCCAGCCAGTCCATCTCCTCGGGGGTCAGTTTGATCGCCGCCCCCTCCTGGCAGGACTTAAGCTCGTCCCGGTTGCGCGCCCCGATCACCGCACAGGTCGGGAACGGATGATTCAGCACATAGGCGAGCGCGATCTGGATGAGCGTCGCGTTCTTCCGCTTGGCCAGCTCGGCCGCCCGGCGACGCCGCTCCCAATTGCCCTCGCTGTAGAACACGCGGACGATCTCCTTGCGGGCGTCGTCGAAATCCCGCAGATGCGGAGCGAACTGGTCGGTGAAAAATCCGCGGGCCTGGGACGACCAGGAGAGCAGCGGCATCTGGCTTTGCCCGTGCCAGCGGACCATCTCCTCGTCGGCATGCACGCATCCCGGGAACATTTCCTCGTTCGCTTTCGCGAGGCTTAAGTTCGGGCTGTTGAACGTGAAGCCGATCAGGCCGTGCTTTGCCGCATATTCGTTGGCTTCCCGGATCCGCTTCACGGACCAGTTCGACACCCCGATGGCGTCGATTCTGCCCGCTTCGATATGCTCGTTCAGCGCTTCCAGAATCTCGCCAACCGGCACGTTCGGATCGTCGCGGTGCAGGGCGTACAATTCCACCTTGTCCGTTCTGAGCCGCTCGAGGCTGGTCAGGAGATCGCTACGGATCGCTTCCCTGTTCACGCGCGGAACCCAGCCGTTCGGCGTCCAGCCGGGATGCGCTCCCTTGGTCAGGATGACGAAATGATCGCGGTTCCCGCGCTCCTCCAGGTAGCGGCCGATCACTTCTTCGCTTTGGCCGCGCGCATAGCCGAAAGCGGTATCGATCGTATTTCCTCCCGCGGCAACGTACGCGTCCAGGTTCTCCGCCGCCGTCTCGAAGATGTAGTGCGTGAAATAGTCCGTGCCCTTGATCAGCCGGGATACCGGCTTCGGACACCTTTCAATCCGGATGGTTTCCATGCTTTCATCCTCCCGTCGTCGTCTGTACATCATGGCGCATCATTTCACGGCGCCGATCACGATCCCCTTCACGAGATACTTCTGAAAGAACGGGTACGCAGCCAGGACCGGCACGATCCCGATGAAGGCGATCGCCATGCGGATGGTCAGCGTCGGCAGCTGCGCGGACGTGCGGCTGGCGTTCGTATCCTGCGCCAGAAACTCCACGTTCGTGATGATCTGGTTCAATACGTTTTGCAGGCTGAAGAGCTTGGGATTGGTCAGGTAAATCAAGCCGTTGAACCAGTCATTCCAGTAGTTCACCGTCTGGAACAGCCCCATCGTTGCCAGAATCGGCAGCGACAGCGGCATGATGATCGAGGTGTACACCCTGAACTCGCCCGCTCCGTCGATACCCGCGGATTCGATGATGTCCATCGGAATCGTGGTGGCGAAGAACGTTCTCATGATGAACACGTAAAATCCGTTCATCAGCAGATTCGGGATGATCAGGGCAAATATCGTATTCTTGATCCCGAACAACTGGGTGTACATGAGATAGGTCGGTACCAGCCCGCCGTTGAACAGGACGGTGAAGAATACGAAGAACGCGAACACCTTCCCCAGGGGCAGATCCCTTCTGGACAACGGATAAGCCAGCATCGACATGAACAGCAGACTGAACGTCGTGCCAACAACGGTGACGAGAATCGACACGCCGTAGGAGCGCACGATCATTTTGGAGTTCTTGATCAGGTAATCATAGGCGTCAAAGCTGAATTCCTTCGGAAAGAAGGTGTATCCGTTCCGAAGAATCGCCGTTTCCTCCGTAATCGAGGAAGTGAAGAGAAGCACGAACGGCAGAATGCACAAGACGGAAAGGATCAACAGAACGGCGTGGGATACCGTTCGCCAGACGGCTTGATCCATGGCGTTACCCTCCTCAGAACAAGGCGTTGTCCCTGTTGTACCTTCTCACGATCCAGTTCGAGGCGATGACCAGAACGAAGCCCACGATGGATTGATAAACGCCCGCGGCAGCCGACATCCCGATGTCTCCCAGCTGGATCAACGCCCTGTACACGTACGTGTCGATCACGTTTGTCGTGCTGGTCAACGGACCGGAATTGAGCGGTACCTGGTAGAACAGGCCGAAGTCCGAGTAGAAAATGCGGCCGATTCCGAACAGCGTCATCACCGTGATCGTCGGGACAAGCAGTGGAACCGTGATGTGCCGGATCTGCTTCCACATGGAAGCGCCGTCCAGCGTGGCCGCCTCGTAATACTCTTTGTCGATGCCGATGAGGGCGGCGTAGAACACGACGGTGAAGAAGCCCATGCTTTTCCATGTGTTCACCAGAATCAAAATCCACGGCCAGTATTCGGGCTCGTTGTACCACATCACGGGGTCCATGCCGAGAAGCGGCAACAGGGTCTTGTTCATGAAACCGTTCTGCATGTTCAGGAACGCGTAGACCAGATAACTCACGATGACCATCGACATCAAATGCGGAAGCAGGACCGCGCTTTGAAAAAACCTGAGGAGCGCCTTTCTGCGAACCTCGTTCAGGAAGATGGCCAGCGCCACCGGAATGACCGTGTTCAGGATGATGAACGCGCCGTTATAGAGCAGCGTGTTTCTGGTGATTTCATAGGCCGTCTTGGTCGCGAACAGGAATTTGAAGTTTTTGAATCCCACCCAATCGCTCTTGAAGATCCCGACGGCGTAATTGACATCCTTGAACGCGATGAACAGACCGAACATCGGGATATAGTTGTTGATCAGCAGATAGACAAGACCCGGCAGCATGAGCACATACAGCGGCCAATACTTCTTCAGTTTCATCTTGAGGTTCCGGGATCTCTTCTGCTTGCCGAACCGTGCCGCATCGGCAGCAAGATCGTTAGTGGCCATTGATCTTCCTCCGTGAGCGAAATTCCTTGCCAAGCCGGCTGGCCGGACTTTGCTTGTGTTTGTCCTCATCGTACCGGAGTCCCGGGACGTCCGCTATTTCAAAACAGACCTGAAATTTGTGGAAAGCAGACTAGTTGGCCTTCGGCGGATGGACGGTTCTTCTGACGTTTCTGACCGAACCTGCGGCGAGAGCGGACACCGCCCCGAGCGCGGCGAACGCGGCGACGGCGAGAAATCCGCTGTCAACGGCGGCCGCGAGCGACTCGCGCATCGCGTCGACGGCGGACGCGTCAAGCCCCGCGGTTTCGCCGCCGATCAACGCGTCGGGATTTGCCATGACGGCACGTGACTCCGGCGCCGCTGAAGCGAACGCATCGCTTCCGGCGATGGAACGACTGTACCCGGCGTTGACGATCGCCGCCGTCAGGGTAGTGCCGATGACATTGCCCATATTCCGCCAGAAACCGATCAGCGAAGAACCCGTGCCGAGTGCGCGGGCTTCCAGGTTGGCCGCCATTTCGTTCTGCGCGACGCTCATCAGGGGCCCCAGTCCCGCAAAGCCGAGCATTATCAAAAGACCGGCCAGATACCAGCCCCGGGCTTCAAAGCCGATGGCGATGATCATCAATAGCGCAAGAAAGCCGAGCAATTTGGAAGACAGAATCAATACGGTGTAACTGAAACGTTGGTGAAGGAAGCTGAACACGGCGGCTCCCGCCGTCACGGAGAGCAATAGCACCGTAAGAAAAGCGTAGGAGCTGCCGAATCCGAGCACCGATGTCACGAACACGGGAAGATAGGAAAGCAGCGGCATCATCATGGCTCCCTGGCAAAACACCCCGAGGGAAATCGCCACGATCGTCCGTTTCCGGTACAGTCCCGGCGGCAGAATCGGCTCGCTTGCCTTCAGTTCGATGAGAATGAAGAAGACAGCAGCGGCCGCCGCAACCGCAAACAGCACGACGGTTTGCCACATCGACTGCCAGCCTTTTCCCGCCCCGTCCAGCGCGAGCATGAAAGACACGACGGTCGCGATCAGTGCGATGGTGCCGGGATAGTCCACCTTCGGTTTTGTATCCGCCCGGGACTCCCTGACGGCAAACAGCACGATCAGGAACGAAACCAGCGCGATCGGCACATTGAGATGGAAGCACCAGCGCCAGCCGGCAAACTCCAGAATCAGCCCGCCGATCAGCGGACCGAAGAAGGCCGCGAGCCCGTATATGCCGGACAGAACCGCCGCCATTCTGGCCTGTTTCCGCGGATCGGCGTAGATCGAGTAAATGATGCTGAAACTGACCGGAAACACCGCCCCTTGGCCGATGCCCTGAACCGCCCTGAAGGCCACGAGCTGGTCGAAGCTCTGCGCAAGGCCCGAGAGCAGCGATCCCAGGCCGAAGAACCCGAGGCCGATCAGATAGATCAACTTCCTGCCGAACTGGTCCGACAATTTGCCGAAAATGAGCATCGTGCTGGTCGATGCCAGCACATACGCGGTAAAAATCAGATTCAACCGCTCGAAACCGTTCAGGTCTTCGATAATGTGCGTAACGGCCGCCGACGTGATGGAGTTATTGATGGTCGCGACGAATAGTCCGAGCGATATTGCAAATACGATCAGGCCGTTTTTTCCTTCCGGCATCTTCATCCTCCCAACCGTCGAAATGTCGACTTCATCGTATAGCTCAGGCCACATCCGCCTCTATTTCAAACCGGACTTTGTTTTGCCGGATTTCCGACCACCTTGCGGAAGCAAAAAAAAGAGCGCCTGATGCGCACTCATCCAAGCCTGCGGTAATCCTTCGGGTTCAGGTCCGTATATTTCTTGAACAACTGCGAGAAATGCGAAAAGCTGTCGTAACCGACTTCGGCGGCGATGGCGCTGATCGGCAGGTTCGTTTTCCTGAGCAGCACCTTCGCTTTCTCCAGCCGTTCCTTGGTAATGTACTCGTGCAAGGACAGGCCGGTCTCCTTCTTGAAGATGCGGTTGAGGTAATCGGGATTCAGATAGACGTGGTTGGCCACCTGCTCCCTGGTCAGCTCTTCGCCGAGGTTCTCCCGGATGTATGCGATGCATCTCCGGATGACGTTCTCCTCCGATTCCGTATCCTGAACGAAAGCCATCGCCTTGTCGACGCATTCCCCGACCCAGACTTCGAGGTCGCGGACCGATCTTCCCGCCGCTTCCATCCGTTCTCCGAACTGCCCGTCGGCAATGAAGCGATGGGCCTGGATTCCCTTCAAGTGAAGATAAGAATAGATCATCTGCAGGAAATCGTGCTGAAAGCGCCGGATAAAATCCGCGTCGATATCCCGGGAACTTTTCAAACACTCGAAATATTCGGACAGTTCCTGGCCGAGCATCTCCCTTTTGCGCTCCTGGAGCATCCCCGACCAGCGGCCGAAGTCCGGCAATTGAAGATCGGCGCGCCGGCTCGGGCGGTCTTGCAGGAGCAGCACCTTGTTCAGAAAGACGACATTGTCCCTGTCCATTTGATTCAGCCGTCCGTATTCGCCAAGCAACTGATCGCCCGTGACGGCATTGCCGATGTAACAGGACAGATCGCAATAGAAAAACGCTTTGCACGACTCGATATATTCGTTGCAGCAGTCCACCAGGCTTTTCTCCGATGTTTCATCCCTGGCGATCAGGATCGCGAGCAGCGATTGCGGCCCCACGCGGATGATGTGCCCGCCCCAATCCCGCCGCTGCAGAAACACTTCCTGCGCCGCGTTTTTCAGAGCGTACATCATGATGCTGCTTTCCCGCCGGTTCAGCGGTTTGTGCCATTTCTGCAGACGAATGAGCACGGGAACGAAGATCATGTTTTCCGAGAACGGAATTCCCCTCAATTGCGCTTCTTCCTTGATGGCGTCCATCCTGGAAGGAATCGTGTGCTCGATGATGTCGTTCCAGAACCGCTCGATGATGACGGCATGATGCTGGATCCAGAGCTTCCGGTAACGTTCGTTGTCCAGGGTAAGGTCGTTTTTCCGGATTTTCTCGATCGCTTTCCGGATTGCACCTTCCAGTTCCCGGTAAGGCAAAGGTTTCAGGAGATAATCGATGCACCCCAGTTGAATGGCCTGCTGGGCGTATTGAAAGTCGGCATGGCACGTCATGATGAGGGTGACCGTGTCCGGCGAATGCCGCTTCACCCAGGCGAGCAGATCCAGGCCGTTCTCCTCGGAAGGCATTTCGATATCGGCGATCAGGATGTGCACCTGACGATCTTTAAGGATCGACTTGGCGTCTTCCACGCAATACGCGGGCAGCACATCCCTGACGCCCAATGCTTTCCAGTGAATCGATCGTTGGACACCTTCCACTGCGATCATTTCGTCATCGAGTATCAGCGCGGTATACATGATGATCCTCCAGTGCCCGCTCCGTCGTGATGGGAATGGTCATGTCCACCGTGGCTCCGGGTGAATTGCAGAACGCGATCCGGGCGTCGGAACCATACAGCAGCTCCAGCCTCCGCTGGACGTTGCGGATGCCGATGTGACGCCCGTCTTCCTGCCCGGCCGACTCCGCGGAGGCGGAAAGCCTCTCCAGCACGGCCGCGTCAAAGCCCTTGCCGTTGTCTTCAATCCGGATGCGAAGTTTCGCGCCTTCCGCCGCATCGGCCAGGCTGATCGTGATGCGGATGACAAGCGGAAAAGCCGAAACGTTCGTGTGCTTCACGGTATTTTCCACAAACGTCTGAATGACGAGAGGGGGAACCTGCGCATGGAGCAATATGTCCGGCACATCCATTTCCAGACGGATGTTGTTCGGATAGCGCAATTCCTGAATATGCAGGTAGTTTTCCACATGGTTCAGTTCGTCCCTCAAGGCCACGAAGGTCCAGCTGCTTTTCAGGATATAGCGGAAATATTGGACCAGTCTGAGGACCAAATCCTGGATGACCCCGTACTTCTTCATTTCCGCAAGGCTGTGGATGATGTTCAGCGTATTCATGAAGAAATGGGGGTTCAGCTGCAGCTGCAGATGCTGAAGCTCGGCTTTCTGTTTCCGGACCTGCTCCTCGTAGACTTCCCGCTGCAGCCGCTGGATCTGGTCCATCATGTCATTGAAGGTATCCGCCACGTCCGCCAGCTCGCCGGTCGATTGCATCCGCTGGACGCGAAAATGCATGTTGCCGTCGCGAATCCGTTTCATGATCGCAAGCAGGCCGTTCAGCGGGATGAGCAGCGTCTTGCGGATAAAGATGAAGTACAGCGGAACGAACAGCACGGACAAGGCCGTCAGGATATAGACGAGATTTCGGAGAAGCGGAAGATGCTGCAGGATCTCGCCGTTCGGCAGCACGGTGACCAGCGCAAGCTCCGCTTTTCCCGATTCCTCGCCCACCACCAGAAATTTGCCGTCTTTGCCCGTAAAATAATAGTCCGTGAGCGGCCTGCCGAGATCAATTTGCTGCTCTTCGATATAGCCGGTGTACGACAACGGGTTGCCTTCCGAATCCACGAAGAGGGAGAAGGCGGACTGGCCTTTCTCGAGGTAATCCAAGGACAAATCGATGTTTGAGACATTGACCCATACGCCCATGTAAACGTTTCCGTACTTCAAGATGTGAAACAGATAGTTCGACGGGCCGATCCGCTCCAGGAACCATTTTTCCGTAATGAAACCGTGAACGTTCGACAGCCGGTCGTCCCTCAGGATGCGCTTGAGCCTTGAACCGATGTCCGGATTCGTGACCAATCCGCTGCCCGGTTTGAACACGTGCAGGATGTCGTCCCACCTGGATGTGTAAATGAAAATCGCGTCCACGAAATCATAGATGGACATCGCCGTCGTCAGGCGGTTCACGAGGCGGATTTTGCTGCCCTGGTAAAGCTGTTCAACATCGGAATCCAACAAAATGAGATCGCTTTCCGATCCGACGAAATTGAGCAGGAAGGTGTCCACTTCGTCCATGGCGTTGTCGATTTGGCTCATGTACAGGGAGATCGTTTTCTTGTTGGACGAAGCCACCTGGTTGTGGACGACGTTGACGGCGTAATTCACCGACACGATCAGCAGAAGCAGCAGCGGAATGACCAAAGCGTAAGTCACGAAAGGGATCCTGAAACGAAGCGAATTCATCCGGACGCTGGTTCTCAACCCGTATCCCTCTCAGCCAAAAGTGGTATCCCCATTATAGTCGCACACGCCGACGCATCCAATGAAATAAAAGGGATCCATGGAACCGGGATGCCGGACAGGATGACGGAAACAGGGTGCCCGGCCATGAGCCCGGGACAACCCCTCTCCATCGTTGCCTGATCCATCAATTTTTCGTCTTGAGGAACTCATCGAATTGTCTTTGCTTCTCGGCGATGATCTTGTCAATTCCGGCCGCCTTCATCTCATCGATCATCGTCTGCAGAGCATCGGCGGGATCCAGCGTTCCGCCTTCAAGTCCTCTGCCGTATTGGCTATACACTGCGTTGACAGCAGCGACTTCCGATTTCACGCTGGAGTTGTCGAACGTGAATCCGAGTGCAGAAGATTTTTTCGCCTTTTTCGCGAATTCGTCGAGCTTGCTCCATATTTCCGGATCTTCACCCTCGAGCACGTAGCTGAGGAACTGGTTGCCGAACTGGAACCCGACGCTCGCCTGGTTGAAACCGACCGTGTTGGCGTCGAGACCTTCCGGATAGTTGACCACATTGTCGCCGACTTTCACGTAGTGCTTGCCTTCGACGCCCCAGTTCAGCAGATTGACGAGATCTGCGTCGGTGTACATCAAATTGAGAAGCTGCATCGCCTTCTCCGGATTTTGCGAACTCCGCGGAATCGCCCACATGATGTTCTGGGCGTTGAACGTGGTCGTCAGCGGATCGTCGATTGCAGCGCCGACGATTTCCATGCCGGCCGCCTTCGATTCCTGCTCAACTCCGCCGGGCTTGTCCGGAGCCAGAAACGCAAATCCGAGGTTCGCACGGATCAGATTGGCCCGCGTCTCGCTCGTCGTCGCGTAATCGGGCAGCACGAGGCCTTCTTCATACCATTGCCGCATCCGGTTGACGTAATCTGCGTATTCTTGGCTTTCGAACAGGTTCACGATTGTCTGGCCGTCGCCATTCATGGGCAACACGCCAAATTTGTCGCCCAGCGAGTCAAACCATTGCGTGACCGTCGTTTGGGGCACCGGGCCGTACGGAACCAGCGGATACATGTCGGGTTCTTTCTGCTTGATCAGACGGAGCACATTTCCGACATCGTCCCAAGTTTTGATGCTCGAGACGTCGATTTGATATTTGTCCACCAGATCCTTGCGCATGTATATCGCATTGGCTCCCGCCATGTCGCGCATCGTCGGGATCGCGTAGATTTGTCCTCCGACGGAACCGGCGTGCAGCAGCTCCGGCCCCAGCACTTCGGCGATGCCGGAACCATACTGCTCGATCAGATCGTCGAGCGGCAGCAATTGGCCGCTGGCAGCCTTCGTCGCGAAGTCGAACCGTATGCCGGTGATGAGCAGATCCAGTTTTTCATTCCCCACCAGCATCAGGTTGGATTTCTGCGGATAATCGCCGCCCGCGATCGGGATCAGCGTGACCTCCGCATTGATCTTCTCCCTCGTGATGTTGTTGATTTCGTTCTGCACTTCTTCCAGATCCGTGGGGTGCGCGCCCGTGATGTAATAGGCGATCGACAGTTTCGCGGCCGGCTCGTTCTGTTTGGCGCCCGAATTCGCGTTTTGGTTCTGCGAACCGGATCCGCCGCTCTGCGAACCGTTTCCTCCATTGTCCGATTTTCCGCATGCCGCAACAAACAACAGCAGCGTCCCCAGCAGAAGCATCAACAGTTTCCTCGTCATCGTCGTCCCCCTCCGCAAGGTCTTCGGTTGGTTGCTGTGGATTGACTCAATGGTATCATTGGAAGCGGTTGCAGGCTATTGCGATACAGACCTGAATTATCTCATTTCAGACTTTTGGACAATGCGGATTTTCGGAAGACGAATTGTAATATGAAGTGCGACAGATAAAAATAAAGGAGCCTATGGATGGATTCGTGTAAAATGGAAGTCACCACAACACCCATTCGTACAGGAGGATCCATTCATGAGCTACTCCCATCTTAGCATAATTGAGCGCGGA
>Ga0207747_1001177_pt1 | contig 20378 bp, 21 predicted proteins | sample HigsolmetaGSP11D_FD_184839 | JGI IMG/M metagenome (GOLD analysis project Ga0207747, IMG submission 184839) | High solid enriched microbial communities from the Joint BioEnergy Institute, USA - SP1-1-D (SPAdes) | ecosystem: Engineered > Bioreactor > SSF (Solid state fermentation) > Aerobic >...
GGGCGGCGATCCGTTCCAGGCCATTTGCCGCCAGGCTGCCGCGAAGGCCGGCGTCGTCCCGGATGGCGATGAGATGGCGCAGCATCTCCGCTTCGTCGCGCGCGAACAGATAGTCCTCTCCCGGCCGGAACAGGCCCTCCGCATCCTGCCAGGGCGAGCAGACTAGTGGGATGCCGCAGGCCAGCGCCTCGAAGACGCGGATGGTCGGTATGCCGGGCAGGCGCTCCACATAGAACCGGCGCGGCACATGCACCGTGGCTAGGTGCCGCGCGAAGATCTCCGGGGCGCGCGCATTCGGCAGCCAGCCGCGATACCGCGCACCGTATTCCTTCAGCTTCGCCAGGACATGCTCCGGATAGCGCACACCATGGATGTCGAGGCCAAGGCCTGCGGCGAGGGCAGGGCGCAACAGGAAGCCTTCCAATTCCGCACTGCGTTCCTCATCGCCCCAATTGCCGATCCAGACGAGCCCCTTTCGCGGTTCCTCCTGGCGCGGCGGCCGGAACAGGCGAGTATCGGCGGCCTCATGCCAGACAAAGACGCGACGGCCCCAGCCCCGCTGCCGATAGGCCAAGGCCAATGCCTCGCCGAAGGCGAGCACGCCGTCATAGGCGTCCAATTCGAAACGGGAGATTGCCTCCGGATCGCTGACCGCACGGTGATGCGTGTCATGGAACAGCAAGGTGAAGCGGGCGCCGCGCCGACGTTCCCGCCCCAGCGCGGCGATCAGCCAGGGTTCGTTCCATTCATGCGCGATCACGACATCTGCGCCGGAGAGCAGGGCGGGCAGATCGTCCGGGCCGGCATAGACCTGCGAATGCAGTTCCGGATAGGCCGCGCGGTAGGCAGAGAGTCCGGCCTCGCCATGATCGCGCAGCAGGTTCTGCAGGCTCCAGGCACCCCGCGGCTCGCAGGCCATCACTTCCAGACTGCGCTGCATCAATTCCCGCAGAACGCCACGCAGGAAATGCGCGTTGCCGTGGTTCCAGCACGAGGCTAGCGAGTGGGTGAAATAGACAAGCCTCACACGACGACTTCCCTTTCGGCCGGCGTGACCGCATTCCGCAGCACCCGGCGATAGATCCGGAAAACGTCGGCCGCCATAGCTTCGACGCTGTAACGGCGAGCCCGTTCCCGGGCCGCAACGCCGAAGCGAGCACGCCGCCCCCGCTCACACAGCATCCGCCGGATCGCATCGGCGACTGCCATCTCATCCTCCGGCGACACGAATTCGGCGGCGCCATCCCATAATTCGCGGAAGCTAGGGATATCCGAGAGCACCAGTGCACAGCCGGCCTGCGCCGCTTCGAGAACCGCGAGGCCAAACGGCTCGTACCTGGCCACGGAGACGAAGACCGGATGTCGCCGCAGCCACGCGGCCATCGCTGCCTCGCTCAGCCGTCCGAGGGTCTTGAGATGCGGCAGGTCAATACGCGCGCCATTGGGACCTTCGGTGGGGCCGGCTGCCAGCACGGGCAGGGACAGCCGTGCAGCAGCACGGTCCAGCGCAATCAGGTTCTTGCCCTCATCCCAAAGGCGCCCGGCGGTGAAGGCGAAGGCTACCGCTGCATCGCCGGACGCCGCCGTAGCCGTGGCGTGGCGCCCGTTATGCACGGTGAGAGGTCGTGCGAGCAGGTGATAGGTTTCCGCGGTTTCTGCGGCGAAGGCGGCGCTCGGCGCCACCAGCGCAGCCGCTGCTGCATAGCCGCGCGAGACCAAGTCGCTCCGCCAGGCGAATTCCGCCGGCATCGGCCCACTTCGCATCGTCTTCCACCAAGTGGCGACGCAGGAGTGGCAAGCGCCGACCACCGGCACAGGAAACTGGACTCCAGCCGCCAGTGCCGGGTTGTTAAGATGCACCAGGGAGGCGCCACACTCCACGGCCATGCGTGCAACCGCACAGCCGGCGGCGCGAACCGCCTCCGGCCCCTCCGCCAGCCAGTCGAGCGGCAAGGAGGGTGTCAGCAGGCGCAGTTCAGACACCGCGGCAGCGGCAGCTTCCTGATCCGCGGCAGGGGGCGGGCCGAGCACCATCAGCACCGTCTCCACCCCATGCGCGGCAAGCCCACGCGCCAGATCCAGCGCATAGGACCATATCCCACCGACCGCATCGGCTGTCATCAGAACGCGCAACCCTGCCAAGGCAGTCACGGTGGACACACCACCTCCGTTACGGCCTGCACGACATTCACGGCAGTGCCTCGACCGCGCGGTTCGATGCTGCGACGTGCCGGCCGAGCCCCCGCTCCTCGTCCAGCCACCGGGCCAGGACGGCAACACCGCTGCGCCAGGGCATTGGCAGCCGAAGCCCGAGTTCTGCAATGGCGTGCCGCGTATCGGCGACAAAATAGCGCTGGTCGCCCGCGCGCCAATCTGCCTGCACGGTCTCGACATGGCCGCCAGTGAGATGCCCGATGAAGGCGATCAGCCGGCGAAGGCTGACCGCGTTCGCTGGACCGCCGCCGAGATTGAATGCCCGCCCGCGGACCGCGGCGATGCGCCGCCAGGCCGCCAGATAGGCGGCTACTGCATCGTCGATGAACAATATGTCGCGTACCTGGCGGCCATCACCAAAGATCGTGATCGATTCGCCACGCAAGGCCCGGATCAGGAAATGCGCCACCCAGCCCTGGTCTTCAGTGCCCATCTGCCGCGGACCGTAAATGCAGCTCATCCGGAACACCGCGGCGGGGAGGCCGAAGCTGCGGGCGTAATCCAATACATACTGTTCCGCCGCCCCCTTGGAGCAGCCATAGGGGGTGTGGAAATTCAGGTGGCGGTCCTCCCCGATGCCGTTGGCGCGGATATACGGGTTACGCGGCGCATAGCTGTCGCCGTCCAACTCCAAGGCAATGTCGGCGAGGTCGCCATAGACCTTGTTGGTGCTGGCGAAGAGCAGCGGCACGTTGGCTCCACGTCGGCGTAGCGCCTCCAGAAGCAGAAAGGTGCCGCGCAGGTTGGTCCCGAAATCCTCGACGGGATCGGTCATGCTGGTGGTTACGGCGACTTGTGCAGCCAGGTGGAACACCGCCTGTGCATCGCGCGCCGTCTGGGCCACAGCCGCCTCATCCCGGATGTCGGCGGTGACGGCCGAGATCCGGTGCGGGTGACGGCGGCGAAGCCATGCAAGGTTCCGGTCCACTCCCGGCCGGGCCAATGCATCCAGCACCAGAACGTCATGCCCGTCCTGCGCGATCCGGTTGGCGAGGTTGGCTCCGACGAAACCCGCGCCGCCAGTGACCAGAACTGGCTGTCGTCCGATCACCGCAGGCATCGCAGGCGCAGGAGACTCAGGAGCCATCACGCCACCAGCCCTCGCACCTCAAGTTCCTTACGGGCTTGCTGGACGCGATCCTCCGCTTGTTGCCTGGTCACCCACTCCGCCAGTTCCGCCAAGCCCTGCCTGAAGTCCCGCCGGGCGGTATATCCCAGCACATTGCGCGCCAGCCCGATATCCGCGATGCAATGACGGATATCCCCAGCGCGCGCCTTGCCGGTGATCTCTGGCACCAGTTCCAGACGCCCCATCGCAGCGGCAAGCAGTTCCGCGACCTCCTGCACGGAGCGGTCCTGGCCGCTGGCGATGTTGAATACACCGTCGGCCGCCTGCGGATGCACCAGCGCCAGGACGAAGGCCTGTGCGACATCCTCCACATGCACGAAATCGCGTCGCTGCAGCCCATCTTCAAAGATCACCGGTGACTGGCCGTTTTGCAGGCGGGAAGCGAAGATGGCGAGGACACCGGTATAGGGATTCGACAGCGCCTGGCCCGGTCCGTAGACGTTCCACAGCCGCAAGGCCACACCTTCCATCCCATAGGCGGGCGCAAGCGTCAGGGTCAGCCGTTCCTGTACATATTTCGTAATCGCGTAGACCGAAGCGAGCGCCGGCCGCTTCCATTCCGGCGTCGGCACTGGCCATAGGGGCCTTCCCTCCGCATCGACCGGATCCCAGGACGTCTCCACACCGCTGCGCGGCTGGCGCACCACGTCCTCGGCCGGGCGACCATCGGCGTCACAGTACAGCCCCTCTCCATAGATGCTCATGGAGGACGCGACGACGACCCGTTGCACCGGCCGGTGGATCAATTGCTGCAAGAGGGTAGCCGTGCCGTGGTCGTTCGCCAAAACATATCGGTCCACGGCATACATGCTTTGTCCGACGCCAACCTCCGCGGCGAGATGGACAACCTTGTCCACACCTTTCAGGGCTCGGATCAGCGCGGCCTCGTCACGCACATCACCGACCAAAAACTCAACTTCGGAGTTCAGCCCCTCGGGCCAGTTGCGCCCGCCATGGACCTGCTCGATCAGGTTGTCGAGGACACGGACCCGATGACCAAGCCGCAGGAGTGCATGTGAGACATGGCGTCCAATGAAGCCGGCTCCGCCCGTGACGAGGATCGTATCTACCACCCAGTTGCCTCCGAACCGGCGAATACGCCAGCCATTCCTGCCGATCCTGGCGGGCAACCCGAAGGAAACGGCGTGACCGGCGATCCATTCTTCACGCCGTTTGAACGCGCTTTAGGTCCGATCCGCCAAGCGAAGCATGTCACGCCTGCGTTAGAATCGCGCAATCGGGAATAATGCTTCATTTTTCTTTGTTCGGGGAACCCAGTCGCGGTCCTACCGATGCAGCGTTCTGTCGTCACAATCGTTTGTTCCTGGTGAAAGTGGCGTCCAAATTGCGTTGGCGGATTGCTATTCGCGGAATGCACCGCTCCCCAGTGCGGGACCGGGCTTCCGTGCCCTTGTCCCGATGGAGTCACTGCCTTGGGTTCGAGAACGCTGCGCGTTGGTCTGGTCGGCGTCGGCAATTGCGCATCCTCCTTTGTCCAGGGGCTGACCTTCTATCGGGATGCGCAGGCGAATGAGCCCGTGCCTGGCCTGATGCATGCCGAAGTCGGCGGCTATCATGTCTCCGACATCAGGCTGTCCGCCGCCTTCGATGTCAGTGCCACAAAGGTGGGACACGACCTGTCAGAGGCGATCTTTGCGTCGCCGAATAACACCCACCGCTTCGCCTCCGTCCAGCCACTTGGCGTGACCGTGCAGAGAGGGCCGACTCTGGACGGTCTCGGGCGCTACCTGCGGGATGAGGTGGAAGAATCCGACGCGCCGGCCTGCGACGTCGCCGAGGTTCTTGAGCGATCCAGAACCGATATCGTCGTATCCTACCTGCCGGTCGGCTCACAGAAGGCGACAGAGTGGTATGCCGGGCAGGCGATGCGCGCCGGCTGCGCCTTCGTCAATTGCATTCCAGTCTTCATAGCCTCCAATCCCGAGTGGCAGCAGCGCTTTGCGTCACGCGGCCTGCCGCTGATCGGTGATGACATCAAGAGCCAAGTCGGTGCGACCATCGTACATCGCCTTCTGGCCAGCCTGTTTCGCGAGCGCGGCGTCCGCCTGGATCGCACCTATCAGCTCAATTTCGGCGGCAACACCGATTTCCTGAACATGCTGGAGCGCGAGCGCCTGGAGAGCAAGAAGATCTCCAAGACTCGCGCTGTAACCAGCCAGCTCGAATTCGCACCGGCAGCACGGGACGTGCATGTCGGACCCAGCGATTTCGTTCCATGGCTGGGCGATCGGAAATGGGCCTATATTCGCATGGAGGGAACCGGGTTCGGCGGCGTTCCGATGAGTGTTGAATTGAAGCTGGAGGTCTGGGACTCGCCCAACTCCGCCGGCGTGGTCATTGATGCGGTACGCTGCGCCAAACTGGCCCTTGATCGCCGGATCGGCGGCGCGCTGACCGGCCCTTCCAGCTATTTCATGAAATCACCGCCGCAGCAATTCACCGATCAGGAGGCACGCGAGCGCACCCTACGCTTCATTGCCGGCGAAGAGTGAGGCGACGGAACCGTGGCGACCACCGTCTTCCTCATCCGGCATGCCGCGCATGGGCTTGTCGACGATGTCCTCTGCGGGCGCATGCCAGGCGTGCATCTAGGCGAGGCCGGGCGGCTCCAAGCCGAGATGCTGGCAGGGCATCTTGGCAGGAAAGGACTGGCCGCGCTCTACAGCAGCCCCTTGCCGCGCGCCTTGGAAACCGCAGCCCTGATTGCCGATCGCATGCGCCTGGATATACGGATTCACCGCTGCTTGGACGAAATCGACTTCGGTGAGTGGACCGGTCACAGCTTCGCCTCGCTGGCAAATCTTCCGGATTGGACGCGCTGGAATTCGGAGCGGGCGTCCTCGCGGCCACCGGGTGGTGAAACTATGCAGGAAGCGCAACAGAGGGCCCTTCGCTATGTCCGGGAGATAACGGATGTGCACCCGGATGCGGCCGTTGCCGCCGTGAGCCATGCTGATGTGATCAAGGCGGTAGTGGCCGGGGTTCTGGGCCTTTCGCTCGACGCCCATGCACGGTTCGAGATCGCCCCTGCCTCTCTGACCACGCTCCTTGTCTGGAGCGGCGGCGCCAAACTTCTTCGCATGAATGAGGCTGTCGTGGCATGACTCTGCTCTCCAGAACTACGCCGGAACCTGCAAGGCGGTTCGAGCCGGAGGAGATCCGACGCCGCGCCAAGGCACTCGGCCCCTGGTTCCATAATCTTGACCTGGGTGGCGTGCAGACGGCACCGGGTCATTTCCTCGGTGATTACCCCGCCGTCAAGTGGCGGAGTTTTTCCCATGCCATACCACAGGATCTTTCCGGAAAGACTGTGCTCGATATCGGCTGCAATGGCGGGTTCTACTCGATCGAGATGAAGCGTCGCGGCGCCGCACGGGTGATTGGCATTGATTCGGATGACAATTACCTCGCACAGGCCCGTTTCGCGGCCGAGGTGACGGGACAGAAGATCGAATTTTGCAAGCTGTCGGTCTATGACGTGGCTGCGCTGGGCGAACGCTTCGATATCGTTCTTTTCCTGGGCGTACTTTACCATCTACGCCACCCGCTGCTGGCCCTGGACCTCATCCATAAGCACGCAGCGCGGGATCTACTGGTCTTTCAGTCCATGCAGCGCGGCTCGCCCGAGATCGTGCCGACACAGGAGGATTACGACTTCTGGATGGCCGAGCAATTCGAATACCCGGGCTGGCCGAAGCTGCATTTCATCGAGCGCCGCTATGCCCACGACCAAACGAATTGGTGGGTGCCAAACTGTGCCTGCGTGGAAGCGATGCTTCGCAGCGCAGGCTTCCGGATAACGGCGCATCCCGAAACGGAGGTTTATGTCTGCCAGCGGGTCGACGCTCCCGAGGGAGCCGCCGCGGTCTATCCTGCAAGGGGGCCGCGTGCATGATCGAAGCGGTGATGATCTGGAACGAGCCGAACAACAAGTCGCACTGGGATCCAGCCATCGATCCCGACTGGAGCTTGTTCGCGGAGATGGCGAAATGCGCCGGCCAGGCAATCCGCGCAGAGCACTCTACCCTGCAGTGCGTCCTCGGCGGCATCTCGCCCATTGACCCGAGCTTCATCCTCAACATGGCTGGCAGAGGCGTTCTGGCGCATGTCGATGCCGTTGCGATTCATGGCTTTCCGCTGGACTGGAATCTCTGGCCCATCCATGCCTGGCCGGCGAAGATTGAGGAGATCCGCGCCGTCACCGACCTGCCGATCTGGATCTCGGAAGTTGGCGTGTCCTCCTTTGGCGCCGAGGAGGTCCAGGAATGGGGACTCCGGCGCACCGCAGAGCTGCTGGTCGGCCGCGCGCCGCGTATTCACTGGTACAGCCTTTACGACCTGCCGCGCGCCTGGGAGGCAACAACGCGACACAAGGAAGCGGAGGGTTCCTCCTACTACCGCCACTTTCATATGGGCCTGCTGCGGGAGGACGGCACGCCGAAACCGGCCCTGGAGGAATTCGCCTGCCATGCCCCCGCCATAGGCCTTTGTCAGTGGTTCCATTTCGAGGACCACCGGTTGGCTGACGCGGTGGCCTGGATGAAGCGGCTTGGCGTGCGCTATCTCCGCACCGGCCTGCCCTGGGCTGACAGTTTCCGGCCGAACGCGCTCGCCTGGTTCGACCGGCAAATGGAAGCGCTGCGGGATTTCAACGTAACCGTGACCTTCTGTTTCACGCCGGAGGACCGCGGTATCGCGCCGCACCATACCAGCCCGCCGCTAGTGAAGGAGGAGTTCGCCGAATTCTGCGCGGCGATGGTGCGGCGCTATGCCGGCTAGCGTGCGGCGTCGTGGTCACCGTTCTTGCGGCGCTCCACTGTGTCGCGCCCAACGATCTTGCTGAACAGCCCCTCCTTTTCATAGAGCAGAGCAAGATTCGAGGCGTCGAACTGCCGAAAGAACTCATCCCAGGAGATCTCGGTGAGTGCCTCGTGCTCCGATTGCGGGTTGTCCGGGAACATGATGCGGATGATGCCAATGGAATCGCCACCCTGGGTACGCTTCACGGCGGCAGGCTTGCCGCCATGCGATTCCGCCCATTTCCAGATGGTATCGTGATCGGTCGTGACCTCGGCCATCGGGCCAGTCCTCCTGTTGATTAGTCCCGCAATCAACTCCTCAGGAAGGGTCCGGTTCAGAGTCGCCGTGACTGGCGGAATTGCGGCGTGTGGACGGGGTTCAAGGCTTGTTCTCTCTGCAGAAGCCTTCTGCGCCATGCTTTTCGCTGATAGTTCTGCCGCCTCTTCCAGCGTGGTCGATGCCCACGAGGCCGCGAGTGAGGCTGGGCTGTTCTATGTCTCGGACGGGGCGCCAGAAATCTCACGCCGCTGCACTGGGAAGGGTTTTCAGCTATTGCCTGCCCGGGGGCAAGCCGGTGCGGGACGCGGTGACGCTGCATCGCATCCGCTCTCTCGCGATACCGCCGGCCTGGGCGCAGGTGTGGATCTGCCTGCATTCGAACGGCCACATTCAGGCGACAGGACGGGACCAAAAGGGCCGCAAGCAATATCGCTACCACCCACGCTGGCGGGAGGTGCGTGACGCCGCCAAGTACGAGCGTATGGTGGAATTCGCCCAGGCCCTATCCGGCATTCGCGCGCGAGTGGATGCGGATATGCGCCTGCCCGGCCTGCCGGGAGAGAAGGTGCTGGCGACGGTGGTTCACCTGCTGGAGACCCCCTGATCCACGTTAGCAACGACGATTACGCAAAGCAGAACCGGAGCTACGGCCTGACCACCCTGCGCAGCCGCCATGTAACGGTTGAAGGCCCTGAGCTGCGCTTTACCTTCGAGGGCAAAAGCGGCAAGAGCTGGAACCTACGCATCACCGATCGGCGCGTCGCCAGGATCGTCCGCGCCTGCCAGGATCTGCCGGGGCAGGACCTGTTCCAATATCGCGACGCGGATGGCATGCTCCATGACATCACTTCGGCCGATGTGAACGACTACCTTCGCGGGATCACCGGTCAGGAGATTACAGCCAAGGATTTCCGCACCTTGGCCGGCACGGTCCTGGCTGCACTGGCGCTGCAGGAATTCGAGCGATTCGATAGCCAGGTGGCGGCCAAGCGCAATATCAAGGCGGCAATCGAGCGCATCCCCTCGCGGCTCGGCAACACGCCAACGATATGCCAGAAATGCTATGTGCATCCCGCCATCCTGGACAGCTACCTAGATGGCGCCCTGCTGCTGGAAGCCAAAGCGGCAGCACAAGCGGAACTGCAAGAGGATCTTGCCAAGCTCCAGCCCGAGGAAGCGGCGGTCCTGGCCCTGCTGCTGGAACGCCTGCGCGTGATGGAACGTCAGGTGGCGTGATTGACCGATCGGATGCTGAGCCGCCGGTTCTTCACTTTGCTGTTCCATGGCCTTGCACGGCTTCACAAGTCATGCAGACGGAAGATTCCGTTGCGATCCTCTGCGTTGCGGACGCAGCAGTGGTGTGGAGGCGTGCGCCTGATGAAGCTTATTGTGTTCGGGCTTACCGTCACATCCTCCTGGGGCAATGGCCATGCGACCCTGTGGCGGTCGCTGTGCCGGGCGTTGATGCGGCGTGGGCATCGCGTCACCTTCTTCGAACGCGATACGCCTTGGTACGCAGGGGCCCGCGACTTCGCCGGTATGTCCGGGTTGGAGACGGTGATCTATCCCGAATGGGACAGCGTGTGGCAACGCGCGGAAATGGAGCTGACGGGGGCGGATGTGGCGATCGTAACATCCTACTGTCCGGATGGTGTTGCCGCCTCCGCGTTGGTACTGTCCTCCGCCGTGCCTGCTCGGGTGTTTTACGATCTCGACACGCCTGTCACCCTGGATCGCCTGGCGGCGGGCGAGCGGCTGACCTATCTGCCGCCCGAAGGACTCTCCGGCTTCGACCTGGTGCTGAGCTTCACCGGCGGTGCAGCATTGGACCGGCTGCGCGCGGAGCTCGGCGCCCGGCGCGTCGCACCGCTCTATGGCAGCGTGGACCCGGCGTCGCATCAGCCGGTTCCACCGGAAGCAGAATACCGTGCGGATCTATCCTATCTCGGCACTTATGCCGCCGATCGGCAGCCCGCGCTGAAGCGGCTATTCGTGGAAGTGGCACGATGCCTGCCAGAACGACGCTTCGTCATAGGTGGCGCGCAGTACCCGCAGGATTTCCCCTGGGCGGAGAACATCTTTTTCGTCCGCCACATGCCACCGCCACAGCACCCGGCCTTCTTCTCCTCCTCGCGGCTCACGCTCAACGTCACACGGCGTGCGATGGCAGTGTTGGGCTGGTGCCCCTCCGGCCGCCTATTCGAGGCTGCGGCCTGCGGCGCCCCGCTCCTCAGCGACTGGTGGGAAGGGCTGGACCATTTCTACATACCCGACGAGGAGATCCTGATCGTCCACGGTACGGAGGATACGATCTCCGCCCTCGGCATGGATGACACGGAACTTCGCCGTATCTCCACCCGCGCACGGCAACGCACCCTGGAAGAACACAGTTGCGACCGCCGCGCCGCTGATCTGGAAGCCGCGCTCGACCGGATCGCCTCACCCGCGGCGGAAATGGGGGCTTGAGCATGTGGGGCATCATTCCGGCGGCCGGCATCGGCAGCCGCATCCAGCCTTTGGCCTTCTCGAAGGAGTTGCTGCCAGTCGGCAGCCGCCTGGAAGGCAGCGTGGAACGCCCACGCGCGGTCAGCGAGCATCTGATCGAGCGTATGATCGCCGCCGGCGTGAACAAGATCTGCTTCGTCATCGCCCCGGGCAAGAGCGACATCATCAACTACTACGGGGCACGCATCGGCCCCGCCCGCATTGCCTATGTGGTGCAGGCGAATCCCGCTGGATTGTGCGACGCGATCTTCTGCGCCAGCCCCTTCATCGGCGCCGAGGAGCCGGTGGTGGTCGGCCTTCCCGATACCATCTGGTTCCCGGAGAACGGCCTGGCGCTGCTGCCCGATGGCCTGCTCTCCTTCCTCCTTTTTCCTGTGGAGCATCCCGAATTCTTCGACGCCGTCGTGACTGATGCCGAAGGGCGGGTGGAGGAAATCCAGGTGAAACGGAAGGATGCCTGCTCCCACTGGGTCTGGGGCGCCTTCAGGATGCCCGGCCATGTGCTGCACGAACTGCACGCGCTGTGGCAGGAGCCGGGGCATGGCGACGAGTATTTTGGCACGCTGGTCAATGCCTGGCTCACTCGCGGCGGTGTGGCGCAGGGCGTCCGCGGAGGCGGGACCTATGTGGATGTCGGCACCATGCACGGCTGGCGGGAAGCGGTCGCCCTGCTTGGCACGCACCCATCCAGCCAGGATCACGAGGCACTGCCCTTCCGCGCCTTGCAGCAGCGTGCCGCCCTGCACAAAGCAGCGGCGCGCTCGGACCAGCCCTTGGCCGCGAATGACGCGTCGCCTCCTGCGTCGGAAACGTTCGTGGAATAGGAATGGACAGCGCGGGTTTCCTTTCCTGGCTCGGCTCGGGGACAGGCGTGACGGAACTGCCCCTGCTCATCGTCGTCGCACACCCGGATGACGAGGCGATCGGGCTCGGCGCGCAATTGCCGCGCTTCCGCGATGCAGCGATCCTGCATGTGACGGATGGAGCGCCGCGCGACGGGCGGGATGCCGCTATGCACGGCTTCGCTGATACCGGCGCCTATGCTGCGGCGCGGCGGGCCGAGCTGCTGGCGGCGCTGGAGCTGGCCGGCATCGACGCGGACCGGGCACTGGGCCTCGGCATTCCGGACCAACAGGCGGCGCTGAACCTGCCGGACCTTGCCCGCCGCATCGCCGGCATCGTCGCGGAAAAATGCCCTACCATCCTCGTCACCCATGCCTATGAGGGGGGCCATCCCGACCATGACGCAACTGCCTTCGCCGTGCATGCCGCGCTGCGCCTGCTGACCGCCCCGCGCCCGATGCTCCTGGAGATAGCCTGCTACCACGCCGGACCGGATGGCATCGTATTCGGTCGCTTCCTTCCCGTGGACGGTTGCGATCCAGTGGTGATTACGCTTTCGCCGCAGGCCCATGCGCTGAAGCAGCGGATGATTGGCTGCTTCACTACGCAACGGGAGGTTCTGACTCCCTTCCCCACTGACTTCGAATGCCTACGTTTGGCACCGCATTACGATTTTACCCGGCCACCACATCCGGGCCAGCTGCAATATGAGAATCTCCCCCGGGGCCTGACCGGCAAGCACTTCCGCCGCCTCGCCGCTCAGGCCCTGCAAGAGCTCGGCATGGGAAGCGCATCCTGAGCCTCACCGTCCTGCAGGTCGCCTATCCCTTCGCCCCGGTCGGCCCGGACGCCGTGGGTGGCGCCGAGCAGGTGCTGAGCCGGCTGGACCACGCCTTGCCAACCATGGGCCACCGATCGGTCGTGGTGGCCTGCGAGGGTTCGGCCACGGCGGGCGCCTTGCTTGCCACGCCACTGCCGGAAGGCACGGTTTCGAATGCGGCACGCCGGACCGTGCAGGCAATGCATCGCCGCAACATCGAACAGGCGCTGGATCGGTACACGGTGGATCTGGTGCACATGCACGGGCTGGATTTCCATGCCTGTCTGCCCCCGCCCAGGGTGCCAGTGCTGGTCACGCTGCATTTGCCGCCGGCCTGGTATCCGCCGGAGATCTTCCGGCCGGCACGGCCGGACACCTGGCTGCACGCGGTTTCCTGGTCACAGTACCGCGCCTGCCCGCCATCTCCCGCCATGCTACCACCGGTAGGAAACGGCGTGCCAGTGGGGGATTTGCCGGCCAGGGTCTCGCGCCGCAATTTCGCCCTTTGCCTGGGCCGCATCTGCCCTGAGAAGAACCAGCATCAGGCGTTGGAGGCCGGCAGCATCGCCGGCCTGCCCGTGCTGCTCGGCGGCCAAGTCTTCCCTTATGCCGAGCATGAGCGCTACTGGCATGATACCGTCGCGCCGCTGCTGGCGCACGGCCCGCACCGCTTTCTCGGCCCGGTTGGCTCCACGCGCAAGCGCCGGCTGCTGAGCGCCGCCCGCTGCCTTCTCTCCACCAGCCTGGCGCCGGAGACGAGTTCGCTCGTGGCGATGGAGGCGCTGGCCTGCGGCACGCCCGTCATCGCCTTCCCCTCCGGCGCGCTGCCGGAAATCGTCGAGCATGGCGTTACCGGCTTCCTCGTGGAAAATCCGCGCGAGATGGCAGCGGCGATCCGCGCCGCCGCCACGCTCGATCCGGAGGCCTGCCGCGACGCGGCGCGCCGGCGATTCTCCGCCGCGACGATGGTGGCGCGCTATCTCGATCTGTATGCGCGACTGATACAGCGGGGGCACGCCCATGCCGCCACCGCCTGAGACATCGCTGCGCATCGAGGAAACCACCGCAACGGAAGAGCTGGAACGGCTGCGGCCGGACTGGGGCAGGCTCTGGGCGCTGGTGTCCTCCGCCACGCCCTTCCAATCGCCGGACTGGCTGATCCCCTGGTGGCGGCATATCGGCAAGGGTGAATTGCTGACCCTCGCCATCAGGCATGGCACCGAGCTTGTCGGGTTGCTGCCCTTCTACATCTACACGCTCCCCGAGGATGGCAGACGCTGCCTCTTCCCCCTCGGCATCGGCACGACCGACTATCTGGACGCCCTGATCGCGCCAGGGCGCGAGGACGAGGTGATGGGTCTCGCCTTCCGCCATCTCACCGCGCAGCGCGACCGCTTCGACTTCTGCGAATGGCCGCAGCTCCGCCCTGGCTCGCCATTGCTGGAAGTGCCGGCACCGGCCGGCTGGTCGGACCGGACCGACCCCTCCGAGCCCTGCCCAGTCCTGTACCTGCCGCCCGCCGTCCACGCGCTTGGCACCGTCGTCTCGCGCAAGACGCTGCGCGACCTGCGGACCGTCCGCAAGCGCGCAGAGCAGGCAGGCACCGTGCGCTGGGAGAGCGCCAGGGAGAAGAACCTGGATGAACTCTTCAATGCCCTGCAGCGCCTGCATGCGGCGCGCTGGGCAACGCGGGAGGAGGCCGGCGTGCTCGCCTCCTCCGCCGTGCAGGCGGCGCATCGGGAGGCGCTGCCGGGGCTGCTGCGCAGGGGCCTCCTGCGCTTCGAGGTGCTGCACTTGGATGGCGGGATCATCGCCGTCCTCTATGCCCTGATGGATCCGCCTGAACGCGTGAGACGGCGCCTCTATTTCTATCTCGGCGGCTTTGATCCGGCACATGAGAGGCTCAGCCCCGGGATGCTGCTGGTCGGGCATGCCATCGAGCAGGCGATCACCGAGGGCATCGCCATCGCTGATTTCCTGAGGGGGCGGGAACGCTACAAGTATTTCTGGGGCGCGGAGGATACCCCAACCTTCCGCCGCGTCCTGGCACCACCGGAAGGAGGGCCGTGATGCGCGGCCTGGTGATCGTGCTGGACAGCGTCGGTGCCGGTGGGGCGCCGGATGCGGCACAGTACGGGGATGAGGGTGCAGACACGCTCGGCCATCTGCTCCAGCAGGCCGGGCTGCATCTTCCGGTGCTCTGGTCTCTCGGCCTCGGCCGCACCATGGGGGTTGAGGTAGATGGCATACCACAGGCCCGGCATGGCCGCATGCGGGAACGCTCGACCGGCAAGGACAGCACAACCGGACATTGGGAGATCGCCGGCGTGGTGCTCGACCAACCCTTCGCGCTGTTCGGCCGCTTTCCAGATGCACTCGTGCAAGCCATCGAGCGCGAGACGGGTCTCCGCTTCATCGGCAATATCCCGGCCAGTGGCACACAGATCATCGCCGATCTGGGCGAGGTGCATCTGCGCACCGGCTGCCCCATCCTCTACACTTCCGCCGATTCCGTCCTGCAGATCGCGGCACATGAGGAGGTGATCCCGGTGGAGCGCCTCTATACCATCTGCGAGGTGGCGCGCCGCCACGCGGATGCTTGGCACATCGGCCGCGTCATCGCCCGCCCCTTCATCGGTGCCCCCGGTGCCTTCACCCGCACGGCGCGCCGGCACGACTTCTCCATGCGCCCGCCGCCCACCGTGCTGAACGCAATCAACGACGCAGGGCTGCCGGTGAGAGCCATCGGCAAAATCGCGGATCTCTTCGCCGGCCAGGGGATCACGGAAACGCATCCGACGGAATCGAACGCCGATGGCATGCGCATCACCGAAGCGGTGTGGCGCGATACGGAATCGGGCCTTGTTTTCACCAACCTGGTGGATTTCGACACGCTCTACGGCCACCGGCGCGATCCGCAGGGCTATGCGCGGGCGCTGCGCGAATTCGACGACTGGCTCGGCGGATTCCTGCCTGCCTGCAAGGCGGAGGACCTCGTCATCATCACCGCCGACCATGGCAACGACCCGACCTTCCGCGGTACCGACCATACGCGGGAGGAAGTCCCCCTCCTCGTCCTGCACAAGTCGCGCCGCGATGCGCTCGGTACGCGGGAGAGCTTCGCCGATATCGCCACGACCCTGGCCGAATTCTTCGGTCTTCCACCCTGGCCAACCGGCGCATCCTTCCTGGCCTGATCGGGGGTTGCTTGGCGCAGGACCCGGCCGTTCATCGCCTGTCGCGGATCCCCGCCGCCATGCGCCCGGCGGTGCGGGACTGCCTGCGCGGCGGCATCTCGGCACCGGTCGCTCTCATGCGGTGCATGCTGTCGGGGATGCCTGCCGCAGCCGTGATCGCTGCGCTCGAAGTCTCCCGGGCGGACGCGCCAGGAGACACCCGGCTCACGGAACTGGTCGTGCTGGCGCAGCGGCAACGCGAGAGGCTGGCGCTGCTGGAACGCATGGTCCGCGCCGGCTCGGACCACCGCCCGGCACCTTCAACCGCTGCCGGTGTCGCTGCCAGCCGCGCCATGTTCGACCGGCTGGTCCGCATCAGCCCGGAGGCCAGCGTCGCCGCCTATTCCCTCGGCGACCCCCTGCTGCTGGAGGAGGCGACGCACGAGATACTGGCCTGGCTACGCAGCCTCGGCCTGCTGGAGGGGCGCCCGGATGTGCTTGATCTCGGCTGCGGCATCGGCCGGCTGGCTGCGGCGCTGGCGCCCCATGCGGGCAGCGTCCTCGGGCTCGATGTCTCGCCCGGCATGGTACAGGCGGCACGGGAGCGTTGCGCGGGAATCGCCGGGCTTCGTTTCGAACTCTGCTCCGGCCATGATCTCGCGGGACAGGAGGATGCCGGCTTCGACCTGGTGCTGGCCGTCGATGTCTTCCCCTATCTGGTCCAGGCCGGCCTTGATCTCGCGGAACGGCATGTCGCGGAGGCGGCCCGCATCCTCCGGCCGGGCGGCAGCCTGGTGATCCTGAATTTCAGCTATCGCGGCGCAGAGACCGACCGCTCCAACCTTGCCCATGCGGCGCGGCGCGCCGGCCTCGTCGTGCTGCGGAACGGTGTGCGGGAACTGTCGCTCTGGGACGGCCTGGCCTTCTGGCTCCGGCGCCCCTGATGCCCGGGCGGCGGCCGGCCTGGCTCAGCCGGGTGACAGGGCGGAAGCTCCCGCATCCGCCAGCCTGCACAGCAGCGCTGGAACCTCAGCGGCAGCCACTGGCCTGCTGAAGAGGAATCCCTGCGCCTCGTCACAGCCTTCGCGGCGCAGCATCTCGCATTGCCGCCAGGTTTCCACGCCCTCCGCCGTCACGCCCATGCCCAGCCCGCGGCCGAGCGCCAGGATGGCGCGGACTATGGCGCTGTCCCCCGCCCCGTCCGGCAGGCCCGCGACGAAGCTGCGGTCGATCTTCAGCCTGTCGAAGGCGAAGCTGCGCAGATAGCCGAGGGAGGAATAGCCGGTGCCGAAATCGTCCATCGCCACCTGCACGCCGAGGCCCCGCAACCCCCGAAGCGTGGCGAGATTCGCCTCCTCATTGCGCAGCAGGACGGTTTCCGTGACCTCCAATTCCAGCCGCCCGGGCTGCAGGCCGGATGTGGCCAGTGCCTCGGCCACGGCCGGCAACAATCCGCCGTCCCGGAACTGGACGGGGGAGAGGTTCACGGCAAGCCCTACCTCCTCCGGCCATCCGGCTGCCTCCTCGCAGGCCCGGCGCAGCACCCAGTCGCCGATCTGGCGGATGAGGTCGGTATCCTCTGCAATGCCGATGAACTCGTCCGGAGAGATGCGTCCCCGCTCGGGATGGTGCCAGCGCAGCAACGCCTCCAGGCGCCGGACGCGGCCGGTGCGCAGGCAGACCAGGGGCTGGTAGAGCAATTCGAATTCGCCCCTCTCCAGCGCGCCGCGCAGGCTGAACCGGAGCAGCTCGCGCGCCCGCAGCAGCGCATCCGTGCCGGGCACGAAGAAGCGATAGGTTCCACGCCCCTCCGCTTTCGCCCGTTGCAGCGCGGCATCCGCCCGCTTCAGCAGTTCGGCCGCCTTCATGCCGTCGTCCGGTGCCAGGGCGATGCCAATGCTCGTCCCGGCGAAGACGCGCTGGCCCTCAATCTCATGCGGCACGGCCAGCGCCTCGATGATGCGCCGGGCGAGCGCCACGGCCTCCTCGGGCGCCGCGATTCCGGGCCTGAAGACGGCGAATTCGTCGCTGCCGAGGCGGGCAACCATGTCGCCTTCCGCCAGGCAGGCGCGCAGCCGCTCGGCGACCCGGCGCAGCACGCTGTCTCCGGCCGCATGGCCGAGCGTGCCGTTGAGCGCCTTGAACTGATCGAGGTCGAGGCAGAGAACCGCGGTCCGCCGCCCCTCGTCCTTCCCGGCCTGCGCCAGCGCCTGGGCAAGTCCATCGCGCAGCAGCCGGCCGTTGGGCAGGCCGGTGAGCGGATCGTGGTGTGCCATGTGCTCGATCCGCGCCAGGGCATGCCGCTGCGCCGAGATGTCGCGGAAGGAAATGGCCAAGCCGGCATCAGCAACGGGACGGACATGCACCTTCAGCCACAGGCCGGGCGGATCGAGGAATTCCTCGAATTCCACGAAGCGATGCCGCTCCATCGCCAGGCGGCAGCGCTGGCCGAAGCCGCTATCGGCCACCTGCGGGAAGACCTCCCAGAGACTGACGCCGGGAAGCTCGAGGCCTGCCGCGATCATGCTGGCCGCATGCCGGTTTGCGCAGGTGATGCGCCAGTGGCGATCAACCAGGAGGACGCCGTCGGCGGTGCCCTCCAGCACCGCACCCAGGCGCGCGGCCGCGACCTCCGCGGCATTCTGCGCCAGTCTGACTTCGGTGATATCGCGCGAAACGGCCAGCAGCCGGGCTGGACGGCCATCGGCACCGGGAATGAGGCAGATGGTGACATCCCACCATTTCGGCGCCCCCCTCGCCGTCGGGCAGTAGCCGCTGAACCGCGTCGTCCGGCCCGTCCTTGCCTCGGCGATCGCCGCCCGAAGCGAATCGGCCTCCCCGGCTGGCCAGAAGCCGGCCCAGGGCCGGCCACGCAGAGGGGCGAAGCTGTTGCGCTCCATCAGCCGCAGCCCCCTGGAATTGACGAAGAGCAGCCGCCCTTCGAGATCGAGCACCAGCACGCAATCGGGGCTGCTCTCGACGAGGTCGCGCACGAAGCGGCGGTTGGCCTCCTCCGTCGCGGACAAAATCCTTCGACCGGACGGAGCCGGGATCCTCGCCGGCCGGTTCGAGTCCGGTCCGGGCTTCCGTTCCTCGCCCGAGAGCATGTGGCGGGCGTCCCCTTCGCATGTTCGCCGGTCGGGGGAATACGCTCACGCGAACGTGATCGCAACATCCACCGCTCGGCAAGATGCTCATCCAGGCGGTTCCCGTTCCGCATCCCCCCTGCATCTGGTCCGTGCGCGTGGCGTTGGTTCCGGGCGGGTGCCGGCGGCCAGGATCGTTCCCGCACGGCCCCGCGCAATGACAGGAGAGTGTGATGGCAGGACAGGGCCAGAAAGGCACCGGCAAACACGGCCACAAGGACACGCAGGAACCTCGGCCGCATCACGAAGGGCAACAGGGTGGCGCGCAGCACTCCCGGCAGGGCAGCGAACATCGTTCATCCGAAGCGGGCCGCAGCGGCGGCGAGCATCGGTCCGGGGAGGAGAATCGGAGTTCCGGCAGCGATTCGCTGAAGGAGCGGGAGTATCGCGACTCTCAGGGCAACATCCACCACCACACCAAGACCTATGAGGAGCAGCACGGCAAGGACAAGAAGTAGGGGATGGCCATTGCAATCGGCGACGCAAAGGGCATCACCCTGAACATCGCCAACGCCGAGGACCTCGACCGCATTGGCGGGTTCGGCCAGGACCGCGTCCGCCGCATCATCGGGAACCGCCCCTTCCGCTCCTGGGACGGCCTCGGGAAGGCTGGGGGATTCGGCGGGACATTGGCGGACGCACTCCGGCAGACCGGTGCCGCATAGGCGGCCGCAAGGGAAGCCCCGAGCACTAGCCTCCGGTCGCCCTGGACGTCGCTGCCCAGGGCGCGCGGCAGTAGTTCAACAAGATCCGCACAAGCCGCCCCGTCCTGCGGGGTGCAGCGGACAGGAGGGAGGCGTGAGATGGCAGAGCTTGTCGTGGTTGGCTTCGACAACCCGCACGAGGCGGATCACGCCCTCACGGAACTGGCGCGGCTGCAGCGGGAATACCTGGTCGATCTGGAGGATGCGGTGGTCGCCATCCGCGGCCCGGATGGCCGGCTGCAATTGAAGCAGAGCCTGGATCTCGTCGGCGCCGGCGCCGCCTCGGGCGGGCTCTGGGGCGCCATGTGGGGATCCCTGGTCGGGTTGCTGTTCCTGAACCCGCTGCTTGGCCTCGCCGCCGGGGCGGCACTGGGCGCCGGCGCGGGCGCGCTGTCGGGCAGCCTGGCCGATTACGGCATCAACGACGACTTCATCCGCTCGATCGGCAATACGCTGCAACCCAACAGTTCGGCGCTCTTCGTGCTGGTGCGCAAGGTACAGCCGGAGAAGGTCCTGGCGGAATTGTCGCGGTTCCGTGGCCGGGTGCTCCGTTCCTCCCTCTCGCCGGAGCAGGAGGCGAGGCTGCAGGCCGCTCTCTCCGGCTCCTCGGTCACCATGCCCGGCAGCGCGCCGGACGGCGGCCCGCCGCCCACGGGAGACAGCCCCAAGCCGCATGGCGACCCGCTGGCAGGACGGCCACCCGGTCCCGAAATGCAGCGGGGCTGATGGCGTCGGCGCCTC
>Ga0207747_1001180_pt1 | contig 20350 bp, 24 predicted proteins | sample HigsolmetaGSP11D_FD_184839 | JGI IMG/M metagenome (GOLD analysis project Ga0207747, IMG submission 184839) | High solid enriched microbial communities from the Joint BioEnergy Institute, USA - SP1-1-D (SPAdes) | ecosystem: Engineered > Bioreactor > SSF (Solid state fermentation) > Aerobic >...
AAATTCTGCAAGTACGCCCAAAAAAGGACAAACAGAATATTTGTAAACCAAAGATACAAAATACCCCAATTTATTTGGGTTTCTTTTAAAACTCTTTTTAATAAAAATCTAATTTTGCAAAACTCTCAATTTTACAAAAAATTTTTCAAAATTATTCTTTTCTAAGAATATATATTTTTAAAAATATATGAAGATCCGATTATTGTTTTTCATTATAAAGCCAAAAAATATAAATTACCATCCATAATTTGGATGATAATTTATATTTCATTTAAGACCGAACGATGCATTTCGAATGTACTAAATTAAAATTGAATCACTTTTGGTTCTTTTCCTTTTGAATTCATAATCCGAATTTGAGAAGGAACAATTTTTAGCACCACCATGTTCGGGTCATCCGGGCCATCAAACCAAAATCTCAATACTTTATTCCATACTTTTTCCTTCATTCCCTCATCAGAAGATACCTCCGCTTTTCCCTCAATTTCCAAATAGGCATCACCAAATCCTTTTCCATCATATCCTATCAAAATGTGAACATATGGATTATTGGAAAGCTCTTCTACCTTATGGGTATCTTTGCTTGTGACCGTATACAAAGTTAAGTTATCGTTGTAAAAGGTCATATAGCGAGTATGGGGTTTATTGCCTTCAATTGTTGCCATCGTACCTACTAAATTGTCATTCAAAATTTTCTCTGCGATTTCTCGATCGGTTCTTGCCATGTCCATCACTCCATTCATCGTTTTTATTTTTAGTATTTTAAAAAATGCAGTCATTTATGTTAATGAATCGGCCGCCAATATTTCAAAAATTGTTCCGCCTTTGTCCTGCCAAGTTGAATCAACTGTTCTTTTGCATCCTCATCCAAATCAAATTGCGTAGCGTTATAATGCTCCACTGGGATAAAAATAATATTTTTTTCATGCCTTCTGGAAATGTACCGATTATCATGGGCATTCATCATCGCCTTAAATAAGGCCTCAAATAAATGCAGCCCATTATTAATTTTTTGAGGAGGAATTTCTGAAGCTGGACTGCTGAGTTTCAACCCTAAAATAGGCCGAACCCTTTTCCCATTATCATAAATCCACAATGGGAAATTGCTTAATACACCGCCGTCAACAAAGATGGAATCCCCATTCCCGTTGTAAATTTTTACTGGTTCAAAGAAAAACGGTATGCCACAGCTCATTCTTAAAGCTTTTGCAACCGAAAACTCTCTCCAATCTTTCCCATATAAATGCAAATCATCCGGCAGCACAATCATCCGACCGTTTGTTAAATCTGAGATAACCACTTTTAATGAATCTTTTGGCAAATCTCCAAAGGTATATACATTTTTTTCCGCTAATTTTTTCCACAGCCATTTTTCAAGCGCTTTTCCTTTATACAATCCTAAGCGAATATATAAATTCAACCATTTCATGAAAGGAAGGGTTTTCGAAAACTTCGGTGCATCGAGCAACGATTTTGTATCCAATTCTTCCAATGCCTTCTCCATTTCCTGCACTGTATACCCAGCTGCAATAAAAGCTGCCACAATGGAACCGGCGCTTGTTCCAGCCACTCTTTTAAAGGTATATCCTTTTTCCGACAATACTTGAAGGGCACCGATAAAGGCAAAAGCTTTTACTCCACCGCCTGAAAAAACACCATCTATTTCCATTTACCTCTCCCTTATTTTTCATTGGTATAATAATGTAAGAAAAAATAAGGGATTTTAGAACTTTTTATCGAGAAGAATCGAAAGGGGTTAGTAAAAAATTCGCAAGCTGTGTATATGCAGCTTGCGAATGGGTTGTCGAATGTTATTCATTTAAAATAGAAGGATTTTGCTTGCTGGATGGCTTGCCTTTGTTTTCATTTTGATTTGCTTTTTTTGCTTTCTCATTTTGGCCAATCACATCCAAATCATCCGGGCTTAAATCATACCCATAGCCATATTCTTCTCGATCTAATGATTTTTCTTTTTTCTTCGCCATATCGGTCACCTCCATCAAACATAATGTGTCCCAAATTCTCCAATTTATGCGGAAGGTGAAAAATTGAAAAGTTCACTACAACTAACGAATTTTAGGAAGAAAAATATACAAAATAAAAATTGCTTCAACGCAAACAAAAAGGATCAGCCTTCACCCACAAAGGATGAAAGCTGATCCTTTCTTGCTAGCCGTTCAGAACTTGCAAGAAGTTCTGATCAGAAGAACCATTATTTTTTCGCAGCTGCGTATTTTTCAGCTACAACGTCCCAATTTACTACATTCCAGAATGCGGAGATGTATTCAGGACGACGGTTTTGATATTTTAAGTAATAAGCATGTTCCCAAACGTCTAAACCAAGGATTGGTGTTTCGCCTTCCATGTATGGAGAATCTTGGTTTGGTGTAGAAGTAACTTTTAATTCGCCGTTTTTATCTACTACAAGCCAAGCCCAACCAGAACCGAAGCGGCCAGCAGCAGCTTTAGCGAATTCATCTTTAAACGCATCGAAGCTGCCGAATTTTGCATCGATTGCAGCTGCTAAATCACCTGTAGGAGCTTTTGCACCACCAGGAGTTAAAATTTCCCAGAATAATGAGTGGTTAGCATGTCCGCCACCATTGTTGCGTACAGCAGTTTGTTTATCTGCAGGCACTGCATCAAGATTTGAGATTAATTCAATTAAATCTTTATCTGCGAATTCTGTGCCTTCAACAGCAGCATTTAAGTTTGTCACATACGTATTGTGGTGTTTCGTATGGTGAATTTCCATAGTTTTTGCGTCAATATAAGGTTCTAATGCGTCATATGCATAAGGTAATTTTGGTAATTCAAATGCCATGAAAATTTCCTCCTTTTGTATAAATCAGTAATTTCTTACCTCTTCTATAAGATTATCAGAATAAATATAGCCATTCAATTATTACGCTCAGCCTTCATGCTATTTCAGACTTTTGACTGAAAATATGATAAACCGCTGAAACCCAACCAAACTCACTATTTCCCTTCAACGGATTTTTTATACGATGGCGACGATAAAAATTATAATCATCACCAATTGAAGAACACATTTCGTCACCACAGAAGTTAAAAAACCAACAAGGGAACCGAAGCCTGCCCGGACTGCCTGATATATATTCGTACGAGCAAAGATAAACTCGCCAATCACTGCCCCTAAGAAAGGGCCAATCAGTACGCCTAAAAACGGAATGACAAATGGTCCTATCAAAAGACCAATCGTACTTCCCCAAAGACCTGCTTTTGTTCCGCCAAATTTTTTCACACTAATCAAATTGGCGATTGTATCCGCCAAAAACAAAAGAATGACAAACATGATTTCAATCAGCCAAAACCACCAAGAAAGTTCGGCAAAAGAGAAAAACAATCCGTAAAGGATAAAACCCAACAATAAAAACAGCACTGACGGAATCATCGGGTATATTAAACCAATAAAAGCAATGATAAAACAAGCGATAATCAACAACCAAGCAAGTATCTCCATCTTTTTCCCTCCATACCTGTTTTTACGAGTTGGATTTGAAAAAGTTTCAAGAAAACCAATTTGTTCATTTTTTCTTTTTCCCTTTTCATGTTAAACTTTCAATGGAGGAGAAAATCATGGTTTCGCACATACAATTGTTTATTGACAGCCTATTTCAACCAAAAAAACTTGCGGCCTATCGGATATTATCCATAGGAAAAGTCATTCAATACGTTTTCATACTCATCACTATCGTGACGATTTTTTCATTTATTCAATTTTTAACAGGCGTATCTGAAACAGCCATTCAAATGAAAGGTTTGCAACAATATGTGAAAGACATTCAATGGCTGCTATATCCTTTCGCACTTTTTTTATTGTTTTTTACATCAACCGTACTATTGTTTGTTCGAATTTCCATTTATGCAGCAATCGGTACAGTCTTATTAAAATTATTAAAACGCCGCGGTGAATATCGGCATATGTGGAGAACATCCGCTTTTGCCATCACTTGGTCGACTCTACTTTCTATTCTCTTTTCCTTTTTCAGCCTTTCTAGCGGGCTAGCCACAACCATAAACGCAATCATTACTATTATTCTATTAATTCTGGCTTCCTTCAATTATCCAAAATTAGAAAAAACAAAGTTCTGAATCCTTTCCTGCTTCATATAGTGGAGCAAGGAGGGATTTTTTTTATGAAACGAATTCTATCAATTGCAATGGTCATCCTTCTAGCAGTTGTTATTAAAATAGATTTAACGGATGGAACCGTTCCCTTAATTACCCATTCTGAATCTCAACTTTGCAATGAACAGCTTTCCGTAAAGTCCGTGCCCGTCTTAACAAAAGAAGGCGATACGGTGCAACGCCTGCTTGCTGAATTTCCAACAGATGAAAGAATTTCTTTGCCTGAGCGGATGGCGGATTTTTATAAAATGAACCCTCACTTGAAAAATCAAGCCATCGTTCCTGGTGAATTAATTAAAATTCCGATTTACGCAAGCCAAGAGAATTGCAAAAAATAATAATGTTTCTTCCTTGTCGACACAATTTTACACTGCTAAAATAGTGGAAGTGAAGGTACGGGAAAAGTACCTTAAGAAGGAGAGAGTTTGGATGAGTGAAATTATTCATCGTACAAAAACACGTCCTGTACGTGTTGGGAATTTAACTATCGGTGGAAACAATGAAGTCATCGTTCAAAGTATGTGTACAACGAAAACCCATGATGTAGAAGCAACGGTCGCTGAAATTTTGCGGCTTGAAGAAGCAGGATGCCAAATTGTGCGCGTTGCTGTTCCAGATGAACGGGCAGCAGCAGCCATTCCAGAAATTAAAAAACGCATCCATATCCCATTAGTAGCGGATATTCATTTTAACTATAAACTTGCATTAATGGCAATAGAAAACGGCATCGATAAAGTGCGCATCAACCCAGGAAATATCGGCCGCCGCGAAAAAGTAGAAGCCGTTGTCAAAGCGGCCAAAGAAAGAGGCGTGCCTATTCGGATTGGTGTCAATGCAGGTTCCCTTGAAAGACATATTCTAGAAAAATATGGCTATCCAACAGCAGACGGTATGGTCGAATCTGCTTTACATCATATAAAAATACTCGAAGATTTAGATTTCCATGATATCATCGTGTCCATGAAAGCTTCGGATGTCAACCTTGCCATTGAGGCTTATGAAAAAGCAGCCCGCACCTTCGATTATCCATTGCATCTAGGGATCACAGAATCAGGAACGCTCTTTTCCGGCACAGTAAAATCTGCAGCAGGTTTAGGAGCCCTTCTTTCAAGAGGCATTGGAAATACGATCCGCATTTCCCTTTCTGCTGACCCAGTAGAAGAAGTAAAAGTAGCAAGAGAATTATTAAAAGCCTTTGGTCTTGCATCCAATATGGCCACATTAGTTTCTTGCCCTACTTGCGGACGAATTGAAATTGATTTAATCTCAATTGCCAATGAAATTGAAGAATATATTTCCAAATTAAATGTTCCGCTCAAAGTCGCCGTGCTAGGATGTGCGGTAAACGGACCTGGCGAAGCAAGAGAAGCAGACATCGGAATTGCCGGAGCCCGTGGAGAAGGCCTTCTCTTTATGAAAGGAAAAACGGTGCGAAAAGTGCCTGAAGAAACAATGGTGGAAGAATTGAAAAAAGAAATCGACAAATTGGCAGCAGAAAAATTGGCTGAACGGGAACAACAGCAAATTTAATCTCGAGGGGGGAGTCGCGATGAAGAAAAAACCTCGTTTTGGCATTGATATCGATGGAACTGTTACAACTCCCGATACGCTGCTTCCGCACATCAATAAACAATATAAAACCAATATTGTGCTTGATGATGTCATTGAGTATGATTTTTTAAGCGCATTCCCCCATCCCGTCGACCGAAAAGAGTTTGCGCGATGGTTTAAAGAAAATGAACCTTATTTTTACGCTGTCAGCAAAATTGCCCAAGATGCCCAACGAATTTTAAACAACTGGCATAAACAATATGAATTATTTTATATTTCCGCAAGAGACCATCATTTGTATGATGTGACAAAACGATGGTTTGAAAAACATCAAGTTCCTTACGATCATATTGAATTAATCGGCAGCCACAATAAATTAGAAGCGGCGAAAAAACATCGCATCGAAGTTTTTTTTGAAGACAAGCACGATAATGCGGTCGAACTAGCAGAAGAATTAAAGATTCCAGTGCTTCTTTTCGATACGCCGTATAATCGTAAAGCTATCCCTAGCAATGTCGTGCGGGTGAAAAATTGGAAAGAAGCAAATGAATGGATTGAGCGGCATTTTTAATCATAACCCAAGGCTTGTCCATGAATGTTGTACAAGCCTTGGGATTTTTATAACTCCAATACCCCCTTCATCCACCGCTCCACAAATCTCTCAAACGTAATCCCATATCGATTATAAATATCGTGGTATACAAAATAAACTCCCAGCTTCTCTAACAAATCATCATTGATTTTCATGAATTCTTCCCTTCTAATAGAGTTAAATTCAACAAAAATTAACGGAAATTTCAAATTCCTCTAAACCAACGATGAATTTTTTCGCTATCATGATATTGGGCGCTAGTTTAATCACTAGGAGGTTTCGGAATGAAGAAAGTCCATTTTTTTGTTGCAATTATTATTTCAATAATTCTATTATCCGGATGCAGCAATATGAAAGAGGCAGTTTCTGGCATACAAACACAAGCGGAAAAAGCGAAAAGCGGTTTGACGGTCGATGCTTTTTCTTTGCGTGAAACTGAACTTGAATATAAAAATGAAACCTTTACAGTAGAGGATTTATTTAAAACCATTTTACGTGATGTCCAATGGGAATATGAAAAAAATGAAAATCAAGATTATCTGCTTGTAAAAGGGACATGGAAGGAACCTTTATTTGACGATTTAAATTTATCTGAAGAAGAAAAAAAGGAACTTTCAACGACTGGAAAAATTTATATTCGATTAGTTTTTGAAAAGAATGAACTCATTCCTAGTGAAACAACCGCATCGATGAAGTTGAAAGAAGAAACGTTAGTGGATGAAAAAGGAGAAGATATTCTACATTACTTTTACAATCTGTATTTGAATGTAAAATCGTCTAATTAAAAAAAGCTGACGGCGGCTGTCAGCTTTTTTCATGGACATCTTCCATAATAAAATCAATAAAATCACGCATATTTTCAGGGGAAACTCCGTGGCCAACGGGATATGTTTTGTAAACGACCGTTGCTCCATAATCTTCAAAAAACGCTTTGCTTTCTTCACTCCAGAAAATCGGATAATCGAAATCATATTCCCCATGGGAAATAAAAATTCTAGTTCCCCTCATGTTCTGTTTAAAATATTGCTCCTTCACAAAATTCGGCAAGAATCCTGACAATGAAGCACATGCTTTTATTTGATTGCCCATAACCACACATAATGTTTGGGCAATGGCTGCTCCTTGGTTAAAGCCCGCAACAAAAATTTTCTCCGGATCTAAATGATATTCTTCGATCGCTTTCAAAATGAAATCTCTTATCACAGCGACCACTTTGTCAAAAATAGCTTGTGTAGGCTTTCCTTCCTCTTCAAAAGTATAAAAGGCATAACCCGGATCATGGGTAATAGGTCCTCTTAAACTAAATACATGGCAAACATCTTTCAAATCCCCAATAATTTGCAGCAAATCTTCCTCGTTGCTTCCAAGTCCATGAAACAAAAAAATGGCAGGACTTTTTTGGCTTTTTTCCTTTGGTTCTATATGTTTAAAAGTAAACACTGATTCCATTTTCCTTCCTCCTGTACTGAGCTACGAATGCGAAAACATCTCATTCTTCCTATCAAATTATTTTAACATGAATCCTAATCATAAGGTTTTTATCATTTTGATAAAAATCTTTGAAAAACAACCTGAAATTTCTTTAAAATATATCATTTTCATTATTATTAAAAATTTATCTATGATTTGAAATTGAATTTGGTAAACTATTAATAGATGCTTTTATTCGATGCTTTGTTTGATTCGGGGTAATCATACAACTTGCATTTCAAAGGGGTGTAAAGAATGTATAGGGAAATCACTGTTGATCGCAGTTTATTGTATATCGAGCAATATCATATTGATACATTTAATGAATTAGCCAAGAAATACAGCCAATTTAATTATCTTGTCAAAGAAGGCGCACTTAATTTAATCGATGCATGGATTATTGCTTTTAATATTTGGCTACTGCTCTTGCCTGACAAATACCATATCATACACTCTGCGGGAAAAACCCTATTCTACTCCTCAAATTTTGTCATTCTCACTGCGCTTGAAGAAAATATTCATATAAATCAGCTTAAAGCGAGAGAAAATCGCCCCGAATTACTATATTATATCATTTCTCTACAACTGGCTACAGGAATCAATCGATGGATTTTGCATGTCATGTTGAAGCATGACTTAACAGATATGATTGAGCGCAATAAAAATCGAGTCTATTTTGACGCTCATCTAGGAACAAAAGAAGAAATTCAAATTTTTTTAGAAAACCAATCCAGATTTGTCAAAGCAGCTGTAAAAGAACTGAATTCCACCAATTCCTTTGACAAAATGATTAGGCGTTCGATTAATGAGTCCCATAATGTATATAATGATTATCAGAATAAATCGAAAGAGCCATCTACTTATTAGAAGATGGCTCTTTCGTCAATTTAATTATTTTCTAATGTAGAAGCAACTTCTGCAATCACAACAAGGTTTTCAATTGTAGGGCTTTCTCCATCGCCCCCAGCAGGACGCTTATGGGATTCTTTAAATGCATCACTTTCTCTCCAAGCTTGGAAATCTTCTAGTGTATCCCAATACATGACAACGCTCATTTCATCATAATCTTCAAATTGAGTGCTTACTAATACTTCTACTTTGCGGAAGCCTTTAAATGTTAATAATGGGCCTGGCTGTGTAAAACGCGGCGCCATTTTTTTAGCGAATCCTTTTTTCACTTTGATGCGATTTGTCACTGTGTACATTGAAATAAACCCTCCAACTATTGGGAATAGTGATTATTATCGTTTATATCATAATTTACTAGAAACTTCAATTTTTAAAACTTTCTTCATCATTTTTTGAGCATAACAATTCAAGCAGCTTGAATGCTTTTTCCTGCTGAACGAGCAATTGCTGTGCTTCCTCTAGGGAAACAAGCTGAAAACGAATGTTTTCATAGGGCTTCAGTTGGGCAAGTTTAGGCAAATCAACAGATAGAACTTGAGCAATTTTTGGATATCCCCCCGTAGTTTGGCAATCCGCCATTAAAATAATGGGCTGTCCATTTGGAGGGATTTGAATTGTTCCAAAGGTGACCGCTTCAGATAATAAATTGATGGGTTCTTTTGTGGAGAGAGGATATTCTCCCGCTAAACGATAGCCCATCCGATCTGCCTCTTTTGTAATCGCAAAAACGGAAGTAACAAGGAATTCTTTACTTTCTTCCGTAAATAAATCATACTCGGTGCCTTTCACAATCCGTATGACAACTGGTTCTTTCCAAGAAAGCCAATTCTTCGGCTGAATCCCCCATTTTTCTTTTGAAGAAGGCGCTGACGGCAAAATAGGAAGTTCATCTCCTTTTGCGAGAGACCGCCCTTTAAATCCCCCAATGCGCGCTCGGCTATAGGTGCTGAAGCTATCTAATACTTTTTCTACCCTAATGCCGCCTTTTATGTGCAAATAACCTCTTGCCCCTTTTTGGCAATAAGATAATTTTAAAATGCTGCCCTTTTCCGCAAAAACAGGTTTCCACATAGGACATGGCGTTTCATTTAAAAGGGGATGAAAATTGGCTCCTGTTAAACAAAACACCGCATCACAATTAAATTTCACCGTTGGGCCAATGAGAGTAAATTCCAATGCTGCAGAAGGTGTTTGCTCCAAAATCATTTCTCCAATTCTATACGAGAGCCTGTCCATTGCCCCGCCGACAATCACACCGTACTGCTGATAGCCTCTTCTTCCTAAATCTTGAATCGAAGTGAATAATCCTGGTTTGATTATCGTCAATGTCATCGTCTTTCACCTTCAAGTTCCGCAAATGCTTCTTCCGTAATCGGCACAAAACGAACTCGGTCCCCTGCCCGCAATAAAGTGGGCGGATGTTGTTCTGGCAAGAATAATTTTAAAGGAGTCCGTCCAATAATTTGCCAACCACCTGGGGTTTCAAGGGGATAAATGCCGGTTTGTTTGCCTGCAATCCCAACAGAGCCCGATGGAATTTTCAGGCGGGGTGTTTCTTTGCGCGGCGTTGCAATCCGTTCATCCAGCCCCTCTAAATAAGCAAATCCAGGAGCAAAGCCCAGCATATAGACTAAGTATTCTTTTCCGCTATGGAGTTCAATAACTTGTTGTTCAGTTAAATGATGAAACTGCGCTAGTTCCCGTAAATCCGGTCCATAACTTCCACCGTAGCAGACGGGGATTTCAATAAGGCGTTGCTTTTCCTTTGGCAAAACTACCTCTTGTTGCAGCAATGTTTGGAGAAAGGAGACGATTTTTTTATAAGGCGTATGACCATCCTGTTCCCATTGATGGACTTTCAAAACATCATAATAAATGCAAACATTCGTATAACTTGGGACCACCTCGATTAGACCATCACACCATTCCTTTTCAAGAATGAAAAGAAATTTTTTAATCGATTGATGGACCTCTTGAGATATAATATTGCCAAAATAGACCAATACGGCACATTCTCCCAATGGTTTAAATTGTACGGCCATATTTCAAACTTTCCTCCAATTAATTTAATAGAAGAATTATATCAAAACCATCATTTTTTATGATATATTTTCCATAAATTATATGGATGATGGAGGGTTTATGGTGAAAACAATCGATTTAAACTGTGACATCGGGGAGGATTTTGGAAGATATACCCTTGCCAACCAAAAAGAGATTTTGCAATATGTCACATCTTGCAATATTGCCTGTGGCTTTCACGCAGGGGATCCATCTGTAATGAGAGAAACGGTCAAAATCGCCATTGAAAATGGAGTCAAAATCGGCGCACACCCTGGGCTTCCGGACTTAGTTGGATTTGGGCGAAGGGAGATGGCGATTACTTATCAAGAAGCATATGACATGGTTGTCTATCAGGTAGGCGCTTTGCAAGCCTTTTTAACGATAGAAGGAGAAAAGATGCAGCATGTGAAACCCCATGGAGCTCTTTATAATATGGCAGCAAAAGACCCGGAAATTGCAGAAGCCATTGCAAAAGCCATCTTTGACATTTCCCCTGATTTGATTCTTTTTGGTCTTGCATCAAGCGAGCTGACAAAAGCCGGTGAGAAATTAGGACTTCGCACGGCCCATGAAGTTTTTGCCGATCGGACATATCAACAAGACGGCACATTAACTTCTCGAAAGCAGCCGAATGCAATGATTACAGACCAATCTGAAGCAGTCCAACAAGTAATTCGAATGGTGAAAGAAGGAAAAGTCAAATCATGCCAAGGAGTGGATGTGCTTTTGCGGGCCGATACGGTGTGTATCCATGGTGATGGTGAACATGCAGTGGAATTTGCAAAATTTATAAAACAACAGTTGCAAAATCATGATATTGAAGTAAAAGCCTTCATATAAAATAAATTGTTCCATAACTACATACAGAAAGGCTGCCAAACCATTCTTCAAGGGCAGCCTTTCTCTTTATCTTCCAACTTTTGTTAACACTTTTTCTACCGCATTTTTCATAACAGTTATGTAATTGCAAGATTCCCAATAGCCATTTTCTATATTTTGTCATGCCATTTTTAACATAAAAAATTCTAAAAGAACAGTGTTAGAAGTGGACGAGCGGTAATATGATAGTAAAAAAAGTAGAAGGGAGATTGGATTGAAGCAAAGTGAAATTGGAGGTTTCATCCTTCGAATTGCTTTAGGGGCAACTTTTATTATCCACGGATTAGCCAAACTGCAAGAAGGCATCGCAACAGTCATAGAACGATTTGCCAACTATGATTTGCCGTATCCGGAATTGCTCGCCTACGGAGTGACAGGTCTTGAAATCATCGGTGGAATCTTTCTCATCATTGGATTTTCTATTCGTTTATTTGCCTTTTTATTTATGCTTTTAATGGCTGGAGCGATTGCAACGGTAAAATACAGCGCCGGATTCCTTCATGGGTATGAACTGGATGTCGCTTTAATGGCGATGGCCGCCTATTTGTTTTTTGCCAGCAATCGTTTTCTAGCATTGGACAACTTTATCTCGGAAGGAAAACAGAAGAAAAATAAATAAGAAAAAAGGTAGAACGCGAGCAAAATACTCTGTTCTACCTTTCATTTTTATTGTTTTTTCACTAATTCTAATTCTACTGGTACAAATTCTTCTACTTCTTCACCATTTAAATATTTCACAGCAGTTTCAATAGCTGTTCTACCAATTTCCTCTGGTTTTTGGGCAACACTTGCTGCCATTTTTCCTTCATCAATTTTCTTTAATGCATCGTCCGTTGCATCGAAGCCTATCACCACAATGTCTTTGCCAGCTGCTGAAATTGCTTCAAGGGCACCTAATGCCATTTCGTCGTTTTGTGCAAATACCGCTTCGATATCAGGATGTGCTTGTAGCATATTTTCCATTACAGATAATCCTTCGCTGCGGTTAAAGTTAGCTGGCTGGCTTGAAACAAGATCAACTTTTCCTTCAACAGCTTCTAGGAAACCTTCTCCGCGGTCACGGGCAGCAGATGAACCTGGAACCCCTTCAAGCATTGCTACTTTTGCACCTTCACCTACTAATTCCAATAAATATTCCCCTGCAAGTTTGCCGCCTTCCACATTGTCAGAGGCGATGTGGGCAACCACTTCACCGCTGTCTGCTGAACGGTCCACCGTAATGACCGGAATTCCTGCAGCATTGGCAGATTCTACGGCAGAACCAACTGCTGAAGAGTCTACTGGGTTGATTAATAATAAATCAATGCCTTGTTGAATTAAGTCTTCCACGTCTGAAGCTTGTTTAGATGCATCATCTTGCGCATCGACAATCACTAAATCTACGCCGTTTTCTTTGCTGACTGCTTTTGCACCATCGCTAAGAGTTACGAAGAATGGGTTGTTTAATGTAGAGATGGAAAAACCGATTTTGTAAGAACCTTCTTTTGTTTCTTTTGCTGCGTCATCTTTTTTCTCCAAAGAAGAATCCATTGAACATGCAGATAATACTAGCATTGCAATCACAACGAAAAATAAAAGCCTCATTTTTTTCATCATAAACACTCCTTTTTAGTCTTTTTTGCGGTCTAATAGTACTGCTAGCAATATGACAATTCCTTTCACGACTTGTTGCCAGAAGGAAGAAACACCAATTAAGTTCATACCATTATTCAATACACCGATAATCAATGCACCGATTAATGTACCAAAAATCCAACCTTTCCCGCCATTTAAACTTGTCCCACCTAATACTACAGCCGCAATGGCATCCAATTCATAAGATTCCCCTGCTGTTGGCTGCGCGGAGTTTAAACGGGAAGTTAAAATTAATGCAGATAGCGATGCCATGAAACCAGAGATGGCATATACGGCTATTTTTACAAGGTCCGCATTGATGCCGGATAATTTGGCAGCTTCCTCATTTCCGCCTACTGCATAAACGCGGCGGCCAAATGTTGTTTTGTGTAAGATAAAAGCTAAAACGGCGAACGCAATGATTGTTGTAATTACTGGGATTGGGATTCCTAATAGATAGCCTTTCCCAAATAATTGAAATGATGCATGATCTCCCAATCCAGATATTGGTTTACCGTTTGAATATACAAGGGTTAATCCTCGATAAATCGTCATTGTTGCCAAAGTCGCAATAAATGGGGCCACTTTTCCTTTTGTAATAATCACCCCGTTGAAAGCTCCCAACACAAGTCCAAGGATTAACGCAACCCCCATGGAAACGATTGGGTCTGTTCCACCTGCTAATAAACTGGCGGCAACAGCACCTGTTAATGCAAGAGTTGAACCAACGGATAAATCAATACCTCCTGTGAGAATGACAAAGGTCATCCCAAAGGCAATAATGGCACTAATAGAAACTTGTCTTAACACGTTAAAAATGTTGGAAATAGTTAAAAAGCTAGGATTCATGATGCTTACTACAATAATTAAAAGAATTAAACCAATCAAAGGTCCAAGTTTCGATAGTATTTCTTTCGACGACTTAGTCAACTTGCTCACCTCCTGTTGCAAAATGCATAATTCTTTCTTGCGTCATTTCTTCTTTCGAAACTTCGCCTGTCAATTTTCCCTCATGCATCACAAGGACACGGTCGGCCATTCCGATGATTTCCGGCAATTCCGATGAAATCATTAAAATCGCTACACCGGCCTGTGCTAGATCATTAATAATCTGGTAAATCTCTTTTTTTGCACCAATATCCACGCCGCGAGTCGGCTCGTCCAAAATCAGCACTTCCGGTTCCGTGCCTAGCCACTTGGCAAGGACAACCTTTTGCTGATTTCCGCCACTTAATGATTTGGCGCTTTGCTTTGGACTGGATGTGCGGATTTTTAACTGTTTAATGTATTGATTTACAAGGGATGATTCTTTTTCTTTGCTCACCACACCTGAAGTGGAAACTTTTTTCAAGTTGGCGAGAGAAACGTTTTCTTGGATGGAAAAATCAAGGACTAATCCTTTTGTTTTCCGGTCCTCCGTCACATAACCGATTTTTTGTTTTAATGCATCCATCGGCGATTTAATGGAAACCTTTTTCCCATCAATCAAAATGTCGCCGCTATGGGCTTTTCGATAGCCAAATATTGTTTCCACCACTTCTGTTCTTCCAGCGCCCATAAGTCCAGCCATACCGACCACTTCGCCTTTTCGAACATTGAATGAAATATTTTCGAACAAGCCTTTAACAGTTAAATTCCGAACTTCTAATTTCACTTCTCCAATTTCGGCTTTTCGTTCAGGGAACCGCTCTCCAAGTTCCCTTCCCACCATCATGGCAACAATTTCATCAAAAGTCGTCTCCGGAATATTTCGTTCTCCCACATATTGGCCGTCCCGCAAAATTGTAATCCGGTCACAGATGGCAAAAATTTCTTCCATCCGATGGGAAATATAGACAAAGGAGATTCCCTTTTCTTTTAATTCTCGGATGGTTTTAAAGAGGGTATGGATTTCCCTGTCCGTCAAGGCCGCAGTCGGTTCATCCATGATGATATACTTGGCGTTACTTGCAATGGCTTTTGCAATTTCAATAATTTGCTGCTTTCCGACAGATAAATCTCCAGCCCGCGTCCTCGGATGAACATTCAAACCTAATTTTGAAAGCAATTGTTGGGCTTCTTCTTCCATTTCCCGGCTTTTTAAAATTCCAAATCCGTATGTTTTTTCTTTCCCTAAAAATAAGTTTTCTGCAACCGATAAATCAGGCAAAATATTTAACTCTTGGTGGATGATGACAATTCCGCATTTTTCAGCATCTTTCGTTGATTTAAAGTGAACAGGCTGTCCATCGACTTTAATTTCACCTGCATCTTTTTGATGAATGCCGCCTAAAATTTTCATCAACGTTGACTTACCAGCCCCATTTTCACCCATCAACGCATGAATTTCGCCTTCTCTTAAGTTAAACTGCACATTATTTAAAACGGTATTGCCGTTAAACGCTTTTGAAATGCCAGTCATTTCAATCATTTCATCACCTACTTTTGAAAGAAATCATTTAAAAAATTACACCGCATTGCAAAATGACATTGGCATAAGGCGTTGTTTCACCCGTGCGGATAATGAATTTCGCTTGTTCTGTCATCCGTTTGAACTCTTCATGGGATACATATGAAATATTGGGCAATGTTTTCGTTAGATTATTCCAAAGTTCTGCATTATTTGTTTTGATTTCATCCGCCAGAACGGCCCTTTCTACCACCAAGTCATCCAGCACGACGTCCAAAATTGTTCGGAAACTTGGTTCGCCCAATTTATAAGACAAATCGATACAAGGGACGCCATCGGGAATCGGCAAACCGCAATCCGCAATCACGATTTTATCTGTATGCCCTAATTTCGCAAAACGACCAGCTAATTCTCGATTCAAAATTCCATGCTTTTTCAACGTTGTTGTCCTCCTAAGCGAGCGTATACTTCATCAAGTGTCGGCATGCCACCTTGAGCCCCAAATTTTTCTACAGAAAGAGATGCAGCAATATTGGCAAAATGAATGGATTCATTCATTGTTTTTCCGCTGCAAATTGCATGGGCAAAGGCACCATTAAACGTATCTCCTGCCCCTGTTGTATCAACGGCAGTGGTTTTAAATCCTGGAATTCTTACAATGCTCGTTCCATCATGGAAAGCTGCACCTTCACTGCCTAAAGTGACAATGATTTTGTTAGGATATTCTTTCAGTACCATTTCCCAATCGTTACCAAAAATCACTTCACATTCTGTTTCATTTGGAGTTAAGAATGTAATTTGATTCATCCATTCTGTTTTAAAGTTTTTGGCAGGCGCCGGATTTAACAAAACAGGGATGTTATGTTTTTGGCAAATGGCTAACACATATTCAACGGTATCTACCGGTATTTCCAGCTGCATCATCACTAATTTACTTTCCAGTATGTGATGAATGTTTCGATCAATCATTTCTTTGTCCAAATCATAATTGGCACCTGGAATGACGATGATTCGATTATCGCGATTATGTAGCAAAATATTGGCAATTCCCGTTGCATTTTCTGTCATGCCAATGCTCGATACATCGACCTTTTCATTTTGCAAATTTTGATATAATTCTTTCCCGAAGCTATCCTTTCCAACTGCACCAATCATGCGGACTTTGCTTCCGAGTCTTGCTGCGGCAACGGCTTGGTTTGCTCCTTTTCCCCCCGGAATCGTTTTAAAAAGGGTACCTTGAACCGTTTCTCCTTGTTTTGGAAAAATTTCCGTTTCCACAGCTAAATCCATATTGATGCTTCCAATCACGGTAATCATTGTTTAAACTCCTTTCGAGTCGAGTTGCGCACAATCAATTCGGGATGAATCGCAATATGTTTTTGCTCAATTGTTTTCCCTTCGATTTGTTGAATTAAAAGTTCTGCCGCCTTTTCGCCTAATTGGTAAATCTTTTGTGCAACAGTCGTTAAACTTGGTGTCGTATAATTCCCTAACTGAATTCCGTCAAAACCAATAATCTGAATTTCTTCCGGCACTTTTCTTCCCAATTTTTCGCAGGCTTTCAATGCCCCAATGGCGGAAACGTCACTGCTTCCAAAAATTCCATCAATGGAAGGATGCTTTTCTAAAAATTCAAAGGTAATGTTTTCTGCATCATGCAATTCATAAGGACTTTCAACAATGTGTATATTTATATTTTTTCCCTGAAGCGCTTTTAAAAAACCTTCAAGACGCTCTTCTGAAGAAACCAGCTGCTTTGGTCCTTTTAAAATTAAAAGTTCTTTTGCACCGCATCCCAGCATAAAGCGCCCCGCCATTTCAGCTCCAAGTTTATTGTTTGTCGTGACCGTTGGAATATCCATCTTTGGCACACGGTCTAAAGCAACAATCGGTATATTTATTTCCCCGCTTATTTTTTCATCGGTGGATGTAATAATGATGCCTGCCACATACTCTTGAGTTAACACTTTTAAGTAATGCTTTTCTTTATTTGGATCCTCGTCGGAATTGCATAATATAACCGTATAGCCATATCGATAAGCGGTATCCTCAACAGCACGGGCAAGTTCCGGGAAGAATGGGTTTTCAATATCCGGAATAATTAATCCAATTAAATTGGATTTTTTTGTTGACAACGTTCTCGCCACATGATTCGGAACAAAATTTAATTCCTGAATTGCTCGCTCAATGGCTTCTTTCGATTTTTTGCTTACATAGCCATTTTGATTGAGGTATCTGGATACAGTAGCAACTGAAACATTGGCTCTTTTTGCAACATCATGGATTGTTGCCATTCAATCACCTACAACCCAGCAATTTATGGTACCGGTTACACATTACCGCAAGAAATATGTAATCGGTTACATATTCTAACTCTTTAAATGTGTAATCGGTTACACATTAGTCATACTTTTTTATTTAAGTTAGCAAAATAATCTACTATAGTATGTCACTTTTCATTCATTTAGGCTATACCATTTATGACTGTTCACAAATTGTTCATTATTTTGTAACTAATTGGCAAAATACCGGCTGAAAAAGCACCGCTTATACATGAATTGGGCATTTTAATCCTCAAATAGATTAACCTATTTGGAAAAATAAAATAAAGTAGTGGACGTGAGAAACTCATCCGTTCCTCACGTCCACTTTACGTTTAAAACAATCCGACTGCATTTCCTTTTTCATCTACATCCATTTTTAACGCTGCTGGTGCTTTTGGAAGTCCAGGCATGGTCATAATATCGCCTGTTAAGCAAACTAAGAAGCCTGCTCCTAATTTCGGTATGATTTCTCTGACGGTAACGGTAAAGCCTTCTGGACGGCCCAATAATTTTGGATTATCGGATAATGAATATTGGGTTTTTGCCATACAGATTGGCAAGTTGCCCCATCCGTTTTCTTCGATTTGTTTTAATTGTTTTTTCGCTTGTTCAGCAAAAACAACGCCGGCGCCGCCGTATACTTTTTGCACAATCGTTGTAATTTTTTGTTCGATGGAATCGGATAATTCATATAGTGGCGCAAATTGTTTTGGTTCATTTAATACTTCAAGCACCTGTTTTGCAAGGTCAATGCCGCCCTTTCCGCCTTCTTCCCATACATTAGTTCTTGCAATGCGCACATTTTTTGTTTTTGCCCAATTCAATAGCGCTTTAATTTCATCCTCTGTATCGGTGATAAAGCGGTTCACTGCCACAATTGGTTCAATGCCGAAATTTCTGACGGTTTCCACATGGCGTTCCAAATTGGAAATACCTTGTAACAATGCAGATACATTTTCCTTTGTCAACTCGCTTTTTTCCACGCCGCCATGCATTTTTAATGCGCGAATGGTTGTGACAATGACGACTGCATCTGGATGGAATCCGCCTTTTCTTGCCTTGATGTCCATAAATTTTTCGGCGCCTAAATCTGCTCCAAAACCGGCTTCCGTTACGACAATATCAGCAAGTTTCCGGGCTGTTTGTGTCGCAATGATGGAATTGCAGCCGTGGGCAATGTTTGCAAAAGGACCTCCATGAATAAGTGCAGGTGTTCCTTCAATCGTTTGTACTATGTTTGGCTTGAACGCTTCTTTTAAAATGAGGGTTAATGCCCCTTCAATTCCTAAATCCCGTACAAAAATTGGCTTGCGGTCGTATGTGTAACCAATCAAAATATTCGATAAACGTTCCTTTAAATCCTCAATGCTTGCGGCTAAACAAAATACAGCCATAATTTCAGAGGCTACCGTAATATCAAAACCATCTTCCCTTGGTATCCCTTGAGTTGGTCCACCTAATCCAACGACCACTTTTCGAAGGGCCCGGTCATTCATGTCTAAAACGCGCTTCCAGATGATTCGTCTTGGGTCAATGTTCAGCTCGTTTCCTTGATGAATATGGTTGTCGATGATGGCAGAAATTAAGTTGTTGGCTGTTGTAATAGCATGAAAATCTCCATTGAAATGTAAGTTAATTTCTTCCATTGGCAGCACTTGTGCATAGCCGCCTCCTGTTGCCCCTCCTTTAATGCCAAATACAGGTCCTAAAGAAGGTTCACGAAGAGCAACCATCACCTTTTGATTTAATTGTTTTAATGCGTCGGAAAGTCCAATGGTAACAGTCGTTTTGCCTTCCCCGGCAGGCGTTGGATTTGTCGCAGTGACAAGCACAACTTTTCCTTTCGGCTCTCCTGGGATTTTCGCCGGATCAATTTTTCCTTTATAGCGCCCATATTGTTCAAGGGCATCTTCAGGAATATGGGCACTTCTTGCAATTTCACTAATCGGTTTCATTTCTGCATTGTAGGCAATTTCCAAATCTGTCAACGGTTTTGTTACTGTCATAACCATTCCTCTTTCTTTTGAAGCTGATTATTGAATTTTCATAACTGTGTACTAGATTAAAATGGCTAAAAAGGCAAATATAAATACAATCAATGTGAGGTTTACCATTAAGTTTTGGATTGCTCACTTTTTATCCATTTTTTTATAAACAATTCTTCTAAAAATTCTTTGCCAATACCATTCGCCCCATGGTTACCATTATACTATTATTCTTGTACAATTCCCCATAGGTTTTTTCATTTAAATGTTGGAAAATATATTATTTTTCATTACTGAGCATTTTGCACATTTTTCAACCCAAGAGTCATAAGGTTTTCTAAAGCATAAAAAAGGACTTCACCCCTTATTTGTAGAATTTTGAAGTGACCAAACCACAAAAATCCATAAGGAGGAAGTCACT
>Ga0207747_1001181_pt1 | contig 20271 bp, 13 predicted proteins | sample HigsolmetaGSP11D_FD_184839 | JGI IMG/M metagenome (GOLD analysis project Ga0207747, IMG submission 184839) | High solid enriched microbial communities from the Joint BioEnergy Institute, USA - SP1-1-D (SPAdes) | ecosystem: Engineered > Bioreactor > SSF (Solid state fermentation) > Aerobic >...
AGTCATGATGCGCCCTTCTGCCAGCGGGCGAAGCAGTTGGTTCGTAATGAACATGGAAATAGTCCGGTCAAGATCCGGTTTCAGGAATAAGGTTCCGGGAGGATTCATAGAAGTTCACGGATTCAGGTACATATCCTGTCCGGCTGAAATTTCCAAAGATTCCGGGTGAATGGCCGGCGAATCACCGTTTCGCCCGGTTTTTGTGGACATATTGGAGGCGGGCTTCACCAGATTTTTTTGGACATTTCGCGGCTTACCCTGTTTTTTGGGACATATTAGCCCCCCATTTCCCCTGTTTTATTGCAAATTGCAATTCTTTACCCGGTTTTATTGGACATATTCCCGCCGCGTAGGCTTGTTCCGAAGAAGCAAATGGCTTGCGTACGTCCCGAGGTATGAGGAATATGACCACTCATTTCTGACGCGCCAAAGTTGGCCGGGGCGGAATATGACCACTTTTTTCGGGTCAAGGCGGAATATTACCACAAATTTCGGGTCGATAGGACCACTTCAATCTGGTCAAAAGCCCCCTCTTTCCGGGCGTCTGACGCCCTGTTCGCAGAATATCGTCATCCACATGGAATAAGTTCACATTATGACGGGCCATCCGCCCGGTTTGAGTGGTCATATGTCAGCCGATTTGCAGGCACAGGAACATCTTCGTCCGAAAAAAGTGGACATCTCACCCGGAAAAAGCGGGCATGTCAGCAGCCGAATTGCAGGTGAGGGGTTCTGATCGGCAGGAGAAGCACTCCCCCTAATTTAAGAAGAACTTAGTGGGACACTTGGGTTTGTGCAAGGCGGGCAAACCCGCCCGCCTGTACGTTATGCATGTTTCAGGTATCGTTGAACTGATGATTTCGAAAAACCTGTCATCCTGCTGATTTGCCGGATGGACAAGCCGGGGTGAGCCTCAAGAATCTGGCGCACCTGCCGAATTTTTTCTTCCATTCTTGCCGTATTCATGAGGCGTGTCGGCCTGTTGGCCGCCCTTCTTCGCTGCTCCTTTCTCTCGCGGTCCCGCCGCTTTTTCTCCTCGGGGCCGATGATCGTCGCCAGTTCCCGCTGTTCCTCGTGAGAAATGTTCAACTGCTCAATGATCTTTTCATTGCTGTAAAAGTAGGAAAGGGTTTGATAGGAAGCAGGATTTTTGCGGTTGATGGAACAACCGGCTTTTTCGTTCTGACTCTGCCACATTTTTTCCGCGCTCCGGGTGGCCTGTTCCACTTCTTTGGGGGGGCAACGGTTCGGAGAACATTTCATTCAGTCGGCGGGTTTTTTCGAGGGCTTCTTGGGGGTCGTTTGTGAGGAGCAGCATGAGGTAGCGGTACAGAAACAGCGTACATTCCCTGTAGCCGTCCATCTCTCCGCGCCGCAAACGAACCAGTTTTTCCAGATCCCTGGCGCGGGCAAGATGAAGGGTGCGGGGACTGAATTCCGTTTTCCGTGAACCGTTTTGGGATTTGGAGTGTCGGGAAGGTTGGCGGCGGAGGGAGGGATTTTGAAGGGAAGTTGCGGAAGGCTTGCCGTGCGAGACAAGTTCGGGAAGCCATTCATCCGCGAGGATTTCCATCGAATAGGGCTCGGCAAGATATTGAACCAGGTAAATTCTCCTGCCGGTTTTCGAGTTGTACGTGCCGGCCAGCCGGAACACCCGGGCCGGGTCGCTGCATGCCGGATCGGCGCCCACATCCCGCAGTGTTTGGATGAGGTAATCCTGCAACTTTTTCCACAAACGAAACGCTTTGTCATTCAGATAATCGACGGGATTGACCAGGTAAACAAGTTGAAGTCCGGTGCCGGAGAAAATGACGTAGGACGGCTTCGGCAATCTGCCTTCCTCCACGTATTCCAAGAAAATGTATTCGAGCATGGCTTCCGGTCGGTATGACTTCCATCTGTCCAACTTGTAGTAATCGATGTCCACATACAGCCCCCGGATGTCCCTGGTCCAATTGGATGCTCTTTGGGGAAGGAAGAAGTTGTTCAGGGAAAAGTAAACGTCCCTTCCTTCGCCCCAGGACGGATCCCGCAGGACATCCGGCAATTCGCCCGGACGGTAACAACGTTGATACCAGCCGGTTTGGGAATTGGGACACTTTTTGCCCAGCGCTATGTAGCATTTCTGCTCAGGAGCGCCAGCATGGTGCAGATGAATCAGATGGTATACGGGGTCATAGACCGGCTTCAGCAGAATGGGAGCACCTGATCCTCCTGCAGTGATCGTATGCTTCGACATCGGGTTATCTTCCTCCGTCTTTGAAATTGGCAGAAACATCTGCCATAACGGAGGATCAGGTGTCCCACGTAGTTCTTCTTAAATTAGGGGGAGGGTTGTTTCCTTCCTCCCCTCATATCCCAAATGGTTTGGTTTTGAATCTTGACTTGCACGTTTGGGCTTGAGACGGCCCATTTTTGCTGAATGAAGATCACGGGGTGAAGCAAGCAAGGATCCCAGGGGAGCGAATGCAAGGTCAGCGGACGACAGCCCGTTTGCGGATCGTCTCTCAGGGACTGGAGGATGAATGGAAGGCGCCGGATTTGCGCCGGGAGGAAGACCGGAAAGATTCCCGGTGCTGATTTTATTTTACAGCATGCGGAAACGGACTTTCCAGGATTTTAGACATTTTTTCGCTTGCTGTCACGGTATACTCGTGTATACCTGTATACGAAACGTATACAAAGAGCACATGTACCCGTCGCCAGCCGGATGATGCGATCGATTGGAAGATTAATGCTTTCTTTCAATTTGTGGTTCAGTGTATTATTGAAATATATCAGAAAATCTCGAAAATTGGAGGATAGGCATGCCAATTGACGAAACCAAACTTCTGACTTTTCAAAAAAGCAATATTACGACCCCTGTCGCAAAACATCATTATCTGAAATCCGAACTTGAAAACGTCTTGCTAGACACGAAAAACTTAGTGGAACCGCATACCGCTAAAAAGGTTATCCCTTTTATTTTATGGCAAAATGTGTGGAATGAATTTGGGTTTTTTGGTTCCCAAAAAGATGGAAAACGACGCAGAGAAGCAACAAAAAAATATTCACGCGGCCGTAAAGTGTTTGTAGATCTGGGATATAACATTAGCCATGAAAAGTCGGAGCCACATCCAGCCATCGTATTATTTAATTTCGTCAACTTACTGGTTGTGACCCCCACAACAAGCAATGACAATAGCAAGATTACTCGTATGGAGCAAGATATTCAAAAGATGGATTTGGTCGTTCCGGCGGACGGCGTCATTTTTCCGAAAGAAACTATTCTCCAACTTCATCAAATCCGGATGATTTCAAAAAATCGCATTATTACTGATCTGGGCTGCAGCATTACGGATTACATACCGGATGATAGTTGGATCGACCGAATCAATACCGAACTGAAATGCCCTGGGCTCATCCCGCATGGTACGAATTTGCTGAAAGTACTAGAGATGAAAATATGTGCCCATTACTCACCGGACGTGTTCAGTCAGTTGTTGAAATTAAGAAAAGAAATCCAGGAATTAGAGGAAAAGTATCAGACTTTATCTCGGCAATTAGAAGAGTTGGGCGTGCCCGCTGAACAGATCGCGACCAGCAAGGTAACCCCCCTTGATGCCTCTTGACAAAGTGTTGTCTCTTGACAACATGGTGAATTCCGGGATAAAATCGAATTGAAATCATCTATTCTGCCCTCCAACCGTAAGGTTGGTGTGGTCATTGGTCTGATTCTGCCCGAGAACCGAACGGTTCATGTGGTCAAGAAGAGCCTGCCAAAACGGCAGGCTCTTCTTCTGTTTATTACGCTTCCAACGGCCAATCCTTGTATTTCTCCTTTGCTTTCTCGATGATGGCATTCGTAAGGAACCGCAATTGCTCCCCTTTGATGTTTTCCCGCATCAGCACCATTTTGACCGCAAGCGTCACCTTGGCCAGCACGTCCTGGCGGTGCGGGTTCGTCCAGTCGATCTGGAACTCCTTCTTCATGGCGGCCACGACTTTCCGGACCAATCCCGCCAGAAACTCGTTGGAAAAGACGCCGTCCCCCATGTGCTCGATCAGGTCATAAAACACCATTTCCTCTTCCGTCAGGCCGAGGGCTTCTTTCTTCCGGCGCTCTTCCAGAAGTTTCCTGCGTGCTTCCACCATCATCTTCGCGACGGCCGCGGCCGTAATGACGCGGTTGTGGTAAGCCTGGATCGTCTCCTGCAACTTCTTGCTCAGTTCGATGCCGAGCGGATGCCGCTGCCGTTCGAGATAAAAGATTTCCTCCTCCAGCAACTTCTGCAGCAGTTTGAGGCGCAGATCCGCGTGGGGCTTTTTCTCGAAATCGGCCAGAAACGCCTCGTCGAGGATCGAAATATCCGGCTTCTCCAGCCCGGCCTTCTCGAACAGGTCGATCGCCTCTTCCCGGGCCCCCACGCTGCGGTCGATCAGTTTCTTCAACTCCTCTTCGAGGTTTTTGGGCTTCGGCCCGCCTCCAACCGTGCCTTTCAGCCGTTTGATCTGGATCGCCGCGATTTCATAAAGGAGCACCTCATTGGCCAGCGGCAGGACATTCGGCAAATGTTTGACCAGTTGATACGCCTTGTCCAATTTGGCCTGCGCGTTCAGGAACGCATCCTCGTCGGGCCCCATGAGGTGTCCCACGAAGTCCGCGAGCCAGTCCTCGCGCTCCACCTTCGGCTTCGCCCGCCAGTTGGAGATGTCCACGCCCGGGGGAACGAATTTCCGGACGGACTCCAGCACCTCGAAGAAAATCGGCACGGCTTCCTCGGAAAGATCGCCGATCGGCTTGCCCTTGCCCCCGCCCTGGGTGTACTTGTGCGTCGCTTCCTTCAGGGCGTCGGCAATGCCGATGTAGTCGACGACCACGCCGCCCGTCTTTCCGGGAAAGACCCGGTTGACGCGGGCGATGGCCTGGATCAGTCCATGTCCCTTGATCGGTTTGTCAACATAGAGGTAGGTGAGCGGCGGGATGTCGGTACCCGTCAGCCACATGTCCCGGACGATGACCAGTTTCAGCGGGTCGTCCGGGTCGCGCAGTTTGGCCTTGACGGTTTCCTGTTCTTCCTTCGTCTTGATGTGGGCAAATTCGCTCCCCGGCTGCTTCTCGCGCCACTCCCGGGGGTCCTTGTCCACGTGGCCCGTCATCACGATCTCCACCGGCGGACACCCTTTGATCGCCCGCATCTTCTTGTATAGCCGCACACAGATTTCCCGGCTCATGCAGACGATCATTCCCTTCGCCTGGGGAGACGCCGACCTGTTGAAATGCTCGATGATGTCCCTTGCCAGCGTCTCCAGGCGCCGGGACGTCCCCACCACCTTCTCCAGGGCGGCCCACTTCATCCGGTGCTCTTCCCGCTCCCCGTCGCCGATTTCATTGATGATCTGTCGGAACTCCTCATCCAGTTTGGGATTCTCCAGATCCAGCGGAATCAGGCGGGATTCATAGTAAATGGGAAGCGTTGCACCGTCCAGCGTGGCCTGCTGCATGTCGTAGACGTGAATGAGGTTGCCGAACACCTCGTAGGTATTCCGGTCGGAGAAGGTGATCGGCGTGCCGGTAAAGGCGATGTGGGACGCATTCGGCAAAGCGCGGCGCAGGTTGCCGGCGAATCCTTCAAAATTGTACTGGGTGCGATGGGCTTCATCTGAAACCACCACAATGTTCCGGCGCTCGGAGCAGACCGGAAAAGCCCCCTCGCCTTCTTTCAGGCGGAATTTCTCAATCGTGGTAAAGATGATCTGGCCCGCCTCGTTGCGCAACAGTTCCCTCAGTTCATCGGCGCTGTCCGCCTGGTGAACATGTCCGACAAGCGATGCGCCCTTGACAAACGTCTCGTACAATTGATTATCCAGGTCGGTCCGGTCCACCTGAATGACGATGGTCGGGTTGTCCATCTCTGGATGCCGAATGAGGATTCCCGCAAAAAAGAGCATGGACAGCGACTTGCCCGACCCCGTCGCATGCCAGATCACTCCGATCTTGCGGTCGCCGTCCGGGCGGGTGGCGCGCACGGCGTGCTCGACGGCAAAGCGGACGCCGAAGTATTGGTGATACTTGGCGCCGATCTTCACCGCATCCTTCTTGCCGTCCTTCATGAAGACAATGAAGTTGCGGATGTAGTCGAGCAGCCTCTCCTTGGGGAACAGCCCCTGGATGAGCGTCCGCATCGTATTGGTGAGGGTGTTGTCCACTTCCCTGCCGTCGATGGACTTCCACGCCGCGTAATACTCGAACGGCGCCCCCGGCATGCCGTGGAGTGTTTGGGTTCCGTCGGATATGACCGCAAAAGCGTTAAAGGTGAACAGTTGCGGGATGTCATAGGTATAGTTGGTGATTTGCGTGTAAGCGTCCTCAATGGACGCCTGCTCGCTGTAGGGGCTTTTCAGTTCAAAGACAACGATCGGCAGCCCGTTCACAAATACGATAAGATCCGGGCGCCGCGCCATTCTCCCCTCGATGGGCAGTTGGTTCACGACGAGAAAGTCGTTGGCTTCCGGCTCTTCCCAATTGACGGGGTACACATGCTGAAACATCTGTTCCCCGTTTTCTTCCCAGGAGAAATCGATTCCCTTCGTCAGCATTTCATGGAACCGCTCGTTCCGCTGGAGAAGCGTCACGCCGTCCGGATCGGTGAACCGGTCAACAAGCGCCGGAAGGTGCCGGGCGGGAATGCGGGGGTAGGTTTTCTTCAGAAACGCCTCCAGCCGGTCGCGAAGCACGACTTCGCCTAGCGACGTGCGGCCGAACAGGTTCATTGCGTGCAGGTAATCATACCCGATGTTTTTCAGCCGCTCGATTGTCGTTTCTTCGAAATCCGATTCGTAAAGTCCGTTAGGCATTCGCCAGCAACTCCTCGACCTGTTCTTCGGCTTCCCTCACTTCGATTTCTCCGGACAGGAGACGGGGGAGCAGGTAATCCCTTACTTTTGATAATTGATCTATCTCACTATTATTTTGATTGATCTGCATATGGAAGATTTCAACTTTACTATCAAATTCGCATATCAGATCATTAGGTGGTATTACAATGTCCAAATTGTATACCGTTTCTCTGTTCAAACCCGGAACTGCTGAATCATTATTCATGTGAGACAGACCCAATGATTGAAGCAAGTAGTAAAAATAATAAACTGGATTTAGATCAGGCAGATTTGATTTGACGTAATAGGTTGTATCAATAGGGTAGAATCCTGTATGAGAAAGGTGTACCGTTCCTATATTACCTTTCCTTCCGACAATGATCCCTGGTCCATCAGCAATATACTCATTATGCCAGCCAACAACTCCGCTAGACCCATATACTGGATATGGGCCGCCCTTTCGATCTTCTGCTTTTAACGCCTTTCCATATGCAAGTTCAATTAAATCTCTCAGTTTTGCAACGTCCCAATTTTTGGGTTTGGCTCCTATTGGCGAATCCTCAAGTTCTCCATCCTGAAACGGCCCGAAATCCACAAACCAATGCTTGTACAGCGCCATCGCCATCTGTTCGAGCGTTTCGTTCATGCGGCGGTTGAGTTCGATTTTGTCATCGAGGGAGCCGAGAATGAATGAAATAGCCTCTTGTTTTTTTACAGAAGGAACAGTGATATACATCTTTCTTTGATCTGATAGACTAACGTAATCCGCCATGTCTGTTTGGCCTTTTACGGCGTTCATTTGTTGCAAGAATTCCTTACCTTGCATCCAGTAGTACAGAAATCTTGATTGAAGTACATCTTGATTCTTACTTCTCCAAAAGCAAAGTTGAGGAGAATAAACAAATTTGGGTACTCTTTCAGTCACATATGCGAACCGTCCTACAGTCCCTTTGGAAGTAAAAACCACATCACCGACCTGACTTACTTTTTCTCCTACTTTGTGCAAGTTCTCAAGAGGAAAATAATCTGCACGATCGAACAAAAACTCCCCGTTATTTACATTGCCTGCTCTAGCAAAAGGGATTCCTTTTTGTGCCAGTTCTGAATTTTTTGCTCTATATCCATCTCCGATAACCAATACACCTTGTTCAATAAGTTCACTAACTCGATATTTCTTGTCCAAATTACCTTCACATCCAATACCGTTATTGCAAGGATTCCAAATTCGCTAAAATAATTTGCTGTAACTTAGATGATTCCTCAAATTGTTTTCTCAATGTTTCTGACAATTCCTCAATCTTTTCCTCAAACGGAACATCATCTGTATCTGTTTCTTCCGTACCGACATAAATTCCCGGGGTCAATTTGTAATCATTTGCCCGGATCTCTTCGAGGGTCGCCGTGTTGCAGAAACCTTCTACGGGCTCGAATTTCCCGTCCGCTTTCCGGAAAGCCTGGTAAACCGCCGCAATTTCTTCAATGTCCTCCCGCGTGAGGGCTTTTTGCCGGCGGCTGACCATGACGCCTTTCTTCCGGGCATCGATGAAAAGCACTTCGTTTTTCCGCGGACGGAATCCCTTTTGCCCATCCCGGTTCTTGCTCAGGAAAAAGAGGCAGCACGGAATACCGGTAGTAAAGAACAACTTCTCCGGCAGTTGCACGATGCAGTCGATGTAGCCCTCGTCCACCAACTTCTGGCGGACTTCCTTCTCGCCGGTTACGTTCGTCGTCATCGCCCCGTTGGCCATGACGAATCCGGCCGTGCCGCCCTCTTTCAGGTGGTACAGGAAATGCTGCATCCACATGTAGTTGGCGTTGCTGTCGGTGACGGCCTTGTCATACTCCACGATGAGCCGCGGGTCGTTTTTCTGGATCTTGTCCGCCCCCCACAACTTCATGTTGAAGGGCGGATTGGAGAGGACAAAGTCAAACTTCTGGTCCTTGAACTTGTCATCGAGCAGCGAATCGCCCAGGCGAATGTCCGCGTTGATGCCGTGGATGAGGACGTTCATCTTCCCCAGGCGGACGGTCGTGTCCACGCTCTCCTGGCCATAGAACGAAAGGGCATGCTTGTTCTTGGCATAGCGCTGGGATTGAATGAACATGCCGCCGGAACCGCAGGCCGGGTCAAAGATCGTACCCGATTCCGGCTCCAGCATGGCCACGAGCAGTTCCACGATGGATTTGGGCGTAAAAAACTGGCCGCCGCGGTTCCCCTCGCTGGAAGCAAAGTTTCCGATGAAATACTCAAACACGCGCCCCAGCACGTCCACCGCATCATCGCTGTAGGCGCTGAACACGTCGCGGGAAAAGATCTCGATCAGCGCCGCCAGGTTTTCGTTGGGCAGATTGGTCGTCCGATAAATGCGCGGCAGTACCCCGGCCAGTTCCGGGTTCTCATCCTCGATCAGTTTCATGGCGTTGTCGAGGATTTCCTTGATGTTGGGCTGCTTGGCGTTCCTCACGATATAGGACCAGCGAGCCTGCTCGGGGACCACATACACGCGTTCGGCTATGTATGAATCACGGTCTTCCAGAATCAAATTGGCGTCCTCGGGATTCTCAAAATAATACGGGCTTCCCGGGTCGCGCACCATCTGCTCCAATTCATTGCGACGCTTATCATAGCGAATGGACAGGTAGCGCAGGAAAATCAGCGGGAGAACGATATGTTTGTAGTCCGCCGGCGCAACCGTCGCCCGCATCCGGTTGGCTGCTTCGAACAGTTCTTTTTCGAATGTGATGTCTGCTTGTGCTGAAGCCATACTGTTTGTTCCTCCTGATTGGATCTCACATGCCATTATAAAGCGTTGATCGTGACATCTGTACGTCATGAAACATATGTTTGGGTTAGGTACAAGGCACTATATACCCGTATTTACTTCTACGTAATGCGACATCATTCCTGCCAGGATCGCCGGATTTAGAATTTGCCAGTTCCAAATGTGGAAAGTTTTTTGTATTCCTGTATGAACTCCGCAATCCCTTGCAGGATAAGGGATTTCTCATTCAGAAAACAAATTCACATTCATGAATCTGGCCCCCGCCCCGGCCCTTGCCTTCCGCAGAAGCAGGAGGAGCGACAGCGACGAAAAAAGAAGAAGCGCCCAGCATGGGGGCGCTCTTTATTCCTTGGGGGAGAAAGTGATGCCGTTCCAAAGTTCCGGTCCCATGTACTTTCGGACGATTCTGAGCCCCGAAATCTCCTCCAGCAAACGCTGGTTAAACTTCTTTTTGGTCGTCGGTTTCATGCCGTTTTCCTGGCACCATTCCGTGTATCGGAGAAACAATTCTTTCCTGGGATACGTAAGGCTCGGGCCGATCTCGCAGCATTCGGCAAGAAACCCGGAAATATTGTCGGCCTCTTGCTGATACTTCTTGTGCGCTTCCTGCAAGGACGGCCCCATGGTAAAGCCGTTTTTCTGCTCAAGCCGGCGCAAACCGTGCAGAGCACGGTTAAGGAGCCCGCTCAAATTTCCCGGAGTCGTAAGGCGTTCAAGCAGACGCGGGTCCTGGCGGCCCTCAAAGGAATTGGGGAAGGGGATGACGATCCAGCGGCGGAAAAATCCGTTTGACACATCGCTGCTCGTCGGGGGCACATTCGCGGAGAAGATGAGCCGGGCAAAGGGCCGAAAATCAAAGCCGTCTTTTCCCTTGAATTCGGCATTGATCCGGTCTTCCCCGGTCAGGGCCTTGAACGTTGAAGAAGTATCAAGGCCCTTATGGGAAATATCGGCGAAGATATTGACCAGTTTATCTTTAAGCAAAGCGACCTTAAATTTATCTTTTTCCAGACGATGAAGCGGAACGTTGGATACATTTTGGGGGCCGACAAATCTCTCCAGCAACTTGAGCAAGGTGCTTTTGCCGTTTGCGCCGGTGCCATGAAGCAGAAACGCCTTCTGGTAACGGTTCGTCGGAATCAGGCAATACCCGAAAAGTTCATAGAGGGTAGGAACGGCATCCGGGGGAACGATCTCGGAGAAGAATTTTTCGATGTCCGGACAATCCGCAGAGGGGTCGTAGGTCACGGGAATACGGATGGAAGAGTAACGCTCGGGGGTGTGCGGGAGGAGTTCTCCTGTGCGCCAATTGACAAGCCCGTTTTCAACGTTGATGAATCCATCCTCCACGTTGAATTCCTGGACGGGCTCCCCGAGCAATTTGGTGCGGATCCATTCCACGGCCTGGTGGACATAGATAGGCAAATACCTGTCTCCCAGAAGATCCAGCGCTTTTTTTCGTAACCGCGCTTCCCCTCCGGCTTGATACACGCCGTTCTCGTACGTGTAAATCTCCGTCCCATGGGCAATGGCAGGCAACTGTTCAAGGATCACACGACCGAGGACGACGGGCTGGAATTTTCTGTTTGCGAAAAATTTCTCCGGGTCCACATACTGGTTCGTTGCCTTGGGGGAAGACTGAACAAACGATCTCTCGACAATGGCTTTCAATTCCTGGACGGTCCCGCCTTTTTCAAACCTGTACGTTACATCTTCTTTTTCCGGCAAACCGGGCAGATGAACAATCCGGATGTCGTCGGTCCATTTGCGAAGGATCTCCGCAACTTTTTCAGCATGCTTTCTTCCCGCCTCATCATTGTCCGGCAGGATGATCACCTTCGCCCTCTGGAAATAGCGATTAAAATCGTCGCTTTCGGGCCATTTTCCGGCGCCGCCTGGATTGGTGGTAGCGGTGAATCCTTGACGGTGCATCGTGTCGGCGTCCTTTTCGCCTTCCACCACATAGACCGGATCCCCCGCCTGGACGGCCCGAATGAGTTCGGGAAGCCGGTATGGCACGACCCGTTTGGGTTTGCCGATTCGCCATTTCCCGTTCACGCGATGGTATTGGATGACGCTTTTCCGGTTGCCCGTCCCGTCGATGCCGACCAGGTGCAGCGGGTTCCCAAATTCGTCGTTATAGACATGTTCGCGGTCATGATCTTGAAATTTTTCTCCGCTTCTCTTTTGTCTGATCTTTGACAAGTTGCCGCTGTTATCAAATTCAGCCAGATCAATACCCATGCGTTGGGCCATCGTAATGGCATTGCCCTTTTCGCCGCAAGCATGGCAATAGTACACGCCCTTTTCCCTGTTTACCGAAAAGGACGGATCTCTGTCATCGTGAAACGGGCAGTTCGCGATGCCCTCCTTGCCTCTCCAGCGAATGCTCGTCCCCAGCGCTTCCTCGAAGAACCTTTCGTAGTCAATATCCAAGTCCATCTCAAAATTCATATGCTTGATACCTCCCTTTGCTTAATTCGACCGTTCTAAAGCGAACGGTCATAAAAAGCGCCGGGGAGGAAGAGATTCGGACAAGTCCATTCTGTGAACTATCAAAAATCAAGGTCCTTTATTACGCCATACCCAAGGCAAAAGGCAAGAAAGGAAAAGACGAAAGGTCGTAAAGAGAGGGGGAACCGAAAGCGGAAATCTTTTGAAGGATTAGCGTGGATGAACCTTACACTTTCGATTATAAAAAGTCGTGAATCAGATTTCCAACTCTTTTGCGCACTTTTGCAAAATTTTTTTAACAAGCGTTTAACTTAAACGTTTTACAGTTTACGGTGCATGGCGCGCGCCGGTTTTATCGGGGGAATCGGACCTGGGCGGTCAAAGAATGCGACTTTCAAGGTTTTGCTCCGCCGGTTCTCAAATCTCTGCACCAAACCCACCGCATAAACTGGGCTTCATGTGTTTCTCCGAGATAGGCGCGCGCCGGCAGTGTACAAGGGCGCGAAAGGTTCCATAGCCGGCCATGAAAAAACAACGTTCCGGCCTGTGAAGGCTTTCAGCCGGAACGCACTGCATTTACAGTTTCAAATATTCGATGGGACTGTGCCGCTGGTACTTCTGCCCGACTTCTTCGTCCGTGAAATCCAGGTATGCCTTCTGCGTGACCTCCACCGAGGAATGGCCGAGAATCCGGGACAGCGTGAACCAGTCCCCGCCGTTCAAAATGTAATACTTGGCGAAGTTGTTGCGCAGTTGATGCGGATGAATGTCCACGCCCGCCCTGGCGCCGGCCTCCCGCAGCGCCTTCTCATAGTTCCGGACTTCCAGTTGGGTGCCCCTGGTAGTAGGAAACATGAATTCGCTGCTTGAATAACGGTCCCGGAACTTCATCCACTGCTTCAGTTCGCGGGACAAACGGTGCGAAAAATACACGTATCGCTGCTGCTTGTTTTTCGGGTTTACGATCAGGATGCTTTTGTGGTGAAAATCGAACTGGGCGGGCGTCAGCGACAGGCATTCCCCGACCCGCATGCCCGTGTCGAGCAGGAGTTTGGTGATCATCAGGTTCCGGTATCCGTGGAACGTGGTGGTGTCAAACTGCTTCAGCACACGCCGGATCTCGTCGGCAGTCAGCATCTTTTTCACTTTTCGCTCGGGCTTGATGTTTTCAATCTTTTCGCACGGATTTTTCGGAATGGCGGTTTCCACCTCGTACAAATAGTTGAAAAACACCTTGATGTTGCGCACATAATTGCCGATCGTGGTCGCGGAGATGGGCTTGTTGTAATCCGAACGGCGATCGGGATGGTTGCACGCTTTCCGCACCTCATCCACCACCACCGTGTATTTGCCGCGTTCCCGGAGGTATTTGATGTACTGGCGGATATGGCCGGACTGCACGCGGGCCGGGTCCGTGATGTCAAACTTGTCCCGCAAATACGCCGCAAACAACTTGAGCGACTGCTCATAACTGGCCAGCGTCTTCCGGGCCAGGTTTTTGGACGTGCAGTACAGCATGAAGTTTTCGATCTGGAATTCAAATTCCGTCATAAAAACACCCCTGCTATTGGTTCTGCTGCAAACCAATAAACAGGGGAAATTGATCGGCATGGATTTTCGATGTTTGTTGGCCTCAAAAATGTTGGTCGGTTTCGTCAGAAAATTCACGCAAACCCGAAATCCCTTGTCCCGCCTGGCTTACGACACCTTGTGCTCGATCCGCAACTTGTCGGCCACCATGGCGATGAATTCGCTGTTCGTCGGCTTGGACTTGGACATGTTGACCGTATAGCCGAACAGATGCGAGATCGAGTCGATGTTGCCTCGCGTCCAGGCGACTTCGATCGCATGGCGAATCGCCCTTTCCACGCGTGATGGTGTCGTCTTGTACTTCTGGGCGATCGCCGGATAGAGCGTTTTGGTAATGGCTCCCAGGATCTCGATATTGTTATACACCATCGTGATCGCTTCACGCAGATATTGATAGCCCTTGATATGGGCGGGTACTCCGATCTCATGAATGATCGAGGTGATGTTCGAATCCAGATTCTTCGACTTGGTGATCGGAACCACCGAGGACTTGACCGCCGCCACGCTGCCGGATGTTCCTCCCCCGCTCACCAGCTGGCGAATCCGGTTCGTCAGCACATCCATGTCAAACGGTTTCAATATGTAATACGATGCACCAAGCTGAACCGCCTTCTGGGTGATATTCTCCTGACCAAACGCCGTCAGCATGATGATCTTCGGGCACGGCTGGAAGTTGCTCGCCTTCAATTGTTCAAGTACGCCCAGTCCGTCCAGATGAGGCATGATGATATCAAGGATCAGGACATCGGGCTGAAGGCCATCCTCGAGCAGACGAATCACTTCATCCCCGTTGTAAGCAACTCCGACTACCTCCATATCCTCCTGGTCAGATATGAATTCCGTCAACAGGCTCGTAAATTCTCGATTGTCATCGGCCAACATTACTTTAATCGTTTGCAACTTCGTTTTCCTCCCCAATCATAAGCTTAGTCACTTATCTTCTTAAGTTTTTCGACATTAACTGTAAAAATCCTCCCGCCACAAAAATTTTCCTTTATTTTTTTCTTGCGACCGTATATAATATTTATTTATGATTTTTTCGTCATTTCTGCATCATGGATTGCATGAATTCGACAAACGTCAGAACCTTTGGCAATCGCGGATCAAATGAAAAACCGGCGACCCTCAGGTCATCCGGCGCGCTGTTCTTCATGACGGTTCAGATATATGCCCGCATCCCGCAGCATCCATTCGATAAAACACCCATAACCGGATAACGGGTCGTTGACAAACACATGGGTAACGGCCCCGACCAGCTTGCCATCCTGGATAATCGGACTTCCGGACATCCCCTGGACGATCCCTCCGGTTGCCTCGATCAGCCTGGGATCCTTCACCTTGATGACCATGCCTTTGGTTTGCGGCGTCGTTTGCTTGACCGCATGCACGATCTCGATATCAAACTCTTCCACCTTCTGACCATTCAGAACGGTCAGGATCTTCGCCGGGCCTTCCTTGACCTCCTCAGCGAAGGCGACCGGGATCGGTTCCTTGAACATGCCATGCTCAGGGTTTTCATTCATCTTGCCGAAGATGCCAAACTCCGTATTTTTCTGTATCGTGCCGAGAACCTTGCCATTTTCAAAGAAATTGGCCCTTTTCTCACCCGGCTCTCCATTCTGGCTCTTGCTGATGCTGGTCACCTGGGTATGAACGATCTCGCCGCTGCCAACCACGATGGGCGTCTGCGTGTCCATATCGGTGATGACATGTCCCAATGCTCCGTACACCCCATGTTCGGGTGCGTAGAACGTCAGCGTCCCCACACCGGCAGCGGAATCACGGATGTACAAGCCCAGGCGGTAGGCGTTCTCCATCACGTCCAGCTCAGGCTTCAGTTCGATCTTGATCCGCTGCTTGCCGCGCATGATCGTCAGCTTCAGGGACCGATTCTCCTTGCCGGCTTCCGCCGTGAGCGTCGATACCATGCCGATGTCCTTCAGCTTCTGCCCATCGATGCTAACGATCCGGTCTCCTGTCCGGATGCCGGCTTCCTGACCGGGCGATACTTTCTTGCCGCCAGTTATGGTCAGCGTATGATGGCCTACGACGAGGACTCCGTCGGATTTCATCTTGACGCCGATGGTCTGTCCGCCCGGGATCACCTTCAGTTCCGGCTCGACATGCACCTGGAACGTCTTGAGCGGGATCTTGCCGAACAGTTTCACTTGCACTTGCGTGTCGCCTGCTGTTACGGATTGCAATGATAGCGGATGATTCAGATCCAGGCGGAAAGATTGCTGGGCTTCTCCATTTACCTTGAGGATGTCCGGATGCTCGACATAGACGGATGCCGATACCGGAAGAGAGAAGTGAACTTCCTTGTCCTGTCCGGAGAAGAAACGAAATTCATCAGGCAGCGATGCAAATGTTTGAAACGGAGTGGATAAACTAAAGGCACAGATCGTGATAACGAGCACTAATCCAATCCATCGTCCAGATCTCATGGCACTCAGGATCCCCACGCTCCTTTCTGAGTAGATGCCGAGTTGAATGCGTGAGCCTTTTTGGCGTACCTTTAAGTTAACCCCGCCTCAGTGCTTTTATAACTGAAAATGATGCCACAGTTGCTTGCAACGCTGCATATGAAAAGGACTTGTGCCACCCGATCGGCATGACTGGCGAAAAAAACGAAGAGAGGTTGGAATCCGTCGGCAAGGCTTGACTGACGGATGATCTCCCGCTGACGAGCCCGGCTTCAGCAGCCGGAACTCCGACAAACGTCAACACCGGTCGTCAGCTGCGTCTTGTCGCCTTGATCTGATCGGCCAGCTTCAGCATCTCATCCGCATGCTTCCTGGTCGCCTCGGTGATCTCCGCTCCACCCATGAGGCGCGCGGTCTCCTCGATGCGCCCTTCCCTCGCCAGTTGTTCCACGATCGTGAACGTACGTCCGTCCTTCAGCACCTTCATGATGGAATAATGCTCGTCCCCCATGCTCGCCACCTGAGGCAGATGCGTAACTGCAAACACCTGGCAGGAGCCCGCCAGTTCGGCCAGCTTCTCGGCGATCGCCTGGGCCGCGCGGCCGCTTACGCCCGTATCCACTTCGTCAAACACCAGCACCGGCACCTTGTCGATGCGGGCGAAGATCGTCTTCAGCGCCAGCATGATGCGCGACAGCTCGCCGCCGGAGGCAATCTTCGCCAGCGGGCGCAACGGTTCACCCGGATTCGGGGAGATCAGGAATTCCGCATGATCCCGCCCGTTGCGCGTGAAACTGTCTTCGTTGTCATCACCGGCTGTTCTGAGCTCGACGTAAAACCGGGTGTGCACCATGTGCAGGTCCTTCAGCTGCCGTTCAATCTCCTGCGCCAGGCGATCTCCGGCATTTCTTCTCGCCTCGCTCAGTTGCCGGGCCGCCTGCACCAGCTTGGGTCTCACCTGCTCGATCGCGCGGTGCAGTTCTGCGATCCGTTCATCCTTGTTCTCCATGAGCTCGATCTGCGCCCGTATCTGATCCGCATACGCGAGGATCTCCTCGATTGAGGAGCCGTATTTGCGCTTGAGGGTGGAGATGAGTGCCAGACGATCCTCGATTTCCTCGAGCCGCTCCGGATTGTACTCGATCGAATCGCGATAGTCCCTCGTCTGATAAGCCGCGTCCTCCAGCTGATAATACGCTCCCTGCACCTGCTCCAGGATCGGCCTGAGGGTGCCAGGGTCGAACTGGACGATATCCTCCAGTCGCTTGATCGCTCTGCCCAGACTGTCCAAGGCCCGTCCGTTGGCATACAGGGCATCATACGCATCGGCGACTGCCTGCATCAATTTCTCGGCATTAGCTAGTTTTCGCTTCTCGTCTTCCAGCCATTCGTCCTCTCCGACTTTCAGCCGCGCCGAGTTGATCTCTTCCAATTGAAACTTGTACAGATCCTGCATCTGCAACATCTGCCTGCTCGTCTGCTCCAACTCAGACAGCTCCCGTCTGGCAGCGATGTACTGGTCGTAGAGCTCGAGGTAGGCCTGCTTCAGGGGCGCGATGGTCGATTCATCATAAACGTCCAGCCACTCCAGGTGGCGTTCCGTCTTCAGCAGCGACTGATGCTCATGCTGACCATGGATATTGACCAGCCAGTCGCCCACTTCGCGCAGCATCGTCAGATTGACCATCTGGCCGTTGATGCGGCAGATGCTCTTGCCCTGACTGGTGATCTCCCTGCGGATGATCAGCGGCTCGGACGCATCCGCTTCGATGCCGAGTCCGGCCAGCGTATCCCAGACCGGATGGTTCGGTTCCAGCTCGAACATCGCCTCGATCTCCGCCTTGTTCTCCCCGTGCCGGATCAGCTCCGACGAACCTCTCCCGCCAACCAGAAGGGTGAGCGCGTCGATGACCATCGATTTGCCCGCGCCGGTCTCCCCTGTGAGCACGTGGAATCCATGGCCGAAGCTGACGTGCACATGTTCGATTACCGCCAGATTACGTATCGATAGCTCTGTGATCATCTTCGTCACCTCTATGCCAACATTGCCTTGATGCGGTCCACGATCGCTTCACCCTGGTCCTCCGTCCGGCAGATGAGCAGGATCGTATCGTCGCCGCATATCGTACCGAGCAGCTCCGGCCACTCCATCTGGTCGAGATGCACGCCAACGGCGTTGGCTGTGCCGGGCAAGCATTTCATGACGATCAGATTGCCCGCGCGATCGATGTGTATGAAGTGATCGGTGAGCGCGCGCTTCAGCCGCTGCGACGCCGCGTATTTCTGATCCGCAGGCAGAGCGTATTTGTAATCCCCTTTGCCATCCGGCACCTTGATCAGTTGCAATTCCTTGATATCCCGGGATACGGTAGCCTGCGTGACCGAATAGCCCGCATCGCGCAGAAGATCCACCAGTTCCTCCTGCGTCTTGATGCTGTGGGTGGCGATCAGTTCCTTGATCTTGAAATGCCGTTGAAGCTTCATAGCACCCTCCGCTTATGTATGATCAATGGCTCAGTTGCGAATATGGAAACAGATCTTGTGAATCGCCTTGAGCTCCGGTTCAATATATAACACGCCCGCGAGCTGGTCATAGATGAGCGCATATGGCAGGAAATAATCGCGGAGTCCGCTGCCCGTCCAGTCAACGGGCTTGCGCCGGCGGGCGGTCTTGACCGCGTACACCTCGTCGTCCTTGCGGACGAAGTAATCGATCCACAGGGCGCTTGACAGAAGCTGGCCGTCGGCCTCTATGCTGAGGGAGATCTTGCGTTTGCCTGACATGATCTCGTACCCCGCCGCTTCGAGGAGCGCCGTTTCCTCCGACGGCTCCGGCAACTGGACGTCCTCCAGCTCGAAGGGCAGCTTGTTGCGATACGGCGCGTACAGCCACTTGTGGAAATGATACAGCGCCCAGACAGCAACCACGATGATGATCAGTATCGTGACATACAGATCTGCCGACTCCATGCGATCACCCCAACGTTAATAATTCTAGGCAATACACATATTTCCTTGTCGGCTTCCAAAAAAATGTCAAGCCGCGAGTTCAAGGGACTTCACTACGCCTTACCTCTTCCCCTCAGCCAAACGTCTTTGCCGCTTCCTCCACGGTCTGCGCCGCCAGCTTCGACCAGTCATCGATGCGCTTAGGCGCCGGTTCGTCCTGCCAGCGCCAGTAAGCGAGGAACTCGATGTTCCCTTCGCCGCCCGTGATTGGCGAGAACGTCAGGCCGGACAGCTGCAGGCCCAGCTGGTCCGCATAGCCCAGGATCGTGTCGAGCACCTCGCGATGCACCTCCGGATCCCGCACGATCCCGTTCTTCCCGACCTTCTCGCGCCCCGCCTCAAATTGCGGTTTGATCAGGGCAACGATGCCGGCTGGCCGGGCCAGCAGCTGGAGGAGCGGCGGCAGGATGATCCTGAGCGAGATGAAGGAGACGTCGATGGACGCAAAGTTTGGCGCCGGCCCTTGCAGGTCCTCCGGCTTCATGTAGCGGAAGTTGGTCCGCTCCATCACGCGGACGCGCTCGTCCTGACGCAGCGACCAATCGAGCTGGTTGTATCCGACATCGATCGCATAGACATAGGAGGCTCCGTGTTGCAGCGCACAATCCGTGAATCCGCCCGTCGATGCGCCGATATCCAGCATCACCGCACCCGTCACGTCGATCCCGAATGTGCGCAGCGCCTTCTCCAGCTTGAGCCCTCCTCTTGAGACATAAGGGTGAACGGCCCCTTTCACGCTGATCCTCGCATCCCGCTTCAGCTTCATCCCGGGCTTGTCAACCGGCTGATCGTCCGCGTAGACGATGCCCGCCATGATGGCCGCCTTGGCCTTTTCGCGGGAAGGGAAATATCCTTGCTCCACCAGAAGTATATCAGCACGTTCCTTCAAATTGGTCATGGTAATCTCCTATACCTTGTGATGAACTGTTCATCTCGACGCTCTCCAAGCGGAGCATATCGGGAACAGTATACCATCATCATCATAATGAAAAAAAAGCCGCCAGCTCAAGTCAGAGCCGCGACCGGTGTGTGTCAAGCAATTGTGGGCAGAATTTTGAGATTGGTGAAATCGATGCTTCAGCTCCAATCTTGGTAGCGCTTTAATTTCTTCTTTCCTCGCTATGGATGACCATCCTGGTCTCATCCGCGCA
>Ga0207747_1001182_pt1 | contig 20242 bp, 16 predicted proteins | sample HigsolmetaGSP11D_FD_184839 | JGI IMG/M metagenome (GOLD analysis project Ga0207747, IMG submission 184839) | High solid enriched microbial communities from the Joint BioEnergy Institute, USA - SP1-1-D (SPAdes) | ecosystem: Engineered > Bioreactor > SSF (Solid state fermentation) > Aerobic >...
AGGTTTTTCATTTTCAATAAAGACCTCTTCTGTTATTCCAACAAACAACAGATAGAACCTTAAAAAAGAAAAGGAAAAATGGCAGTTATCTCAATATTTATAAAGTAGGCGCTGTATTTGTTTATTTCACCCTTTTAAAAAATTTTAATATTAAATATAACTATATCAATCTTCAAACTCAAGAAAAAAAGTTCCCCGTAAAAATTAGATAAGCATCTAACTTTTACAGGGTATCTTATTTTTGGAAGCCCAAATTTCGAAAACGTTAATTTTTCGGAATGCTGCCTTTTACGCCTTCTACAAGCCAATCCATGGATAAAATTTGCTCATCTGTTAAAGATTCGCCTTCCGCTACACGAAGTTGTCCAGTGTTGTCATAAAGTGGGCCTTTGAAAATTACAGTTTCGCCAGATATGATGGATTTTCTGACTTCTTCCACTTTTTGTTTTACTTTATCCGGAACATTTTTGCCGAATGGGGCAATATTGGCCATTCCTTCTTTCAATCCGCCCAAATAAGACTCAGATTTCCATCTACCATCAATCCAGCTTTGAACGGTTTGAACATAGTAGTCGCCCCAGTTAATTATCGGGTTTGTAATATATGTTTCAGGTGCATAAGCACTCATATCCGCATCGTTGCCCATTCCCCAAACATTGCGTTCAGCCGCTGCTTGGATGCCTGTTGGAGAATCTTGATAGTTTGCTAGTACATCAATGCCTTGATCAAGCAAAGTTTCAGCTGCTTGTTTTTCAGCTGTTGGGTCGAACCAAGTGTTGCTCCACACTACGGATACTTCAACATCAGGATTTACTGCTTTTGCTGCTAATGTAAAGGCGTTGATGGAATAAATGACTTCTGGAATTGGGAATGCCCCAACATATCCAATTTTTCCGTTTTTCGCCAGCAAACCAGCTGCGGTACCCGCTAAATAGCTGGACTCCCAGCCTTTCACTTGATATGTGCCAACGTTTTCAGCTTTTTTATAGCCTGTTGCATGAAGGAATGTTACATTCGGATATTTTTTAGCCACATTGATGACATAATCCATGTAACCATAGCTTGTCGCAAAAATAATATCATGATCTTGCGCTAATTCTTCGAGGACGCGCTCGGCATCCGGACCTTCTGGCACATTTTCAACTGTTGTCGATTTGATGCCAAAAGTTTTATCAACGAGTTCCCGTCCTTCATCATGGGTTTTCGTCCAACCGCCATCAGAAGGTACGCCAATATAGACGAAGGCCACTCTAGGCATTTTTTTCTCTTTGGAATCATCTGATGAATTTTCTGCTGCCGTATTTTCTTCCTTCTCCTTTGTCCCTTCGCTGCTATCTGAACCTTGTGAGCAAGCAGTTAATGCAAAAAGCAAAACAAGCATGAAAGTAGCAAATAAGAATTGGCTAATCCATTTTTTTCTGAATTCCATTTCATTTTCCTCCATTTCCTGCAATTTTCCATTTTTAAAAAAAGCATCTTCTCCTTCACACCACCACCTTTAATTAAAAGCGTTGTTCACGAAAATAAGGAATGCCTAAAGATTTTGGCTCGATTGAAGGTTTATGGCGATTTTTCCATCCAATAAACATCAGCACTAGAATGGTTGCAATATATGGAATCATCTTTAAGAAATAGGATGGCACCGCAATCTCCACCAGCTGCAAACGGAAGCCGAGGGAATCTAAACCGCCAAAGAAATAAGAACCAAAAATTGCAAATAATGGATTCCAACGAGCGAAAATGATTAAAGCAATGGCAATCCATCCTCTTCCTGCCGTCATCCCTTCAATCCAGCTAGGGGAATACACCATCACTAAATAACAGCCGGCCAACCCCATGAGCATGGAACCTGCAATCACATGAAAATAGCGGATACCTACAACCGAAATCCCCATCGCATCCGATGTGGATGGGTTATCGCCTACTGCTTTCAGATGGAGCCCCCAAGAGGTTTTAAACATATAAACATATAAGAAAATGGCAAGTAAAATACTTGACAATATAAATAGATTGAACTGTTGAAACATGACGCCAATGAATGGAATGGCGCTCAAACCTGGTATATCAAAAGAGGGGATCTTTGCAGAAATCGGCAATCCTGCCACCGGTTTTCCTAAATATGCGCTAAAACCCGTTCCAAAGAGCGTCATGGCAAGCCCTGTCACCGTTTGATTCGTCCTGAGAGTAACGCAAAGTATCGCATGAACAAGTCCTAATATGCCTGCTACAATCAACGTGACGAAAACCGCAAACAAAATACTTTCTGTCCGAATATAAGTGGTTGCTGAAATCACAGCCCCCATCAACATAATTCCTTCCGTGCCTAAATTGGTGACGCCCGCTTTTTCATTTAAAATGCCGCCCAGTACGGCAAATAAAAGCGTTGTCCCTCCGGAAATAGCTGCTACAAGTATCAGTGGAATGACGTCCATAGCGGTAGCCTCCTTTTACCATTACATTCTTTTCAATCGATATTTGCTGAGCATTTCACCACTCAATAAGCAAATGAGAATCAGTCCTTGAATCATGGACGAAAATGAGGATGGCAGCCCAATCAGTTGCACACTATAGCCCCCGACAATTAAAGCGCCAATAAAGAGAGAAGTGATTACCATTGCCCAAGGATTTAATTTCGCGAGCCATGCCACAATGATGGCGGTATAACCATATCCCGGTGAAATGCCATACATTAATCGATGGGCTACACCTGAAACTTCGATTGCCCCTGCAAATCCTGCCAAACCACCGCTGATTAGCATCACAAGCAAAATATGTCGGTTGATATGAATCCCGGCATTTTGAGCTGCCTCTTTATTTGCCCCTAATAATTTCAATTCATATCCCCAGCGAGTTTTTGTCAGCAAAAAGGCAAATATAATCAAAGCAGCAATTGCAAATATCAAACCAAAATGAAGACGGGTGCTTCCGATATTCGCTAACATTTGAAAGGGGGTAAACTGAGGGGTGCCCGGAAAATTGAACCCTTCCGGATCGCGCCAAGGTTCATAGACTAAGTAGTCGAGCAAAAGCAATGCCACATAATTCAACATGAGGGAAGTAATGAGTTCATTCACTTTAAAATAAGTTCGAGGAATGGCGGTAAATAATCCCCATAAGGCGCCTGTTGCAATTCCTGCAAACATCATCAATGGAATGTACAGGACTCCAGGCAAATTAGGAAAATAAATGGTAATGGCTGTTGCCCCAATCGCTCCTAATACAAATTGCCCTTCCGCCCCAATATTCCAAATAGCAATTTTATAAGCAATGGCCACACCTAAACCACACAATAATAATGGAATGGCTTTGACAATCGTTTCACTGATGCCAAAACTGGAACCAAAGGCGCTTGAAAACATTCTTTGATAAACTTCTATCGGATTATAATCATTGAATAATAGAAAAACGGAACAAATGAATAAAGCTGCAACTACAGATAAAATTGGCACCAGCCATGGATTCGATTTTTTATGGGGATCATATTGCAAACTATAGGGAAAGAAGAATGCTTTTTTTCTTGAGGGTTGAAGGTCTGCTGATAATTTGTCATACGACGATTTTTGAATCATTTCTGCCACCCGCTTCCGCTTCATATGTTAATCCGGCCATCAATCGGCCAATCCATTCTTTTGTCGCTTCTTGACGGCTCAATACACCCGTGATGCGGCCGTTGTAAAGAACTAAAATTTTATCCGACAGCTGCAAAATTTCATCTAAATCTTCAGATATCAGCAATACGCCGCTTCCTTTTTGCCGCAGGGATAAAAGCATTTCATGTACAGCTTTTGTCGCCCCGACATCAAGCCCTTGGGTAGGATGCACAGCAATCATTAGCTTTGGATTCAAATCCATTTCTCTAGCAAACAGCAGCTTTTGCTGATTGCCGCCTGAAAGCTGGCGTACAGGGCTTATTAAATCAGGCGTCCGTACATTAAATTTTTTTATTAGCTCCATGGCCCATGCGTCATTTTGCTTTTTCTTCAATAGTCCATATTTTGTGCGCTGATTTGTTCGATACGACTTCATTAGCAAGTTATCGACCGAACCTAAACTTCCAGCTAAACCGCTTTTCATGCGATTCTCGGGGATATGAGCAACGCCTTTATCAATCAACTCTTTTACCGTTGTGGAGGCTAGCTTTTCTCCATTTAATGTGACTGACCCTTGTGTCCAAGGAATTAATCCGGTTAACGCCTCGGCCAACTGTTTTTGACCATTTCCGGCAACACCGGCGACTCCTACAATCTCATGTTCATGAACGGTAAACTCGATTCCTTTCAGCGCCTCATAATGCTGCTTTGTTTTTACGGTTAAATCTTTCACTTCCAAAATAGGTTTTCCCAATGGAAGAAAAGGAATAGGAATTTCATGTGCTGCTGCATTTTCAACCATTAAATTTGCCAACTGTTCCATTGTTGTTTCCTTCCGATCGAATTGGGCAATCATCTTCCCTTTTCTCATGACAGAAATGCGATCGGCAACGGCCATAACTTCTTTTAATTTATGAGTTGTGATAATCATCGTTTTTCCAGCTTTTTTTAAAGCGCGCATTGTAACAAAAAGCTGCTCGGCTTCCCCGGGCGTCAACACCGATGTCGGTTCATCAAAAATAATAATATCTGCCTCTTTATAGAGGGTTTTGACAATTTCAACCCGCTGCTGCTCCCCAACGGATAGTTGCCAAATCGGGACATCGGTTGGAAAAATCAATCCATACCGCTCGCTAATTTCTGCTATTTGTTGCTTCTTCTTTTTCATCCAGGAAGCGCCGCGCCATTTATGTTTTGTTTCCCCTAAAATGATGTTTTCAATAGCATTTAGGGAATCTACTAAGCGGAAGTTTTGATGGACCATTCCAATCCCTAATTCTATTGCCTCTTTTGGAGAACGGATATCCACCATCTTTCCATTAATGGCAACCGTTCCGCTATCTGCCCGATAAATTCCTGATAATATACTCATAATGGTGCTTTTGCCGGCGCCATTTTCCCCTAATAACGCATGAATCTCTCCTTTTTTCACTTGAAAGTTCACATGGTCAAGAGCAATAACGCTGCCGAATTTTTTTACAATATCCTGCATGTCAATGGCATAGAGCGGTGATTCCATGAAATCCCCTCCTTTCAATAATGTTTTTGATTCATAACATATTTGACTGCCCGTAATATGCCTCCATATCCTGTACAGCGACATAAATTGCCCGCCAACGCTTCTTCAATATCCGATTCTTGGGGATGTGGGTTTCGATCAAACATTGCCTTTACCGCCATAATCATCCCTGGTGTACAATATCCGCATTGGTAACCGCCTTGTTTTAAAAAGGCTTCCTGTACCTCATCTAAAGATAGTTTGCTGAGCCCTTCAATGGTCGTAATGCTTTTACCATTAGCTTGGTAAGCCATCACCAAGCAAGCATTGACCAGCTCATCATCCAGCAAAATGGAGCAAGCGCCGCATCGTCCAATGCCGCAAGCAATTTTCGTGCCAGTCAATTGAAAATAATTTCTTAAAATGACCGCAAGCGATAGCGTCGGCGGCACTTTGACTTCCACTTTTTCATCGTTGATTCGGACGCTTAACGTCATAAGGTTTTCATAATGTAAAGCCGACATTTCTAATTTCACATCTTGTTTAATACCCATGGAATCATCCCCTTTTGTTCCATATGATTTAGCAATTCCTCTGGCGAAATCGGAAGTTTATTGATCCAAAGTCCGGTTGCATCATGAACGGCTTTGGCAATAGCAGGGATAATGGCGATTGTTCCAATTTCTCCTACACCTCTAGGCCCATACTCATCTCCTTCAGCCAATTCCTCAATGGCATAAACATTTGTATCGAATGGTACATCTACAATATTTGGCATCAAATACGTATCAAAATTTTCTGATGCATATTTTCCATCAATCATTTTTGCTTCTTCCAGCAATGTATACCCAAGGGACATGACCCCGCCGCCTTCAATTTGCCCAACGTAGCCATTCGGGCTCACCACCGGCCCTGCCGAAATTACATGGTCAATGGATGTTACTATCACTTTGCCTGTTAATCCATTTACTTCCACGTCCACTTTGATGCCGCCAAAGGTATATAAAAAATGTGCACCAGGTATGGCATCAGGGGTTGGTGTAATAGGGAAATGGAAATTCGTTGTATAGGAAAGTTCGTTTTCGGATTTTCTCGCCATTTCTTCATACGTGATACACGGACCATCTGATCGACCTTTAAGCCATATGCCGCCGACGCCCAATGTCATTTCATCTTCCGGCAATTTCAGCAGTTCAGCAGCTTCTTCGTATAACATTTTCATAAATGGTTCTTTTAATCTTTTTAAAGATTGCCAAACCATATTCGTGCTGCGTGAAGCAGTGGATGAACCGGAAATCGGCACCCGATCTGTATCGCTGATGACAATCCGAATATCATCTTTGCCGCATCCAAGCTCTGAAATCGTTAAATTTTCAATCACTGCCACTAATCCTTGGCCGCATTCTTCAAAACCAAAGGAAATTTCAATTTTCCCATCTTTCGCTAATGACAACCGTCCTCCTGCATGGTCAATTCGCCCTTTTCCGAGACCTCCGCCATGCATGCCAATAGCTATTCCTGTGCCTTTAAAAATCCAAGGCTGCTCATCCTGTTGCTTTCGGTTGGTGTTCATCAATTTGCTTACACCTTCTAATACAAGTGAAGCGCCATCGGTTGGAGCGATCATTTGCCCTACTGGCCCCAAGTCCGTTTCTTTTCTTAAATTTTTTCGCCGTAACTCAATAGGATCCATTTGAAGCCTTTCCGCTAAACGATCCAGTTGCCCTTCTAAAGCAAAGGTTACCTGATTGCCGCCAAATCCACGAAACTCTCCAGACATTCCATTATTGGTGAAAACTAATACCCCTTCTGTGTCGATATTTGGTATCATATACGGCCCTGCTGCATGTTCAACGGCGAAATCTAATACTGCCGGACCCAATGTCGTATAAGCCCCTTTATCCGCCACGATGTTGACTTTGTGCGCTAGGAGCTTGCCATTTGCATCTACGCCGGTTTTCATGGTAATTTTCATCGGATGTCTCTTTATTCCAGCTCGAACAGATTCCACTCTTGTATTGTGAATTTTCACAGGGCGTCCCGTTTTAAGGGCAAGCAGTGAGCCATAAGGTTGGATATTCAATTCATCCTTTCCGCCAAATGAGCCGCCCATTGGACTGGAAATCACCCGAATTTTCGTTTCAGGAATTCCTAAAATTCTTGAAAGTTGAAAGCGGTCTTTAAATCCGTGCTGTGTGCCTGCAAACACCGTGATGCCGCCGTCTTCATCTGGAACAAAAACGCCTCCTTCAGTTTCAATAAACCCATGCATTTGTCTTGGAAGTTCGTAAGTTTCTTCTATTATGTAAGTACATTGTTTAAACGCTTCTTCCACATTTCCTTTTTTATAGGAAGCTTTATGGCAAATATTGCCTTGTGGGTGCAGTTTGATTGCATCCGGGTGCAATGCTTTTTCTGGGCTATCCAGCACTTCCAAAGGCTCATATTTTACTTCAATACAACGCAATGCTTCTTCGGCACTTTCAAGACTTTCAGCTGCCACTGCCGCAATGGCATCCCCGATATAGCGCACTCGATCGACGCAAAATACCGGTTGGTCCGGCGTTACTAAACCGAATCCATTCATTGCTGGTATGTCCTCGTGGGTAATCACCGCATGAACACCAGGAATTTGTTTTGCTTTTTCTGTGTTGATGGAAAGAATCTTAGCATGGGGATATTCACTTCGAAGCACTTTGCCAACAAGCATGTTTGGAAATGATAAATCTGTTAAATATTTTATTTTTCCTGTTACTTTTTCCACACCATCTGGCCGAATGCGTTTTTCCTTTTCTTGTATGTTTCCTTTCATACACATGCCTCCTCTTGTAGGAACAACAACCGCCGAAGTTCCGAAATGATTAAATTGGCAGCCACTTTTTTCTTATACTCGCTAGAGACAAATGCATCGCTTGACGGATGAAATTCCTTTAAAATCCATTGATAAACAGTTGGCCAATGGATTTTCTCCACTGATTTTCCCAATAAATATTGTTCTATTTTAACAAGCCTCAAAGGTTTATTGCTTCCTCCGCCAATGGCAAGACGAACTTCCGTAAACCCATCTTTATTGGAAAACCGCACTTGACCGGCAATGGTTACAATTGCTGCCGTGAATGTTTCCCTTCTGCCAATTTTTCTGTAAAAGGATTGGGTGGAGGAATCTCTTTCAGGAATGGCCACTTTTACTAATAATGCATCGCGAAAATCGGAGCTGTTTAACCAATCTGCCATTTCAACGGTTTGAAAGCCATTTTTTGCAAAGAATGTCAACTGGGCTTCCATGGTTAATAACAAAGGGATTAAATCCCCTTCCCCCCACATGACATTGCCGCCTACTGTTCCTCGATTTCGAACGGCTGGCGCTGCAATGGTTTTTGCAGCTTCCGAAATGATTGGGTGTACCGTTCTGATCACAGAATGGTTACGCAATGTGCTTAGTGTCGTACCCGCACCAATTTCTAAATGGCCCTTATCTACGTTCAGCTGCCGTAAATCAGGAATTTTTTCCAAACTAATATGATGCTTTGGCATCTCTACGCCTGCTTGCCATTTAAGTTGAAGCAATGTTGCACCTGAAACGTATGCTGCATCCGGGGCAAGACGATTTTTTAGCGAAACCGCTTCTTGTATGCTGGATGGTATCCAAACAGTCGAGATTTGAGAGGAAACTTTTTGAACCGCCATTCACACTCCTCCTTTTCATTTCAATTTTCATGTAAGATTTTATTACATGATATCAACAGAAAAATGGAATAACTATCAATACAATCACTAAAAATTAAGAATTTTTTGTATATATTAAACAAACATAATAAAAAATCTTACAAATTGATGTCACAAAAACTAACATGCCAGTTTCTGAGAGGAAATGTTTTTCTAGAGGAAATAAACGATTTGCAGCTTCTAAGAGGATTTAGATTTCGTCGAAAAAACTTGCATATTCGTTAGCCGATCAGCTTAAATAATGTAAACAAAGAGACTTACCTGGAATAAAAAGAAAAATAAAAAATATTAACCACCAATGTATGACATTTCTATTTTGCTTTTATTGTTGACCATTGAACCCCGTTCGTTTGAATATTGATCTTTTCGCATTTGCCAAATAGTTGAAATCATCTGTTTCAGTTCCTCATCGCTGCCCTTTTGCAACAAATGCCGTAAATCTTTTCCTTGGGATGCAAATAAACAAGTATAAAGTTTACCATCTGCAGAAATGCGCAGCCGGTTACAGCCCGAGCAGAAAGGTTCTGTGACAGATGAAATGAAGCCGATTTCTTTATGGGTTCCTTTATATTTGTACCGTTTTGCCACTTCCCCCATTTCCATATCAGAAACAGGGATGATTTCATAGTGCTGCTTGAGAATTTTTAGAATCTCTCTATTGGGAAAAACTTGCGACAGCTCCCAACTGTTTGTATTCCCCACATCCATATATTCAATAAAGCGCAATGTATAATCATGGTCATAACAAAACTTCGCCATTTCTAAAATCTCCCCATCATTTATGCCCTTTTGCACAACCATATTAATTTTAATTTTCAAACCTTGTTCTGCCGCTTTTTCAATGGAAGAAAGCACCTTTTCCACCGAAACATTGCGCCCATTCATCCGGCCGAAGATTTGGGGGATTTAAACTGTCCAAACTTACATTAATGCGTTTCAAGCCGGCTTTTGCAAGTCGCGCAGCATACACCCCAAGTAACAACCCGTTTGTCGTAATGGATACATCTTCAATGTCTTTGATGTTCAACAATCGCTCAACAAGTTTCGGCAACCCTTTACGGAGCAGCGGTTCACCCCCTGTTAAACGAATTTTTCTGACTCCGAGGGATGCAAAAATCCGCGTTAGCCTTTCAATCTCATCAAAGGATAATAATTTACTAGCCGGCAAAAAGGGATAATCTTTTCCGAAAACTTCAGCAGGCATGCAATAAGTGCAGCGCAAATTGCAGCGGTCGATTACGGAAATTCTTACACTATGGAGTGGTCTAGCGCATGCGTCAAAAATCGTCATCGCTCCTCAGTCCTTTTCAATTAAAATCCTGTATTCTTCTTCCGTGTCAATATCGATTCCCCATTCCTCCCTTTCAAAGTGCAAAAGCTTTAAAGCCTCTTTGTGCCGATTGATGATGGATTTTCCTCCTTCATCTCCTTCTAATCCTTCAAATTCTCGAAATAGGCTTTTTTCAAATAAAATCGGATGCCCCAACCGCTTGCCAAATAGCGGCCGAATAATTTTGATTCCTTCCCTTTTGCTTTTTTTAAATTCCTTCATGATTCTTTGCACCACTTTTTCTGGTATAAGGGGCTGATCTCCTAAAAAAATTAGCGCCGCATCAACCTGTTTTGGCATCGATTGGATACCGATTTTTAAAGAAGAGGCCATCCCGCTTTCAAAAGAGGAATTGAATACGACTGCCACATCCTTTTCAAGAGGAGATAATAGGTGTCTCATTTGTTCATGGTAACAACCTGTAATACAAACAATAGGATGCAATTGATGTTGGAGTGCTAGTTGAAGTGGATGCATAAAAAGAGGTTTTCCTTTATATGGTAATAAAAGCTTTGGTTTTCCCATGCGGGTGGATTTTCCTGCTGCTAAAATAACGGCTCCAATTTTACACATGGATTTTTTCCCTGCCATGAAGGGATTGAGCTGTCCGCCCTGCACGTAAACTCATCATTTCGGATACAATGCTTACTGCAACTTCATACATGGTTTCTGCTCCTAAATCCAATCCTACCGGCGAGTAAATCGGACCACTTGCGAAATCATAACCAATATGTTCTAATATTTCCGCTGTCCGATATCTTGGACCTAATACACCGATATATTTTGGTTTGCTCTCGATGGCAAGTCGAAGCGCTTCCTCATCCTTCAGCTGATGATGATTCATAATCACCCACCAACTATCCGAAAATTCTTTCCGGGAAATCTCATCAAACTCTTTTGTAATATGGATGGCATTGGGGAATCGCTTATCATTATTGAAATGGGTGCGGCTATCAATCACGGTTACTCTAAATCCCGCTTGATGGGCAAGCTCTGCCACCAGAATTGCATCATGCCCGGCGCCTGCAACCACTACGCGTTCACTTGACTTAATTGCATCAATCAAATATGGAATTTTTTCATATGTGAACACTTTTGCCCGAGTTTGATGTTTTGCTAATTGTCTCGCCTCTTGTAAAACTGCTTCTGGAATTTCTTGATTTTCAAAAAATTGTTCTGCTAGAATTGCTTTTCCACCTGTTTTCATATTAATCACCATCGAAAACTCCTTTTCTTCCTGTATCAATTGCTGGATAGTCCGCCATGATGGATCTTCCTTCAGAACCGGCAAAAATAAAAACTGCAAATCACCCTTGCAACCAATGCCTAAGCTCCAAATTTCGGTATCGCTTAAATCATATTGATGCACGAAGGGTTGATTGGATTCAAATACTTTTTCAGCCCAAGCGTATAAATCCGCTTCTAAACATCCTCCACTAATCGTCCCAACCATTTTTCCGCTTGATGTCATCAGCATTTTACTCCCTGGCAGACGATAGGCCGAGCCCTTCACATCCGTTAAAATAACTAAAACCGCTTTTTCTTGTTGTGCCCAAGCTTTCTCAATATTGGAATAAATCTCTTTCAATTCATACATCTTTGACATGAATAAATCACCTACTCATGCTTTTTTGATATATTAACAAATTTCAGAATTGAAAGTCAATTTACCCAAGAAATTTTCATCCAAAATGTATAAAAAATGGGTATTTTTTTATAAATGGCATAGCCGCATGATTTCACCTTTCATCAAAATAAAAGCCTTGAAAAGCTTGCTGCTAATCAAGGCAAAATAGAATAAAACTCGTTAGCTGCTGATTTTGATTTGGCTAGGCTGTTCCGCTTCTATAGGAATATGCCGGAATTGTTCCACATCAAATAATCCGGTATCTGTGAGCTTTAATGCTGGAATAACTGGAAGGCTTAAGAAAGATAATGTCAAAAATAGGTGGAAATGAAGGGTTGGATTTAATTCATGTAATGCATCATGCAATGCTCTCAGTTTTTCGGCAGCTTCTCGGGCAGGAATATTCGTCATGAGTCCTGCAACAGGCAGCTCTAGATTCGCTAACACTTTGCCATCCTTTACAACAACCAGTCCTCCTTGAATGGCTTGAATTTCATTTAAGGCAAGCACCATATCTTTATCGTTTGTACCAACTGCTATAACATTATGAGAGTCATGGGCTATTGTTGTGGCAATGGCTCCCGCTTTTAGTCCCAAGCCATGTACAATAGCTACACTTTTTGTTCCGCGGTGCAAATGTCTTTCAAAGACAGCGAGTTTTAAAAAGTCCTTTTCTATATTTGGCACGAACTTTCCGTCTTGTACATCCACATAGTCTTGCAATTTTTTAGTCACGATTTGATTCGGAATAATGCCAATGATGTTTACAAAGGAGCTTTTTAATGGCAATGCCAAATCATCCACCTTTACTTCTGGCAAATGGACTGAATGGCAAATGCGGGCAGGCACATCGATTGGAGCCGTTTCTGGAAGCAACATTTCTCCGTCTTCCGCAACTTTTACACCATTTTTCCATACTGCGGCAATCTTCATTTCTTCCAAATCATCCAATAAAACAAAATCTGCCGTAAATCCTGGTGCAACAGCTCCTTTGTCGTATAGGCGGTAACATTCAGCCGCATTTAATGTGGCCAATTGAATTGCTTGAAGCACTTCAATTCCTTCCGCAATGGCCAATTTCACACTATGGTTGATGGTGCCTTCTTGAATGATTTCATCTAAATGTTTGTCATCTGTGCAAAATGCAAAACGGCGGGCGTTATAAGGGGTGATTGCGGGGAGCAAAGCTTTTAGATTTTTCGATGCAGAACCTTCCCGTACTAATACATACATTCCCATTTCAATGCGCTCCAACGCTTCTTCTAGCGTGATGCATTCATGGTCCGTATGAATGCCTGCTGCACGGTAACCTGCTAATTGTTGTCCATTCAAACCAGCGCCGTGGCCGTCGATCATCATGCCATGTTCATGGCCTAGCTGAATTTTCGCAAGCATTTCCTCATCGCAGGATAAAACCGCTGGATAATCCATCACTTCTGCAATTCCAAGCACTTGTTCATTTTTTAGAAACGGCGCTAAATCGGACGCTTTCAACACTGCACCTGCATGTTCAAAGGAAGTGGCCGGCACGCTTGATGGAAGCATATAGTAAATATCTAGGGGGCTGTCTTTTGCGGCATCAAGCATATATTTTAAGCCCTCTGTTCCGGAGACGTTTGCGATTTCATGGGGATCCGCTATGACGGAAGTGACACCGAAAGGCAATATAATTCGGCTGAACTGTTCAGGGGTGAGCATCGTTGATTCGATATGAATATGGGTATCAATCATACCAGGAATGACCCATCGTCCTCTGGCATCCTCCACCTTTTCCGCTTCATACTTCCCTTCCGTATCAAGGGCGATAATTTTTCCATTGGCAACGACAAGATCCGCCTCTTTCCACTTAAGGGAAAAAACATCTGCAATTTTCGCATTTCGCAATATGAAATCTGCTTTTTGGCGATGTTGCGAAACAGCAATATTCTTTTTCATTTCAGACCCTCCCAAAGGTTGACACTTTAAAATATAATGCCATACAATATCATAAATTTTCTATAAATTCAATAATTTTAAGTTTGCAAAAAAAAGGACTGATGACAACAAGCCATCCAGTCCCAAGATTGCGATTAAAGAATTTTTCCTGGATTTAAAATGCCTTTTGGATCGAGGGCTTTTTTAATCGCCCGCATGACTTCGAGAGCATTTTGATGTTCCAATTCCTGATACATCCGTTTTCCAACGCCGACACCGTGTTCTCCCGTGCATGTGCCGCCGCGTTTAATCGCATCTGTTACAATCATTTCATTAAATTTTTTAGCCCGGACTACTTCTTCTTCATCGTTAAGATCAATCATAATGCAGGCATGGTAGTTTCCATCACCCACATGGCCCAATAAGCCACCGTGAATTTTTAATTCTTCTAATAAAGAGCGGGCGTATTCGATGCTGTTAGCCAGTTCATTGATTGGCACACATACATCTGTTGTCATCAGCTTTCTTCCAGGAAATGCGTGTTTATATGCATAAGCCAAATTATGCCGCGCGTGCCAGAGGGTATTGCGGGCAGCCGTATCTTTTTCAAATTGAATATCTTCGCAGTCAAATTCTTTTAACACTTCTTTGGCAAATTCGATATCGCTTTGAAGGCCCGCTTCATTTCCTTGGAACTCTAAAAATAGAGTCGGTGCTTCTGCATAATTGGTTTCGCTGTGTTTATTCACCACTTGGATGGATTCCGCATCGACGAATTCCACCCGGCCAATCGGAATGCCTGCCTGTTTAAGAGCTGTCACCGCTTGCACTGCTTCATGAGTGGATTTGAACACTGCCCGTCCTGCCACTTCAAATTCAGGTATGCCATAGACTTTTAATGTAAGCTCTGTAATACAGCCCAAAATGCCTTCTGAACCTACAAATAAACCATTTAAATGCAAGCCCGATGAGGATTTTCTTGCTTTATTGCCTGTATGAATAATGTCGCCGTTTGCCAATACCACTTCCAAATCCAATACTTGGTCGCGCATCACGCCATATTTTACGGCTGTTGTTCCGCTGGCATTCGTCGCAGCCATTCCGCCCAACGTTGCATCTGCACCTGGGTCAACCGAGAAAAACAAACCATATTTTTTCAGCTCTTTATTTAATTGCACACGCCGAACTCCTGGCTGTACGCGTACAATAAAGCTTTCCGGATCTATTTCAAGAATTTGATTCATTTCATTAAAATCGATGGAAATGCCGCCCTCATAAGGAATCACATGGCCTTCTAAGCTAGAACCTGCCCCAAAGGGAGTTACAGGCACTTCATATTCGTTGGCGATTTTTAAAATCTTACTCACTTCTTCCGTTGAACGAGGGAATACAACAAGATCAGGCAAGGCTGGTGTGTGATAAGATTCATCTTGTCCATGAAGCTGCCGAACCGTTTCATTCGTTGTTACTTGTTCTTTTGATAAAAATGTAAGCAGTTGTTGTTCGATTTCTTTATAGTTTTTCATTTTATTTCCTCCCTTGTAAACTAGTTTTATCACAAAAAATATTTTTTTGAAAAGAAAATATTATAAAAAATTTAAAACTTTTTTAAAAAAATATTATTTGATAAAAAAACCCCTTATGTTCTTCAGACATAAGATGTTGAAAAGTTTGAAGACGTTGCATCAAACTATACATCTATAATTGTTTATAAAACTTGAGGGCCGTGAATTGATAAATAGGGGGAACTGAGCTTCATTCCACTCTTATCGAAACATTGTAAATAGCAATTCAGCTGCGTATGTTTCGAGAAATGCTGCTAAAACAATGATTGGGACAACATAAACGATATATGTATAGAACACCTTTTTAAATTTTGGAATAATTGAATCTTGTGTTTTTTCTTTTTTCATCTTCTGAACTATTTTCTTTCTTATGTTCCGATTCAATTCAAAGAAGGCAACCGCCAGTAAAAAATTCCAAAAGCTGAATGAGGATTGGAAGATCTAATGAGTCCAAAACCTTTTTGGAAATCCGTCGCATGAATTGCAATTCCAAAAAATATACCAAGCAATGTACTGTTTTTTATTTCATCATTACGATTAAAACGTGCCTAACGTTTCATTTTGGGAGTTCTTCATTATTCAATCTCTATTTGTCCCCATTGCAGAGTTCTTTCCACATAGCCTAATAATATGATTGAAAGGACGTTGAACGTTACGGGCACAAGAGGCTTTACGTGAAATTTTCTTTTCCGCCAGTTATCGTGAAAGATAATCGTTAGGATTAAAAACTGTCCCTTCATGCTGTCGGATAATCGCCAAGATGTGATAAATAATCGCCACATTGGCAAAAACCATAAAGATAATCGCCAGGTGAAAAATTAGCCTTACTCCATCTCGAATAATCGCAAAATAGGAAAAATAAACATAAAAATCCCCTTTAGATCCATCAAATCTAAAGGGGATATATTTTATGATATTACAAACCACATTTCAACTGCGCACCGCAAACTGTGCAAGTGTTGCATCCACCAATCTCTTCCACTGTACCTTGGCGGCAGACAGGACAAGTATCGCCTACTTCTGAACCGATTTTCACATTTGTTTGTTGAAGCGGCGCAATCGTTTCAACTAGCACAACCGGTTTTTCAATCGTTTCGTCTTCCAATTCCTCAAATGTTAACTGTTCTTCATGAGTCATTTCCGCTTTTAATGTTAAAACTTGTGAATCGCGGCTGCCGTCCACGTAAACTGTTCCGCCTTTTGCTCCGCCTTTATATAAGCGTTCGTACACTTTTTGTACTTGTTCCACCGTGTATCCTTTTGGCGCATTCACCGTTTTGGAGATGGAAGAATCCACCCAACGCTGAATGATGCATTGTACGTCTGCATGGGCTTCCGGTGTTAAATCCATCGCTGTGACAAACCAATGTGGCAAGTTGTGTTCATCTGCTTCTGGATGTTCTTTCAAGTATTCTTGAACGATTTCCGCCTTCACTTCGATGAATTTTCCTAAGCGGCCAGAACGATAGTATACGAAGGAGAAGTAAGGTTCTAAGCCCGTTGCTACTCCAACCATTGTTCCTGTTGAACCAGTCGGCGCAACTGTGAGCAAGTGAGAATTGCGAATGCCGTGTTCAAGCACTCCTTGACGAATATGTTCCGGCATGCGCTTCATATAGCCCGTGTTGATGAAAGCTTCACGCAACCGTTTTGTTTCTTCTTCCGTTTCACCTACTAAAAATGGGAAGCTACCTCGTTCTTTTGCAAGTTCAATGGACGTTTCATAAGCGGTAGTTGCAATTGTTTCAAACACTTTATCAACCAGCTCATTGCCTTCTTTTGAACCGTATTCTTTTTCGCAGTAAATGAGTAAATCTGCTAAGCCCATAACGCCAAGGCCCACACGTCGCTCTCCAAGGGCTTGTTTGCGATTTTCCTCAAGGAAATACGGCGTTGCATCGATGACGTTGTCTTGCATGCGGACGCCGACGCGCACTGTTTCTTTTAATGCTTCAAAATCGACTGTTTTTTGGTCTTTCAATGCAAAATTTGCCAAATTGATGGCTGCTAAGTTACATACTGAATATGGCGCTAATGGCTGTTCGCCGCATGGGTTTGTTGCCACCACTTTTTGGCCGTAAGCGCGGGCATTTGTCATTTCATTAGCATTATCGATGAAGAAAATACCTGGCTCTGCTGCATAAGTTGCACAGATGTTGATGAGTTTCCATAACTCTCTTGCGCGGATTTTCCGATAAGTGCGCACCCGATAACCAAGCGCTTCCCACTCTCTTACGTCGCCAATTTTGTGCCATTTTTCATTGTAGATGGCCATTTCTTCAGGAGTATAAGTTTCTACATCTGGGAAACGAAGCGGATATTCTTCATCGTTTTCCACTGCTTCCATAAAATCATTCGTAATCGTAACCGAAATATTCGCTCCTGTTAAGAAGTCTGGATTATGCACACTGTATGTTCCGCCATCACGTAATTTCGCTTCTGCTTCCTTGATTACCGCCTCGCTGAACCCTCCTAAACCAGGAATATTTTTATAGTTCACTATTCCTTGATACATCGCTTCTTCAAGAGGAGTTAAAGGAGTGAATTTCAACTTCTCTTTCGCATGACGGATGATGGATTCATCTTCCATATTTTCAATCAAATAACGCAAAATACGAGGATTTTGCATTTTGGAAATGATGAATTCCACAATATCTGGATGCCAATCGGCAAGCATAATCATTTGAGCACCACGGCGGGATCCACCTTGTTCAACAAGATGGGTTAATTTCGCAATATCATCAAGCCATGAAACAGAACCGCTTGATCTGCCATTCACTCCTCTTGCAAGGGTGTTGCGAGGTCTTAATGTGGAACCATTTGTCCCAACACCGCCGCCACGGCTCATTATTTCCATTACTTTTTTGCGATGTTCGCTGATTCCTTCACGGCTATCAGGAACGAAAGGCATTACATAGCAGTTGAAATATGTAACTTGTTTACCTGAACCTGCACCGTAAAGAACTCGTCCGGCTGGCACAAATTTCAACGAAGCTAATTGTTCATAAAACTTTTGGAACCATTCTTTGCGCTTCTCTTCCGTTTTTTCAACAGCCGCTAAACCAGTAGCATTTCGTTTTGCAATCTGTTCATAAAAAATTTCAAGCGGTTTTTCAATGACATCAAGGGAACGTACAATGATGCCTGTTTCCTGTTCTTTCGGATCATCCAGCACATTGCGATATTCTTCTTCAATTAAAATTTCCGCTTTATTATCTTCCCAATTAATGGATTGAATATACCCTAAACCGCGGGCTGGAAATTTTGGATCTTCTTTAATCGTCAAAACGACAAAATCTCCAGGCTTTAATGTCTTTTTTTCCGTATCCTTGAAGGAATATCGGTCAATCATGACAAGTCTCGATACACCTTTATGCGTAATGTGCATATCCGGAGTTATCGGATGGACTTGCGGAAATTGCTCTATATCCTTGTTCAATTGATCAATGAGGATGGTCGTATACGTCATTACCATCTGCCAGCCTCCCTTAGTACATCTATAATTTATCTAAAATAATACCGTATTAAAACAATAAAATACAATATATTGTATGTCCACTAAAAAGAACATACAATATATTGTTAGTTGTAATTACTTAGAAAAGATTACCTCATATTGAGAGACCTTTCAAGAGTTGATTTTTTATTAAATCTATGAATGCATTGAAAAATCTAGCTTTAGAGCAAATTGTTAAATTTTTATCGCAATTTTAGACATTTATTTTCTAAAATTCCACTCGTCATTTGCATACTTTTCTTCTTCAATTTTTCTTACATAATTCTTTTGTTCTTCTGTCAATTCATATGGGACTAAATCTATTTGCAAAGCCTCTTCAAACCCTTTTTTGAACGCATCAATGCATTCCTCAATGGTAATTCGGCGGGTTGTGAGCCGGTTGATGGCAACGGCTCTCTCAGGTAAATGGATGCGCATTCTATTTTTCGCTTCTTCTGAAGGAAAATTAAATAAAGACAACAGCTTGTCCTCATCAAGGTCCAATAAAATCGCACCGTGCTGCAACACAACACCTTTTTGTCTAGTTTGTGCACTGCCAGCGACTTTTTTACCTTCTACAACAAGTTCATACCAGCTTGGGGCATCAAAACATACCGCGCTTTTCGGCTTTTTCAACGCTTCTTGTTTCTCTGCGGTATCCGGAATACTAAAATAGGCATCCAACCCCAAATTATGGAAACCTTTCAATAAACCTTCACTTAAAAAGCGATAAGCTTCTGTCACCGTTTCAGGCAAGTTTGGATATTGTTCAGTCACGATGATGCTGTATGTTAATTCACTGTCATGCAATACGGCTCTTCCCCCGGTCGGTCTTCTGACAAACCCAATATTTTGCGCTTTTAACGCTTCCAAATTGATATCCTGCACCTTTTGGAAGTAGCCGATGGAAAGCGTCGGCGGATTCCACTGATAAAAGCGAATCACCGGCGGAATTTCCCCTTTGCTGTGGAAATCAAGCAGCGCTTCATCTAAAGCCATATTATAAGATGGACTGCATGGCCCCGAATTAATAAAATACCATTTTGTTTTCATTCGTTTCCCACCTCACAACTAACTCATTGTATCAAACTGAATGGACGAATGCCACTTTCTTAGAACAGGAAATTGAAAGAGTTCAAATGAATTATGTAGCTTGCACTAAAAACATACCATTTAGCTTAGATCAAAAAGTTGAACTTAAACAATTAGACAGCATTTAACAGAGATGTCTGCATCGGATTTTTAATTATTTTTTACATGAATCAATTTCATAAATCATAGTTTTTCTGAAGTATAGAGTACCCCTATACTAAAAACTTTGTTTTTTTTAAATTATGCAACTTGGTTTTGTTGCTGTAATAAAGCATTGATTCGATCAACTGCTAGTTTGCAGGTATTATAAATTAACGTCACCAGATTGAAATGCATTTTTGCTTTCTTTCCTGTACGATGACGGACATTGTTTAATTGAAAGTATTCCTTTAAATAAGCGTTAA
>Ga0207747_1001185_pt1 | contig 20192 bp, 15 predicted proteins | sample HigsolmetaGSP11D_FD_184839 | JGI IMG/M metagenome (GOLD analysis project Ga0207747, IMG submission 184839) | High solid enriched microbial communities from the Joint BioEnergy Institute, USA - SP1-1-D (SPAdes) | ecosystem: Engineered > Bioreactor > SSF (Solid state fermentation) > Aerobic >...
CAACCGAGCATGAGCGTGTCTGCGTTGGATAAAATCATACACTATTCTCTACACTTTGAATGTGCTAAATATATTCTTATTCCAAACATTCCGCCAACTTTTGCTGATTTAATATCTTAAAACTATGTCCGTAATAATCTATTAATCCTTCCTCCTTCATCCTTGCCAGTTCCCGGCACATGGAAGTTCTTGATACGTTCAAGTATTCGGCAAGTTCCGTTCGATTGAGAACGATCTGAAAGATATCGTTTCCTCTTTCATAGGATTCGTTCAGAAGAAAGCTTGCGATTTTCTCCCTCATCCCTTTTAAGGTCAGTAATTCCAGCTTGCGATTTAAATTATAGTTTTTCTCCCCAAGTACGACCATCATATTCTGGATTAAGCTAATGTGGAAATTACAGCTTTGCCCGCAGGCTCTTGTGATCCTTTCATAGGGTATCAGCAATACTTTTGCATCTTCCTTAACCCTTACCGTCACCGGCGAAATTTTTCTTACGGTGCAGACAATCCCTTCCGCAAACATATCGGATGGTTCCAGAAATGCAACAATGTGCTTATTTCCTGCCAAATTCTCTTTCATTACTTCAACGATACCTTCCAGAACAATTCCCACATAATGGATCTCATCCCCTGCAAAGAATATGTATTCATCCGACTTTAACAACTTTACCTTCGCATCTAAACACTGTAATAAATGCGCAAAATCTTTTTCTTCAATATTTCTAAATAATGCACATTTCTTTAAAATAGGAAAATATTTTTCCATAGTCACCTCCTGCGGTTATATTACTAATGATTTATCCGCTTTTTATCTATCCTAAATTTCATTCCATAAAATTCTAACCATCTTTCATTTTTGTAGCCACAGCTACACTTTTCTGCTTTCAACTGTATTATACTCACAATGTCTTCAGAAAGCAATAGAAATATAATTAATAAAGGACCTAGGTACTTTTATTAATTCATTTCATACGGCAGCATTTGACTGTCATAAATAAATAAAAGGAGAGTAAATAATGGAGAATTTAATGTTTTGTTATCAGTGCCAAGAAACTGCAGGCTGCACTGGTTGTACCAAAGCCGGTGTATGTGGTAAGACACCTGCTTTAGCAAATATGCAGGACTTATTAATCTATGCTACCAAAGGGCTAAGTGCTGTGACAACCGCTCTTAGAGCACAGGGAGAAGAAATCTCCTCTATGGTAAATCACTACGTTATTATCAATCTATTCACGACAATTACAAATGCGAACTTTGATGATGAGATCTTCTATAAGAGAATTTTTGAGACTTTAAGAATAAAGAACGAATTACTTGCCAAAGTTGCAGATAAGGATGCCCTGCCGGCAGCTGCTCTTTGGAATGCTACTACCAGAGAAGAATTAGAGCAGAAAGCAAACTCTGCTGAAGTTGGTGTTCTTGCTACTGAGAACGAAGATGTTCGTAGCTTAAGAGAACTAATCACCTATGGATTAAAAGGTCTTGCTGCTTATATGAAGCATGCAAATGAATTAAATTATGACAACGCTGACATCAGTGCATTTATGCAGAAAGCACTTGCAGCAACATTAGATGATACATTAACTGTTGACGAATTAATCGCTCTTACCATGGAAACCGGTAAGTGGGGCGTAGACGGTATGGCTCTTCTGGATTCCGCTAATACAGGAACTTATGGTAATCCTGAAATTACAAAAGTGAATATCGGTGTTAGAAATCGTCCCGGTATCTTAGTATCCGGACATGATTTAAGAGACTTAGAGCAATTATTAGAGCAAACACAGGGTACCGGTGTTGATGTTTATACACACTCTGAGATGCTTCCTGCACATTATTATCCTGCTTTCAAGAAGTATGATAACTTTGTTGGTAACTATGGTAATGCTTGGTGGAAACAGAAGGAAGAGTTCGAAAGCTTCAACGGGCCAATCCTTATGACGACCAACTGCGTTGTTCCTCCAAAGGACAGCTATAAGCATCGTTTGTTTACCACCGGTGCAGCTGGTGTTGCCGGATGTACGCATATTGAGAGAGATGAAAACGGACATAAAGATTTCACTCCGATTATTGAACTAGCAAAGACTTGCCAGCCTCCGGTAGAAATTGAAAAAGGTGAGATTATCGGTGGTTTCGCACATAATCAGGTATTCGCTTTGGCTGATAAAGTAGTGGAAGCAGTAAAATCCGGAGCAATCAAGAAATTTATCGTTATGGCTGGTTGCGATGGCCGTCAGAAAGCTAGAAATTACTATACGGAATTTGCAAAAGCGCTTCCTAAGGATACCGTTATTCTTACTGCCGGTTGTGCAAAATACAAATACAACAAGCTTGACTTAGGCGATATCGGCGGTATTCCTAGAGTTTTGGATGCCGGTCAATGTAATGACTCCTACTCCTTAGCTCTCATTGCTCTGAAATTAAAAGAAGTATTTGAGCTTCAAGATGTGAATGAGCTTCCAATCGCATACAATATCGCATGGTATGAGCAGAAAGCGGTTATCGTTCTTCTTTCCTTACTCTACTTAGGAGTAAAGAACATTCACTTAGGACCAACACTTCCTGCATTCCTTTCACCGAATGTAGCTAAAGTATTGGTAGAGAACTTCGGTATTGCCGGAATCGGTACTGTAGAAGATGATATCGCATTATTTACAGCTTAATAAATAGAACGTTTATAAATTGGTTAAGATAATATCCCAAGGCAACTGCATGATGACAAGTTCTTATCTACTACTCCTTCACAAGAATTTGTATAATTATTCCCCTTATTTCATGATTGCAGATCCCTTGGGATATTTCTTATAAAGGAAATGGTAACTTAAAGAATTAAGATGAACAGAAAGGACCAATTACTAGATGAGTGCATTTTTAGGCCCGATACATTATTGGCTATATAATAAAATACAGCTTCAACAGGACATCGTAGACGAGATCTATAAGCTTGGTGAACAATACGCCCTACCATTAAAAGAAACTTGCGAAACCACTTTTGGTGCATTCGAGAACAGACCCCTTGAGGAAATGATTGACCATGGCAATATTCATGGGTGGTTACAGGAACGAGTTTCTCAGGTGGAATATAAATATGCCTATTGTGTAACCAACTTAATGAAGAAAAATCCTGCTTTACTTGATGCGTTAAAAGCAGTTCTATATAAGAAAGGTCAGGAAATAGGAATGACTCTCCATGGTCATACATCTACTATACAGGAAATCTATAAAGCTATCACTGATAACCTGCTTGACGGCATGCCTTGTGATCATGCAAACAGTATCACAGAGCAGGGAGAAAACCATATCTGCTGGAAAAGAAACATCTGCGTACATGAAATTTATTGGAACGAAGTAGGTGGTAACATTGATACCTATTATGAGCTGCGTGATGCTTGGTTAAATGGGTTTGCAGCTGCATGCGGCCTGGAATATCAAAAAATAGATCCTGTAACATATTGTTTAAGAAAGGGTGAATAAGCATGAATAGTATAGAACTTATGATGGAAGAGCATAAAAATATCCTTCGGATGCTTAAAGTTGTTCGCCAAGCTTCTTATCGTATTCTTAAAGGCGATGAAATCTGCTATGAAGATTTTGAGCAGATGATAGATTTCATCCGCAATTATGCCGATGTCCATCACCACGGAAAGGAAGAAAAATTTCTCTTTAAGGAAATGGTAGATAACCTTGGGCCTTTGGCAGATAAATTGGTTACCCATGGCATGTTGATTGAGCATGACTGGGGAAGATTATTTATTCGCGAGTTAAATAACGCCTTAGAAGCGGTTAAGAGCGGTGATGAAATGCGTAAAATTGATGTCATCGCCAACGCTGTCGGATATGCCAACCATTTGCAAAGACATATTGATAAAGAAGATTCCGTTGTCTATCCGTTTGCGCAAAAACAACTTCCCAAGGAAATCATGGAACAGGTAGAGAAAGCGTCCTGGGACTATGAAAAAGAAGCAGAGGAAAAGAAGATTCCAGCTCATTATCTGGGAATCCTTGAAAACTTAGAAAAGAAATATCTTTAATTAACTTGCCAATTCACATTTCATAAATAAAATAACAGCAGGTTATTATAATTTTTTGCATCCTTCTTACTTCCCAAATGTAATTAATCCCTGCTGATATAATAAATGCCATATTCCTTACCGATCCATCTTGCATTCAATGACAGGAATATGGCTTATTTTATGCCCTATCTTGACTTTCCCTTATTCTATAAAGTAATATAGGAAAGTAACACTCATTTTCTACTAAATATACGACGAAGGAGATACTTATGTCACAAACAGCCAAATTAAGAGAAAACAAAATGGGTGTCATGCCCGTACATAAATTACTAATCAATATGTCCGTGCCCATGATGTTATCCATGCTGGTCATGTCATTATACAATATTATCGACAGCATTTTTGTTTCACAGATCAATGAGAATGCGTTAACCGCGCTTTCTCTCGCATTTCCTATCCAAAACTTTATGATTGCGATTGCCAACGGCATCGGTGTAGGTATGAATTCCTTATTGTCCAAAAGCCTTGGCGAAAAAGATTATAAGAAGGTTAACGCTTGCGCAACAAACGGTATTTTTATTTCGGTAATTTGTACGATATTATTTACCGTCTGCGGTGTGTTATTTGCAAAGCCTTATATGCTATCGCAAACGGATGATCCCCAAATCATAGAGTATGGTACACAATATCTTCAAATTGTATCCCTCTTCTCCATCGGTGTATTTATGGAGATTACCTTCGAACGTATCATACAGTCCGCAGGTAATACGGTTTACAGTATGATTACCCAAATCACCGGAGCGGTAATCAACATTATATTGGACCCCATCATGATCTTCGGATACTTAGGATTTCCGGCAATGGGTATTGTCGGTGCCGCCTTGGCAACAATCATCGGTCAAATCGGCGCGGCTGCTCTTTCCATTTTCTTTAACTTAAAGAAGAATCCGGAGGTCCATATAACATTCAAGAAGTTTCGACCTTCCTATCGAATTATTGAGCGAATTTTTGCAGTAGGAGCCCCTTCTTTTCTTATGCAATCCATTGGTTCCGTACTGACTTTCCTTTTAAATAGGATATTGATTCAGTTTACAACAACTGCCGTATCCGTCTATGGTGTCTATTTTAAACTGCAAAGTTTTATATTTATGCCTGTCTTTGGTATTAACAGCGGAATGATACCAATTATCGCATATAATTATGGCGCACGGAACAAGAAACGTATTATGGATACGATGAAATACAGTATCTTGGCAGCGATCGCAATTATGCTTTTGGGATTTACTATTTTTCAGGTCTTCCCAAAACAACTGCTGGCTCTATTTAATGCTACTCCAACCATGCTGGAAATCGGCGTACCCGCATTGCGGACGATTAGCCTATGCTTTGTTTTTGCCGGCTTTAGTATCATTGTTGTCTCCATGTTCCAGGCTCTCGGAAATGGTCTCTTTAGCCTAATCAACTCGGTTACCAGACAGCTGGTACTCTTATTGCCTGCAGCTTATATATTATCAAAAGTATTCGGTCTTAGGGCGATTTGGTTTGCCTATCCGATTGCGGAAATTGGCTCATTTTTAATCAGTATTTTCTTCCTAAAGCGGATATACAACCAAAAGATACGTCATCTTGAAAATTAATTAAATTAGCACAACCATTATTGTCCGGACAAGTATTTCTGTTTGGACAATTGTTATAATATACGTTTCGTAGCCGTGGATAACTTTATCAAATCCCTCGCACGTACGCGTGTTCTATATTTTTTCTTGGACGTTTTGACATTTCCGTGGTATAATGTTCACGATAAGCAGATTAGTCCATGCTCATTAGATCCTTTCTCAAGCTTGCTTGAAGAAAGACTCTGAAGAGTAGGATAAGTGCCACGTGAGCGAGAAAGCTTTGCTTTTGAGCTCTAAATCTGCGTATAGCAGATTCATCAGGCAAATCTAATCTGCGCATGCTCACAATGAGCATCTAAGGAGTTTATTATGGATAGTAAAAAAGAACAGTTTATAAAAGAAATCGTAGATACCCACATTCGGCAATTTGTTGACGGTCTGGAAGCCAGATACCGCTCTGAAGTTAGAGACCCCTTGGGGGTTATTAACGCCAAGAAGAATAATGCATTTATCTCACAGCTGGGCGAAGAGTTCATGTTCTATTCCGCCTTTGTCCGTTCCTTTGATAGTTCTTTTGGTAAGGTATTGGAGAACATGGGAAATGCGATTGCAAAGATATCCTTTACGGTAAAAGGAAGAATAGAATCCTATCTTCTTCCACAGCAGACGCAACATATCGATTATCTTATGACTGCATATGAGAAACGAGATGCAAAGCCCAAGGTTGAGGATTATCAAAACTTTAACTGCTTGGTCCCTTCGAATGTTACCAGCTTCCTGACTTCCCATGAGACGGATAACTATTTCTATGATGAGGAAAAAAGGTGTCATTATTTAATTGAGTTAAAAGCTGGCGGAGACCTGGATAATAAGAAGGCTAAGTCAGAAAAAATTGCTCTACTGAATGAATTTTTTATATTAAAAAATGCTCTTCAAAATGATGAAACCATTAAAATATATTTTGCTACTGCCTACAATAAGTTTGGGGAAGGAGCCCCTTGGCATCAGGAACGGGTTCAGACCTTTTTTGCAGATGAAGAGCTCCTAATTGGAAAAGACTATTGGAATTTTGTATGCAATGACCCGGAAGGTTATAATGTCATTTATGAGCAGTATAAAATCAGTTCTGAATATATGAAAAATGCTTTGGAACGTATTAAGCGGCTTTATTTTCATTCCATATGATAAAAAGCGAGATGAGAGGAGATATATCCCCTATGATAGATGTAAATACCATAGATAACTATCTGCTAATGCACGGAGACTGCATGGATAAATTAAAGGAAATTCCAGATGGAAGTATCGATCTTATTCTTTGCGATCCCCCCTACAATTTGGCCAAATACTCCACCGGCAATATGAAATTTGATTGGCGCAGTGAGATAAATAATGATGTGGCCCAGTGGGATTTAATAGAACTTGCTCCTCGTGATTTTCTTGATGAATTTAAGAGGGTTCTCTCTCCAACCGGCAATATCTTCATCTTTACCAGTTATAATTTGATTGGTAAATGGCATGAGGCATTTGACAGTGAGTTTGATACGTTTCAGTTCATGGTTTGGCATAAAACGAATCCCATCCCGAATATCCGCAAATCTTCCTTCCTAAACAGCTGTGAATTAATCGTATGCATGTGGAACAAGGGGCATACCTGGAATTTCACCAAGCAGAATGAGATGCATAATTTTATTGAAAGCCCCATCTGCATGGGTAATGAGCGTTTGAAATCTCCAAAGCATCCGACGCAGAAGCCACTGAAAGTTCTAGAGCATATTATTAACATAGCAAGTAATGAAAACGACTTAATTCTGGATATGTTCATGGGCGTTGCTTCTACCGGTGTTGCAGCTCGGAATTTAAATCGTCGCTTCATTGGAATCGAGATTGACGATGAATATTTTGCCGCTTGCGAGAAACGAATGAAGGAAAATGAAGAAACGCTTAAGAAAAAATTGAAGCAATCCAAAAAATCGAAAAAATAAAATAGGGGATATCATCCATCTTTCCTATACGGAAAATGGTGATATCCCCTTAGCTACCTATGCCATAACTTTATCTGCTTCATTGACCAATACCCACTGGTGTGTTTTAATATGGTACTTTATTTTTATCATTTGCATACAATCCCCGCGAAGAATATTACAACAAAAAAGCAGCACAGGAATCCCTGCATAGTTCTCTTCCTTGCAATATAATATATTCTGTATCTTATACGTCTGCAGGAAATGATTCTCATCCTCTATTCGGATATAATTCGGTTTAATCTTCCCCTGCACATTAAAGGTTGCAATCACATCAACAGGCATATGAAACATTACTTGATCCCTTCTTTATAAAATGGTTTTCGTTTTTCCGGTGATATTCCTCCAGCCATATGATAGATTGGACCATTAATAAACACGGCCCTCTTGATGGAATCATCCCCATAGCGTTCCCTAACCATGTCAACTGCAGTATCTAATTGGGCCAGCCGATCATACCTGGTCATATCGAATAGATTCATCTGCCTGGAGGAATCTCCGCTAACAATTCTACTTGTATGAATTCCTAAGTGTCTTATCGGTGTTCCATCCCAAAGTTCATCAAACAGCCGGCATGCAGCCTTATGAATCTCATTCGTAATGTTGGTTGCTGTTAATAATGTCATCTGATGGGAGGCATGGTGAAATTCAAAATCAACGATACTTACCGCAACCACCGTAGCCATAACGGAATCGGCACGCAGCCTGCTGCACACTTTCTCTGCTAAGGATAGCAGCACCATCTTGGCAACGTTGGCATCCTCCACATCGAATGCAATCGTTGTTGAATTCCCGTAGCCTTTATTCGGCGGTACTTCATCCGATATTACAGAGACATCAATACCATTGGCAAAGGCATAGATTACCTCCCCATGCTTCTTAAAATGCGCACGAAGGATATCCGGATCGGTCTTCGCCAGTTCTCCTATCGTGCGAATGCCTAACTTATGGAGCTTCTTCTTCGTGGCAGAGCCTACATAGAAAAGATCCTCCACCGGCAGGCACCACATCTTTTTCTCAATCTCATCAGGAAACAGCGTATGCACAAGGTTAGGCTTCTTAAGGTCAGAGGCCATCTTAGCCAGTACTTTATTCGAGGATATACCGATATTGACGGTAAACCCCAGTTCTTTATAAATCTTATCCTTTATAACATTGGCTATCACTACTGCGGAACCATAAAGGCACTCGGTTCCTGTCATATCGCAGTAGGCTTCATCCACCGAGTATTGTTCTACGCAGGGTGAGAATTCCTTTAAAATCTCTATAAACGCCTTCGAGCTGGTCTCATAGAGATCATAGTGAGGTGGAACAATTACCAGTTCGGGGCAGAGATTTATCGCATCACTAATCGTATCTCCGGTTCTTACTCCAAACTTCTTTGCAGGAATGGATCTTGCCAGAATAATGCCATGTCGTTTCTTAACATCTCCACCAACTGCAGAAGGTATCTCTCGTAAATCCGTCTTTTCCCCCAGGATATGCAGTCGATAAACGGCTTCCCAACTAAGGAAAGCCGAATTGACATCAACATGAAAAATCACATTATCCATACATATGTTCACCTCTTGGCTTTCATTATAGCAGAACTTATGTTCGATGTAAAGGGTGAACATTATGTATATTATTGGTATTTATTGCAGCAATTTTTTATCACACCGCTTCCTTCATCAACTGTGGTGGTGTCCTCTTTAAAAATTCATTCGTAGCTTTATAGTCGAAAATCCATGTTTCAATTTCATTCTTTGGTATTACAAGAGGCATCCGGTTATGCACTTCCTTCATAGAATCATTCGCATCCGTGGTAAGAATAACAAATCGCATCTCATCTCCATAGTAGGAGTAAAGTCCGGCCATATACAAAGCATTGGTTCCTTCCTGGCGGAACAGAAACTTTTGCTTACTGCTATCCCATTCATAGAAGCCTGTGGAAGGGATAATGCATCTGCGATTTACGAGGCTGTCCCGGAATGTTCTTTTCTCAAAAGCAGTCTCCACTCTGGCGTTAATAATAACCCCTTTCTGATTATACTTAGGAAATCCCCAGATACTGATAACAGGAGACACTTCCGAAGATGCTCCCCTACCTTCCTCAATCAGGATTGGTACCGGATTTGTCGGAAAAATCTCTCCTGTTTTAACCTCTTTCCCATGAAACTTCGCATTTACTTTCTCTAAAATTTCCTGTATTTCTTCACTTTGCTCCACCGTAAAATTATATCTACCGCACATAGAACCTCCCTTGGTTTACAATAGAAAACTCAACGATTTTACCCTAATACTATCATGATAAATTTGTATTGACAATATACCTATAATTATGGTATCCTCCTGTCTTTGTGATATTTGGTTTCCTTGTGTTTTTGAATTTTAATTCAAATCTATAAAAAAAGATAAAATGCTATTTGACATTTTACTATTTTGGTTTATGATAGTGTATGGTGTGTATTTTTTTATTAAAAATTATACCTGTGCAAAGCAATCAATGGAATCTATGAGTTTTTTATGTTCTGCACAGATAACATATGGAGTTTCGTTTATAAAAATACAGGAGGTAACAGATGAAAACCGGTTTCGACCCACAAAAGTATATCGAGGAACAATCCAAATTCATATTAGAGCGTGTCAATAATTTTGATAAGCTTTATCTGGAATTTGGCGGCAAACTAATCGGAGACAAACATGCAAAAAGAGTTTTGCCCGGATTTGATGAGGACGCTAAAATCAAATTGCTTCAGAAATTAAAGGATCAGGCAGAAATCATCATTTGCGTATATGCCGAGGATATTGAACGTAGTAAAGTGCGCGGTGATTTTGGAATTACCTATGACATGGAAGTTCTACGTCTACTCGATGATTTTCGCAGCTACGGACTGGAAGTAAACAGCGTTGTTATTACCCGCTATAATAAGCAACCAGCCTCAACCGTATTCATTAACAAATTGGAGCGTCGCAATATCAAGGTTTATACCCACAAAGCAATCCCCGGCTATCCTACCGATGTAGACACCATTGTTAGTGAAAATGGTTATGGTATTAACCCTTATATTCCTACCACCAAACCGATTGTAGTAGTCACTGCCCCAGGAGCAAATAGCGGTAAATTAGCAACCTGCTTAAGCCAGCTTTATCACGAATATAAAAGAGGTAAAGTTGCCGGCTATTCTAAGTTCGAAACTTTCCCTGTTTGGAATCTTCCATTAAAACATCCCGTTAATATTGCATATGAAGCTGCAACCATAGATGTAAAAGACTTTAACATGATTGATAACTTCCATTTTGAAAGTTATAAGCAAATTGCAGTAAATTATAATAGAGACTTAGAAATGTTCCCGGTTATAAAAAGAATCATTGAGAAAATTGCCGGAGAAAAATTCAAATATCAATCTCCTACCGATATGGGTGTAAACCGCATTGGCTTTGGAATCATTGATGATGAAGTCGTTAGTGAGGCAGCAAAACAGGAAATCATCCGCAGATACTTTGCTACCGTATGCGACTTTAAGAAAGGTCTCTTGGATGAAGATGCCTTAATGCGCATGAAAATGATTATGGAAGAAGTCCAACTAAAGCAGGAAGATCGTAACTGCGTTCTACCGGCAAGAGAATATGCAGCAAAATTAAAAGAAAAATGCGGTGACAACGAAACCGTAGCTGTCATTGCCTTTGAGATGAATGATGGTAAGATTATTACCGGTAAGAGTTCTGCCACCATGGACTGCTGCTCTGCAGCAATACTCAATTCCATAAAATATCTTGCCGGAATTAGTGATGAAATTTATCTGCTATCTCCGCTTATTTTAAATACCATTCGTGATTTAAAGGTAAAAGATTTAAAGAGCAAGACTGCTTCTCTGAATGCCAATGAAATTCTAATTGCCCTAAGTATTAGCGCGGTTACTAATCCAACTGCACAGTTGGCATATGAGAAACTTTCCGAATTAACAGGCGTACAGGCTCATTGCACCGTAATGCTCAATAAGAATGATGAACAGATATTAAGAAAACTCGGTATTGACGTAACCTGTGATGCCACATACCCATCAGAGAACTTATATTATATCTAATTCTTAATATAACGATGCTGCACTTAAAAAGAGCAGAGAAATCAATAATAGTCACTGTAACTATATCATTAAAGGCTGTTGCAAAATATATGGGCTGTTGCGCCCCATAAGTTTGCAACAGCCTCTTTTGGTTCATGATAACTATATTGGCTAGCCGATTCATCTTGTTTTAAAGTCGTCTTTTTCAATCCGTATTGTCCTTAGGAATACCGCTCCTCTTTCAATTAATATAATAGTAAAAAAGTGTAAAGAAGATATGCATATGCCAGATCAAATACAGCAAATCGATGAGATCATCCTATTCTTTATTCAAAATCATTGCAGAAACCCAGTATTAGATAAAGTGATGATATTCCTAACTTCATTAGGTAATGGCGGTAGGCTTTGGATATTCATTGCTATATTCTTACTTATTTTCAAAGATCTTAAATCCAGAGAAAAAAGCGGTATTTACTTAATTACTACGATTTTTACTGCCATGCTTCTAGGAGATCATATCCTAAAGCCGCTCGTCGGCAGAATTCGGCCATGTAATCAATTTCCCGAAGTAACCTCCCTTATCTTATGTCCCCGTACTCCATCCTTTCCCTCCGGTCATGCGATGGTTGCATTTGCATCAGCAACGGTTCTGTTCTATCTCAATCGCGGGGTAGGTATCATCGCTTATATCTTAGCCTCCATCATTTCATTTTCCAGAATTTATTTATTCGTACATTACCCAAGTGATACCCTGGGAGGCATGATATTCGGTGTATTAACGGCGATAATAATTATTTCCTTATTAAAAAATTCTACAGAAAAAAACGGTAAAAAGTCGTAATGCTTTTTACCGTTTTTGATCCTATCATCCACAATATTCCAAATGCTTCTACACATATTGTTCTTTAAATGATATCCTCTTCTCACTTATTGCTCTTTAAATGATATCCTATTCCACGCTTCGTTATTAACTACAATATCATATTGCGAAGACCAATCCGCATATAGTTCAGCAAATAATTGATTGCGTCGTTCTTCAATAATATCTTCCTTAACCTGTATGGTTGCATCCTCATTAAAATCCGTTACACAGTAGAGGATATGCCATCCATAATCGGTAGTGATAATATCACTAACCTCACCCGTCTTTAGCGTAAATGCTGCCTGTTCAAAAGTATCACTATATTCTTTCGGTCCCTGGCCCCTTCCAAAGGTATACTCGATGATATCTGCCTCTGAATTAGCTTCAGCCAAAGCGCGGAAATCCTCTGTTGTCTTCGCCTGTTCCCATAAATTTTGAACCTTCTGGTAAGCTTGATCCTTTTCTTCCGTATTCATAGTTTCCTTATTACGAATCAAAATATGTTGAACAGTAACTTGCTTTGCAATCTCATCCGGTACATTGTTATCTACATTAATCGTTAGATATTCAAATACTTTATTCGCAAGAATATTATCCGCATATATCTCTTCCAAAAGAGCTTCGGTGATAAAATACTGATCAATATCTTTCACAGCTAGTCCATTATAATGCTCTTTTGCATATTTCTTAGCATCGGCCAGTTCTTCACCGGCAAGTATAATCCCCTGCTTTTCGGCTTGATCCTTTATAATTTTAAGCTCTGTGATTTGCTTAATAACCTCATCCTTAAGCAGGCTGTCAAAGGTTTTTCCGTTACCGTAGATGTCAACATCCCATATGTCCTGGCCATACTCGTTTTCATACTTTTGCTCCGCGGCTTTCAGATAGACCATGGCTTCGTTATAATACACTTTCGTGTCTCCTACCATCATCATTAATTCTCCCGCATTTACATTGGCAGCTTCATCCTCATCCTCTGCCTTGATATTGTAATACGAGATCTCGGATACCTCTTCGTTACTATTATAAGTAATGTAAAGTTTCTTATTTTCTCCCAGGTAGAAATAGGTAGCCGTACTATTATCCGCATCTACCGTCTTGGAAATCTCTTTTCCAAACACCTTTTGCAGCAAGGGTTCCGCCTCTTTCAGACTCATACCAATCTTCACACCACAAACCATGTAGTCCGTTGAACTGCCAAGAAGCGTCAGAGAATTGATTTTGCCGTCAGGAGCGATTACCTGTACGACATTCTCCATACTATATACATTATTACTATTTAAAGTTAAGTCAGCTCCTGTTCCCTTTTCGAAGGCTGCAATGGAGCTTCCGATGTAGCTTGTTAATTCAAATCGTTCCTCACCATATCTGCATGCAGAAAGCACCAGAACCATAAGTACTACCGGAACTAAGATTTTAAAAATATTCTTTCCTCGCATTTTAAGTTCCCCTTCTTATATTAACGCTTTATATGCATGCGCTTTCCCACTTGTCCTTTTATTGTAAATTGCCACCTATTGCTTGTCAAGGTAATAACTAGTTTTTACTCTTTTCTTTATCCTCCAGTAATAATTTAAAGTCCTCTAGCAACTTCTTCAAATTATCAAAGATGGTAAGATTGCTTGGCTTTCCTTTTGGACTGCTTGGCAATCGGTACACAAAATAGGGATTTGCCTGTGGTACCAGTTTTAAACTATTTTGATATTTGGACAGCAGCTCCGGAAATTTCTCCACAGCCAATTTTGCTTTCGGATACATCGTTAAGGTTACTTCATTCCCTTTTTGTACCAAGCTGGTTACATATACACTATGGCAGATTGATTTTATGAGGGCGATGTTTAGCAGGTTATTGACTGCATTCGGCAGATCACCAAAGCGGTCCAAAAGCTCTTCCTGCATATCCATCAGTTCTTCCTCGTTTTCAATCTCTGCAATACGTTTATAGATATCCAATTTCTGAATCTCATTTTTAATATAGGTCGATGGGATAAAGGCATCCATGTCCATATCCACCGTGGTCTCAAACGCTTCCTCTTCTGGGATTTCTTCACCCTTCATGGACTTTACAGCTTCATTCAACATCTTACAATACAAGTCATAGCCCACGGCTTCCATATGTCCGCTTTGCTGTGCACCTAAGAGGTTACCTGCACCACGAATCTCCAAATCACGCATTGCAATCTTAAAGCCGGAACCCAGTTCCGTAAACTCTTTAATTGCATGAAGCCTCTTCTCAGCAACCTCCTTTAGCATCTTGTCTCTCTTATACATTAAAAAAGCATAGGCAGTACGATTGGATCTGCCGACACGACCGCGAAGCTGATACAGCTGAGATAATCCCAAACGATCCGCATCGTCAATAATAATCGTATTGACATTGGAGATATCCATTCCTGTCTCTATGATCGTAGTAGATACCAGAACATCAATCTCGCCCGATATAAAATCATACATAATCCTCTCTAGTTCACGCTCATTCATCTGCCCATGAGCGAAAGCTACATTTGCCTCCGGAACTAATTTTGCTACGTTTTGGGCAATTTCATCAATTCCATTCACTCGATTATAGACATAGTAAACCTGTCCACCTCTGGATAATTCCCGGTTAATTGCCTCACGAATTATTTCATCGTTATGCTCCAGTACATAGGTCTGTATCGGAAGTCGATCCACGGGCGGCTCATCGAGTACACTCATATCACGAATACCAATTAAACTCATATGAAGCGTTCTTGGAATCGGTGTTGCCGTTAAGGTAAGAACGTCTACATCCTTCTTTAGTTGCTTAATCTTTTCCTTATGGGCTACGCCAAAGCGCTGTTCTTCGTCAATAATAAGAAGTCCCAAATTTTTAAATTTTACATCCTTCGATAGAACACGATGGGTTCCAACGATGATATCCAAACTTCCTTTTCGAAGTCTCTCCAATGCCTTTTTCTGTTCTGCAGCAGAGCGGAAACGGGAAAGTACATCCACACTAATGGGATAGTCCTTCATTCTTTGCACCAGTGTATTATAATGCTGCTGGGCTAAAATTGTGGTCGGTACAAGGAAAACAACCTGTTTTCCATCAGCAACCGCTTTAAATGCGGCACGGATTGCGATCTCCGTCTTACCATAGCCAACATCGCCACAGATTAGACGGTCCATAATCTTACTGCTTTCCATATCCCTCTTGGTATCTTCAATGGCTTGTAACTGATCCGCGGTCTCTTCATAGGGGAAAGCCTCCTCGAATTCCTTCTGCCATACCGTATCCTTACTGAATTGGAACCCTTTCTTTTGCTGTCTTTCGGCATAGAGCTCTACCAATTCCTTGGCAATCTCCCTAACTGCGCCTCTTACTTTCGCCTTCGTATTCTTCCATTCCGTAGAATTTAACTTGTTTAGCTTTGGCTTTCTTCCCTCGGTAGGTCCGGAATATTTCTGAATCAAATCAAGGCCTGTTGCCGGTACATACAACACGCCACCGCCGCCATATTCAATTTTAATATAGTCTTTCGTTACTTTTTCAACTTCAATTTTTTCTATTCCGCGATAGATACCAAGACCATGATTTTCATGAACGACATAATCACCTGGCGTAAGTTCTGTAAAGCTTTTGATCTTCTTGCCTTCATAGGTTGATTTTTTACGCTTTTTCTTTTTCTCATTGGTAAAAATATCACTCTCAGAAATGATAACTAGCTTAATTAAAGGATATTCAAACCCTCTTCTAAGGCTTCCGGAAGTGACCATAATCTCGCCGCTTATAAGCTCTCGATTCATGTCCTCACTATAGAAGGCATTTAGTTCAAAATCCCGTAGGTCTTCACTCAGCCTCATAGCTCTGGTTCTGGAACCGGAAAGCAAAATCACCCGATATTTATTTCTCTTCCAACGCTCCAAGTCTTTTACCAGAACTTCAAAATTATTGTTATAGGAAGCTATGGATTGCACGGTAAAATCATATTTTCTCTTAGGAACAATCGGTACATTCTTTGCTTCCATGGTACTGATTAGAATCGTATTCTTTCTTGCCAGTAAAGTAAGAATCTGCTTATATCCAAAGATAACATCCATTTGCCCCGGCAGGATGTAACCTTTCTCGATACGACCGATCATGCTCTCTCTGAATTCTGTCTCAACAGCCTCGCCTTTTTCCACCAGTCTTCCCGGTTCATCCAGGAAGAAAATCGTATCCTCATTATCAAAATACTCAAAGAAACTAACGGTATAATCATAGAAATAGCTGATATAGCTTTCCATTGCTACTGAGCCCTGATGTTCCATAAGGTTTTCTTTAAATTCTTCGATAATATTTTGAATTCTGGCTGACTCCTCTGTTTTCAACTCCGCACGAAGTTTTTTCACATACTGCGCCTTATCTTCCTCTAATTTTCTAAGGCCTTCCTGTATCCGCTTCTCGTCCGGTATGATTTCTGCTGCGGGATAAATCACCAACGCATCGACTTGCTCAATTGACCTTTGACTGCTTACGTCAAAGGTGCGGATGGAATCAATCTCATCCCCCCATAATTCAATACGGTAAGGGACCTCCTCTGTCAGCGGAAAGATATCAATGATTCCGCCTCGAACCGAAAAGTCTCCCGGATTTTCCACCTGCGCTTGTCTTTCATAGCCAAGATGCACCAGTTCACCGCTAAGTTTCTGCAGGTCAATCGTAGAATCCATACGAATCGTAATGATTCGTTCTTTCAACGCCGCAAGCGGCAATACTCGGTCCATGCCACCATCCAACGTAACTATAATCGTCGCCTTCTGCTTTTCAAGCAAACGGCGTAGTACCTTAAGACGGTCCCGAACAATGGCATTGCCATGGATATCTGCACTATAAAAGATAATATCTTTCGCAGGGTAGAGGAAGACATCTTTGTCATACAAGCGAAAATCCTCATAGATTTCCTTGGCTTTTATATCACTATAAGTAACAATCACTTTATAGCGAAAATCTACTCCCAGACCATAAGCCAAATGACTCTTTTGGGAATCAAGACAGCCGGTAACTTGTACCGGCAGGGTTTTCATTATTATGTTATCTCTGATTTCGTTAAATTCTTTCAACTCTTTCAGAGGTGCTATAAAGGTATTCAAGTCAAATCCTCCTAACAAGCATAACGAATTAAACTACTGCTATTTTTTTCTGTTATATATATTCATCGCTTCCTCAATTCCGGAGGTAATCATGGTTTTGCAGGCATTGGATGCATCCTTTAATGCCTCACGAATACGTTCCTGTTCATCATCACGAAATCTTGACAGTACATAATCCGCTAAATCCCAATCTGCGGGCTTATCACCAACACCAATTTTAATTCTAGGAAACTCCATCGTACCCAGGTGGTTGATGATACTTTTAATTCCGTTATGGCCTCCAGCACTGCCCTTTTTGCGAATCCGAAGCTGACCTACATCCAGACTGATGTCGTCGTAGATCACAATAATATCCTCTGGGGATACCTTATAATAATCCACAAGTTCCCTGACACATTCACCACTTAAATTCATATAGGTAAGCGGTTGCGCAAGGATAACCTTCTCTCCCTCAATATATCCAAACCCGCAAATCGCTTTATGCTTTTTAACATCCAAGGGAATCCGATAGTCGTCAGAAATCCGTGTAATCGCATCCCAACCGATATTATGCCTGGTTGCCTGATACTTTTCTGTTGGATTTCCTAATCCAATAATAATACGCATCTTTATTCATGCCTTTCTATTACATTTATATAAAGAATCATCCAACCCTATACATCGTTTTACTCTCTATCATTGTCTGCAAAGCGATTACATTTATTCTATTAAGTGCTCAAACCGTTCGTTAAATGGATGTATAAAGTTGATAATTCCTCTAATTAACAGTGATTCACGCCTTATTATTATAATTCTTTTCAATTGGGAAGGCAACCTTTTAAACAGCTCTTCATTTATAAAAATAACTTGCTAAAAAATTATCATATTTTATAAAATTTTATCTTTTCTACAATAAAATGACATTTTTTTACGTAATTTTATGCCCAAATGTTTACTAACTAGGTAGTTAGTGCTATAATGTAAATAATTTAACGATCTTGAGGGGGATAATTCCATGTTCAAAAAATTGACATCGAAAGTGCTATTTCTTCTTATTTTACTCGTATTAATCTGTACAATATCCTTTACCATTCTTTCTTTTATGAAAATAAGGGATTCTGTTACAACGCAAATGAAAAGCGATGGAACGACCTTAATTACTGCTATCAAAAGGGAATTATCATGGGGGAAAATTAGCAATCTAGCGGAATATCAACGGATATTCAAAGAAATAAAGGAAGAGAGCAATGGAAACATTGTCTATGTCTCTATCTCTGATGAAAAAGGAACAATTGTTGTATCCGATAATTACTTAATGGACGTAGAAAATATAGACACCCTTTCATCCGCAAGTGCCAACGCTTCTGATTCCGATACCGTATCTTCGGCTACTATGGGAGCTAATGTCACAGATGCGGTTTCTTCTGCCACTATGGGTTCCTCTGATACCGATGGTGTATCTTCCGTAACTTCCGAAAGTGACGTATCCAATGTAATAGGTACCGATAACATTATAGGACAGATGCTTATGGTTGGAAGCGAAAAGGTTTATAATATCTCAACCGGATATACCTTTGGTGATGGATTACTTGGCTCATTAAATATTGGGATTTCTCTAAAAGATATGAACCAGCATATTAAAAAGTCATTAGTCGAGATTTCAACAACATCATTCATAATTATTCTACTTGCTTTAACTATTGGAACCGTTGTTGCCAGAAGATTGATATATCCTATCACAAAAATGTCAGAACGAATGGAATCCTTTGCAGAAGGAGATTTTACTGTAGGATTTACCACGCAAAGCAAGGACGAGATCGGTAAAATGAGTTTTGCTTTAAATCATATGCAAGAAACGCTAAGGGGCATGGTAGGTAATATTAAGAAGAATGCCAAAGGTGTTTCCGAAAGTTCACAAAAGCTTAACGCAATCATTAGCGAAACTTCTTCTACAGCACAAGGTATCACAAGCGCTTCTGAAGAACTTGCCAAGGGATCTACGGAACTTGCAATAAGTGCACAGGAAGGCTTGGAAAGCTTGAACCAGCTAGCAGTAGAAATCCATAATATAAATCAAAGAACGGATATCATGAAAGAATGTATCAAGCAGACGAAAGATGCAAATCAAACTGGTACGACTTCTTTACAAGAACTTCAATCCGCTATCCATGACAACACCATCGTCACAAATAAGATTATGGAAGAAGTCAAAATATTAACCGAAAAATCAAAGACGATTGCAGAATTTACTTCCATTATTAAAAACATAGCTAAACAAACGCAGCTATTAGCCTTAAATGCCAGCATTGAAAGTGCCAGAGCAGGAGAAAGCGGTAAAGGTTTTACTGTTGTTGCAGAGGAAATCGGAAAGCTGTCCATGCAAACTTCCAATTCTATTGCAGGCATTGAGAAGCTTGTTGCGGAACTTGAAGAATCCATTCTTGCCACACAGGAATATATGCAACAAGGTTCACAAGCAATTCATCGAACAACAGAAATCTCTGCCCAAACAAGCAATGCATTCTATGTGATTGAAGAAACGATTGCAAATGTGATTCATGAGG
>Ga0207747_1001186_pt1 | contig 20179 bp, 20 predicted proteins | sample HigsolmetaGSP11D_FD_184839 | JGI IMG/M metagenome (GOLD analysis project Ga0207747, IMG submission 184839) | High solid enriched microbial communities from the Joint BioEnergy Institute, USA - SP1-1-D (SPAdes) | ecosystem: Engineered > Bioreactor > SSF (Solid state fermentation) > Aerobic >...
AGTTCAGTGTGGTTAAATGATGAAGGGGAATTAAGAGCAGGAAGTAGAAATAGAGAACTTACTTTTGAAAAAGACAATGCTGGATTTTATAATGCAATTAGTAAAGATGAAAGAATATTGGGATATTTGAAGAGGCATCCAACACACAGGTTATTTGGTGAATGGCTTGTTCCACATTCATTAAAAACATATAGAGATGATGCGTGGAGAAAATTTTACATATTTGATGTTTGCCTAGATAGTGATAACGAAACTGGACTTGAATATATCCCATATGATATTTATCAACCACTATTAGAAGAATTTAATCTTGATTATTTAGCACCAATTAAAGTGATTAAGAACGGTGATTACGATAGTTTTATCAGATGTTTGGATCAGAATATCTTTTTAATTAAAGATGGTCAAGGTGTAGGTGAGGGAATTGTAATTAAAAATTATGATTTTTATAACAAGCATAAACGTCAAACATGGGCAAAGATTGTTACTTCTGAATTTAAAGAGATACATCATAAAGCAATGGGTGCTCCAATTATAGAAAATAAAATGATTGAAGAAAAGATTGTTGAAGAATTTGTTACATACGCATTTGTAGAAAAGGAATACGCTAAGATTGTAAATGATAATGATGGTTGGTGTTCAAAGTTAATACCACAATTGTTAAGTAGAGTTTTTTATGAGCTAGTTAATGAAGAAATGTGGAATGTGGTTAAAAAATTCAAGATGCCTACGGTTAATTTTAAAACGTTAAACAGCTTGACTATTAATAAAATAAAACAAGTTAAGCCTGAAATATTTGGATAGGTGATACATATGAGCGCTAACTTTATAATGATGATTGGTCTTCCTGCGAGTGGTAAGTCATATAAAGCTGAAACACTATCTAAGTTATATAATGCTCATATACATTCATCGGATAAATTAAGATTAGAATTATTTGGTGATGAAAACATACAAGATAAGAATAATGAATTATTTGCAGAACTACATAGGCGTATTAAAAAAGATTTGAGTGTTGGTAAATCTGTCATATATGATGCGACAAATATTTCATATAAAAGAAGAATGAGTTTCTTATCTGAGATAAAGAAATTTAATTGCAATAAAATTGCTATAATTATGGCTACCCCTTATGACGAATGTTTAAGAAGAAATCAAGATAGAAATAAATCAGTACCAGAGTATGTAATTAGAAAAATGTATATGAATTGGAATACACCTTATTGGTATGAAGGATGGGATAATATAATTATAGAATATGGAGAGTTTAAAAGCAGTAAAGGATATCCAGTTCATATAATTGAAAAATATGCAAATTATAAACAAGATTCTATTCATCATCAACTAACTTTAGGAAAGCATTTAGAGAAAACATGGCGATATGTATGTAAGCATGGTGGTAGTCTACCATTAAGAATAGCAGCATTACTTCATGATTGTGGGAAACCATTTACTAAATCATTTATAAATTCAAAAGGTGAAGTAACAGAATATGCACATTACTATCAACATCATTGTACAGGATCATATGATAGTTTGTTTTATAAAATAATTGATAATCCAATAAATCATGCAATATTAGTTCAATGGCATATGCAACCTTATTTTTGGGAAAAAGATAAGTTAAATGGATATAAACAAATGAATAAATATAAGAAACTATGGGGTGATAAACTGTTTAATGATATTATGTTATTACATGAAGCTGATAAAATGGCACATTAAATTTTTATCAAATAGAGGTTTTATTTAAACTTCTAGATAGTAATAGATAGATACAACAAAGGAAAGGAGAATGGATGCTACCTATATTTAATGAATACTGCAAGTTCATATATGATAAAACAGGATTACAACTTACCGAAGGGTATTATTGGATGGATAAATCCATTATAAAAGCATTTGATAAACAAGGCAACATACATAAAATGTATAGATTAAATATCAATAATGATTTATCAGCCACATACAAAATATATAAAACAAAAGATTTTGAACTTGCTACATGGAATGATATGGTTTTGCTGCGAAATGACAGATTGAATGAATTGGAAACAGAATCGATTAATATGTTACAACATTACGGGTTGAATACTGATAAAAAAATTATTGACACGAATTCAACCGGAAAAGATAGCGAAGTAAAAACGTATCTAGCTAAAAAAGCCGGACTTGAATTTGAAACTTACTTTAACTGTACCACAATGGATGTAGCTGACTCTAATAGATTTGCAAAAGCAAAAGGTTATAAATTTACATATCCTGAAAAGAAATATGGTGGCTTCTATCAATGGTCAAAACGAGAAAATTTAATACCCACAAGATTAAATAGGGCTTGTTGTACTTATTTTAAAGAAGGTGCTACCATGAATGATTTTTCTACCAATGATAAGATTTTATTTCTATTTGGAATGAGAAATGATGAGAGTAACAATAGATCAGGATATGGTGATGTTTGGGTTAATGAAAAATGGGGAAATAGTCGAGATTGGATTGGTATTTTACCTATACGAAAATGGACTGATTTAGACATATGGCTTTACACATTGAGAGAAAAAATTGATATAAATCAGAAGTATAAGAAAGGTTATGACAGAGTTGGATGTGGTATAGTTTGCCCAAATTACACTAAGTCTACTTGGATATTGGATGAATATTGGTATCCTAAATTGTTTAATAGATGGAGAGAAAGACTTAAAGAAGACTTTATAAAAAACAACAAATGGTTAATTATGAATTGTACTTTAGAAGAATATGTACAACAAGCATGGAACGGTGGCGTATTTAGAAGTGAACCAACTGAGGATGTTATAAGGGAATATGCTCTATATAATGAATTGGATATAGAAGTTGCAAGAAAGTATTTCAATAGATATTGTACTAACGGTTGTCTGAACAAGCGAGGTAATCCTATGAAGATAAAACATAAAGATGTTCTTGCTATGAATATGAAGTTATTTGGTCGCCAGATTGAAAAGTTTAAATGTAAAAAGTGCTTGATGAAAGAATTTGGTTGGACAAATGATGATTGGGATAATAAAGTAGCGGAGTTTAAAGAAGGGGGGTGTAAATTATTTTGAAACATTTATTTAAAATAAGAAGAAAAATAGTGGATGAAGAAGTTTATGATAGTTTATATTTTACACATTGTAGTTATTGTGGAAAAAGAATTATTGTAAATATTCCACTAAAATATGAAAGATTTAAAACAGAAGGATATTTGTCTTGTAATAATTGTGTAGATGAAAATTCACCTGCTAGGAATGGTATTGATGAATCAACATTTACAGATATAAGTAAAATTTTATGGAATGAGTAATTGTATCAAATCGATGTTTTATGTTAAATAATAAGGATTGATATTAAATGGTTATTAAAATAAAACACGATGAAGATAATAATGGAACAAAGTTAAGTAATAAAGAAATAATTGAGTTAATAGTAAATTCCACCATTAGAAAAAAGGAATGATAAATTTTCTAAAATGATGTTCACAACTAAAAGGTTATTAAAGTATTTTGGTTTTTAATAAAACAATACGGCATAGCCGTTTTACATAGATTTAATAACATTATAAGGAGGGATTGTATTTGGTAAATGTAGTTACAGATGTTTTTCGGAGCATTGAAGTAACAAACGAAAATGACGAAATTATTAGAATTGATGAAGGTAATGAAATTCAATTTGCTACTGAAGATGGAGAAGTGGTCAAAGGTAGGCTTACCAAGATTTCTGGCAAAGGTGAAAAGACTAAATTACAAATTGTACCTGAGGACGGACAAAAAGAAGAGATTTGGTCTGTTATGGTAATGGAAGATGGATCATTAAATGTAATTAAGTAATATACATAAAATAAAACAATAAATAATATATTTGAAGGGAGAAATGTGTATGTTAATTAAAGTTTATGCAAGTGATGGTAAAGAATTCAAGGGAGAAGATTACAATACTTTGGTTAAACAAGTAGAGGATTATGAAGCAGAACAAAAGGCAAAAAGAGAAAAAGAAGAAGCGGATAGAAAAGCTAGAGAAGAAAAACAAAAGAGATTAATTCAATTTAGAACAGAAAGATTAAAAGATATTAATGCAAAAGCTAAAGAATTAAATGACATGGTTAATGATTTTGAAAAAGCTACTGGTAGAAGATTATATTATACACTTAATGATGAAGGCTTAGTTGTAAAAGAAAGAACAACATCAACAACAGATTTATTTGATGACTGGTTTTCATTTTGGATTTAATAAGAAAATATAGTTTGGTTTTGTTTCATAATGAGTAAATAATAAAATTATAACATAAAGGAGTAATGTTTAAGTATGAAAGAATTAATTAACAGAATTACAATTACTGGAGAACTAGTAAAGAATGATCTAAAAGAATTTAAAACAAACAATGGTGAAGAAGCTATCGGTGGAGATTTAATTTTAAGAACTGCGGATGGAAGTGAACATCAAGTTAATTTCTTTAGTTATAAATATAAAAAAGATAATAATGGTAACTTCACTTCAGAAACTACATATTTTTATGAAAAATACTTAGAAGCTATAGAAACATTAAAAGATAGTGAACACTGTGGGGAAGGTGAAAGACCTGATATTATTTCCATTACAGATGGATGTTTTGTTACAAATGACTATAAGGGACAAAATGGTGATGTAATTTCTACAAATAGAATTTCTGCAAGATTTATTAATCGTGTTCAACCAAAAGATTATGAAAGCACTGTATTAGAAGCAAAGTTTGAAGTAGAAGGAATTATTGCTTCTATTGAAGATGAAATTGTTAAAAATGTACCTACTGGTAATCTTGTTGTAACATTAAATGCTATTAGGCAAAGACAGACTGATTATACAAAGAATGAAAGTTATGAAGCAGATTCATTAGTACCGATTAAGATGATTGTTGATAAATCTATGGCTAATGCTTTTAGAAGTGCTGGTTATTATGAAGGTGCATTTACAAAGTTTATTGGAGTATTAGTTAATACTGTTGAATTTATTAAAACTATAGAAAAGCAAAATTTTGGTGAAGATGTTGAAAGAGTTGTAAAGAATTACGTAAGAAAGAATGAAATTAAATCAGGATCAGCAGTATCAACAATTTTTGAACATGAATTAACACAAGAAATTGTAGATATGTTGATTGCTCAGAGAAAGCAAACACTATATGAAATTAAAAATGGTATCAAAAAAAATAATAATTCAAATGTAAGTGAAAGTACACCAGCTCCTAAAATCAATTATAATCCATTTGCTCAAATTAACTAATAAAAATCTACTCAAGTTTTACTTGGGTAGAGATATAAATAAAAATAAAAGGGGATAGTTAAAATGATGATTAATTTATTAGATTTGCGACCAAATAAAGTTTCTCTTGATCTTACGCAATATTCTATGGTTTGGATGGGTGATACTGGTGTAGGAAAAACTACATCTATGAAAAATTTTTTAGAAGAATTAGTGCCAGATAAAAAACCATTTTTCATCGAATTTGAAAATAGATTTGAAAATATTCCGGGTATTATGGCTGTTAAAATTGATACTATGGCTGAATTTAAATCAGTTATTGCACAGTTAAGAAATCCAGAAGTAAAGAAAAGATTTTCTTGTGTAGTTATTGATACACTTGATAAATATGAAGAATTTTGTGAAAGGTATGTTTTGGAAAATAGAGATGCTGAGATATTAAAAGATGTTGGTGGATACGGTGAAGGTACATTACGATTTAAAAGTGCTTTAAGAAACATTGGGGCAATTCAAAATTTAGGATATACAGTTCACTTTATTGCACAATCTAGCCATTCTAAAGATTTTGATACAAAGAAAGAAAGTGATAGTTTAAAATTAAACAAAAATACATTTTCTTATTGTAGAGAAGCGGCTTATTTAGTTGGATATATGTACATAGAAAAAAATGAAAGATATATTACATTTAAAAAGTCAGATAAATACCCTGATTTAAAAGATACTTTTGGACTTCCGGAAAAGGTTAATATTAAAGATTTGAAAAATGTATGGATTAATGCAATTGAGAGTATGGGTGAAAATGTAATTACTAAAGAAAAAACAATTGATAGAACAGAAAAAGTAGAGGATTTTAATGCAATTAAAAAGAGAGGTATGGAATTAGGTGGATTATTATCATCTAATGGATATTTTGCAGATGCTACGGCAGTATTGCAACGTAATTTAGGTATTGATGAAAATGGAAATGTGAAGATGTTTGATACATTGAGAGAAAGTCAAATTGATCTTACAAAAGTTATTGTTATGGAATTAGAAGAATTGGCGAAAAAATATAATTTAATTGATTAATATTATATTTGTATGTAGATAGGGGATTATTTCTCCTATCTACACTAATAAGAATGGGTGATTTTAGTGGCTAGATTATCAACATGTAAAGGCTGTGAAAGAAAATTAAAACCTGAAGAAAAACATATTCATAATTCTAAAACGTATTGTAATGAGTGTTATAAAAAAATATTGAGAGAGAGTACAGAATATAAACAACTAATTGATTTTATATGTACTAATTACAAAATTGATAAACCAACTGGATTCATACTAAAGCAGATTAAAGAGTTAAAAGAAAAGTTTAATTATACATATGGTGGAATGACATATACATTATGGTATTGTAAAGAAATTAAAAGAAAAGAATTATTAGTGAAATATGGAGTTTCTTTAATTCAATACTATTATGATGAAGCAGCTAATTATTATATTCAACAAGAGGAAAGCAAAAAACAAATGGAAAAATTAAAAGATGTTAAATTAAAAACCAAAATTGTTAAAATCAATAATCAACAAGAAAAAAATAAAATTCCACTATTGGATCTCAATGATTTATTGGGAGGTGTTAATCATTAATTTTAGTCAGCAAGTAGATAAAAAGGCTATATTTTTATTGTTTGGATGTTACTGTAATAATCCTAGATTCGTATTAGATGAAAAGTATGCTACTAATGCTAATGATTATCCTGAAACATTTCATAGAATGATTTGGGGAGCAATTGTTAATATTGCTAAAAAAGGTAATGTGGAAAAAATAACATCTCTAGAAATTGAAAATGAAATATCACAATTTGAAACTCCTATGTTTATTTGGAAAAATAATAACGGATGGGAATATATACAAGACGCTATTGAAATGACAGCAGATAAATTATTAAATATTGGTAAGTATTTTGATGATGTACGAAAATATTCAATTATTAGAAACGCTGCTGAAAATTTAAAGCTAGATATTAGTTTTTTATATAACGAAAATGATGATGAAATATTGACTAAATTTAATAATATGACTAGTAAAGATGTTATCAACGCTATAAATAGTAAATTTTTAGATTTTAAATCAATGTGGAAAAATGTATTTGATGAACATTATTCATTTCATGCTGGCGATGGTATTAAAGATAAATTAAATGAGTATAAAAAACAAATGAATGTGTATGGATATCCATTTCAATCGGGCTATTTAACAACAGTGTATAGAGGTATGAGAAAAAAGAAATTTATAATTAGAAGTTCTATTTCTGGTGGCGGTAAAAGTAGAAGTTCTATGGCAGATGCCTTAAATATTGGGTGTGATAGATTGTATGATTGGAGTAAGGGAGAATGGATTTATATTGGAGAAAAAGAACCAGTATTATTCATTTCAACAGAATTAACAAAAGAAGAAATACAGGCTTGCTTATTGGCTCATATAAGTGGAATTGATCAAGATAGAATTGAAGAGTGGAAAGATATTACTGAAGAAGAGGAAGAAATATTAGATATCTCAGCTACTTTAGTAGAGGAATCATTATTATATTGTGAATACTTACCTGATTTTACAATTGATAGTATAAGTGAAATAGTAGAAAGTTATGTAATAAATTACAATATAGGTTATTGTTTCTTTGATTATATAAATGATTCTCCATCGTTATATTCGTATTATTATGAAAAAACGAAAACTAGATTGAGAACTGACCAAATATTATTCCTATTTAGTAACGCTTTAAAATTATTATGCAATAAATTTAATATTTATTTAGGATCATCTACTCAATTAAATGATTCTTATAAAGAAAATGGAAATAAAGACGCAAGTGCTTTAAAAGGAAGTAAAGCTATTATTGAAAAAGCAGATGGTGGTATTTTAGCTTTACCTGTAACACATGAAGATTTAAAACGATTAGAACCCATTCTAAATGCTGGAGGACAGTTTGGTTTAAATGTACCAAATATGTCATATTACATATTTAAAAATCGTGGTGGTAAATGGAAATCAATTATTATATGGACAAAATTAAATTTAGGTACAATGCGAGAGGTAGATTGTTTTGTAACGAAATATAATTATGAATTAGTTGACAATATAGAAAAAACTTTAATGGAATTTCAATTAGACGATGTGGGTAATGTCGGTATAATTGAATGTGAAAAACTTGAAATATCAGGTGCGGAATTAGCAAATGAATTATGTAAATAAAAAGGTGGGTATAATATGACCGCCCAAGAATTGAAAGCAAAATTGACCGAAGAAGATATTAGAACATTATTAACAGTACATATGGGAGCAACAATTTCTTATGAAGATGATGATATATGGATAAGTGATACAATATGTCATCATGGTATAAAACCTAAATTATATTATTATAAAGATTCAAAATATTTTCATTGCTACACTGAATGCGGTCAATTAGATATTTTAGGTGTAGTTATGGGGTATAAAGGATATGAAGATAATGAACTGCAAAAAGCTATAAATTGGATTTGTATAAAACTTAATATTGATAATTGCGAATATGGTTTCGGAAAACAAGAACAGATAACTGATTGGGAGTTTATAAGACGTTATAAACGTCAGTTAAAAAAAACAACAGATATAAAACCTTTAATACCTTATGATAATAAGATACTAAACATATTTAGAGATTGGTATACTTTAGATTGGATCAATGAAGGTATATCAATAGAAACTATGAAAAAATATAATATAAAATATTCGCCTTGGCAACAAAAAATAATTATTCCACATTACAATATTGAAGGTGAATTGATAGGTGTTAGAGGAAGATCACTTATTGATGAAGATATAGAGTTATATGGTAAATATTCACCGTTTAAAATTGGTAATAGATTTTATAATCATGCATTAGGACAGAATTTATACGGTTTAAATAATAATTTATCAGCAATTCAAAGAAAACGAAAGATAATGCTTGTAGAAGCAGAAAAATCAGTATTACAAACAGATACTATGTTTGGTGAAGATAATTTTACAGTTGCAATATGCGGTAGTAATTTAACACCTTATCAAAAAGGTTTAATCTTAATGCTTGGAGTAAGAGAAGTTATTATAGCGTTAGATAAGCAATATGAAACTTTAGATTCTGAAGAATGTAAAAAATGGGCGAAACATATTAAAGATAAAATTATAAATCAATTATGTCCATATGTAACAGTATCAGTTTTATGGGATACAAATGATTTATTAAATTATAAAGACAGTCCAACAGATAGAGGGAAAGAAACATTATTAAAACTTATGGATAATAAAATATATGTTTCTACTTCTGGTTAGGAGGTTCTTAAGTGAGTTTTAAATATAATACATTATGTAATATTGAATTTGGGAATGAAATTAATTGTATATTAAAAGCAAAAGGTATAACTAACATTGAACCTTTTTTAAATCCTACAAAAGAACATTTAGAAGATGAATTTTTATTAGATAACATAGAAAAAGCTAGAGATAGATTTTTATTACATCTTAACAATAATAGTAAAATGTTAATAGTAGTTGATCCAGATGTTGATGGTTTTACTTCAGCATCCATGTTATATCAATATATAAAGCAAATAAAACCAACTGCAAATGTTGATTATATATTACATGAAGGTAAACAACATGGATTAAATGATTTACTTCCTAAATTATATGGAAGTGATTATAAGTTAATATTAATACCAGATGCAGGAAGTAATGATTATGTTGAGTGTACTGAATTAATAGTAGATGGAAAAGATATTATAATTTTAGATCATCATTTAGTAACACCGATTGATAAAGTAGTTCCTTTAAAATATACAGATGGTTGGTGTGCAACAGCTAATCCAGCTATTATTGTTAATAATCAAATTTCAGATAAAGTTAAAGATAAAGGTATGACAGGTGTAGGAATTGTTTATAAATTTTGTAAGGTGTTAGATAAATATTTAAATGTTAATTATGCGGATGATTATTTAGATTTATTAACCATCGGAATGATTGCTGATAGATGTGATATGTATAATTTACAAAGCAGATATTTAGTTTTTGAAGGCTTAAAGCAAATAGCATCTAAAAATAATAAAAATAAATTTATTAAATTATTAGTAGAATCACAAAGTTATTCATTGAATAATAAAATTACTATTAATGGATTAGGATACTATGTTATACCTTTAATGAATTCATTAATTCGATTGGGTGAATATGATGAAAAGATAATAATGTTTGAAGCATTATGTAATAGTAACAAAACTTTAATTCGAAAAGTACGTAGTAAAGGTGAGATAGAATTATCAATACAAGAGTATGCACTTAAATCATGTGAAAGCACTAATAGAAAGCAAAAAAAATTAATAGAAGAAAGTGCAAATGAATTGTCTAAAGATATCAAGGAACATGAACTAGATAAATATCCAATACTTATTTGTAACGCTAAAGATAATGTTGACATTAATTCAACTGGATTGATTGCAAATAAATTAGTAAGCTTATATCAAAGACCTTGCTTATTAATGAGAAGAGATGGTAATGTTTGTTTTGGTAGTGGTAGGGGATACGATAAATGCGATATTTTAAATTTTAATGAATGGTGTAAAAATAGTGGATTATTTTCTATGGTTGAAGGACATTCAAATGCCTTTGGTGTAAAAATATCATTTGAAAATACATATAAATTGATTGATTTAATTGCACAAATGCCACAAATGACAGAACCAATTTATTATGTATATGGTATATATAATGATAAAACATTGTGTGCCGAATCAATCAAAAGAATAGCAAAATATGAACATTTATGGGGTGCGAATGTTGATGAACCGATTTTCTTAATTGAAAACATAATATGCAATAAATATAACATTAGTTTAAAAGGTTCAAAACAAAATATAATAGAATTTATGTATAGAAATATAAAGTTTATTATGTTTTCAAAAAGTGGTTCATTATCTGAATTATATAAAAATATTATAAACACTGGAGATAATATCAAATTTACGATAATAGGAAAATTTACAATGGATAATAAATTAGCACAGGTTTTAATTGAAGATGTTATATTTGAAAAAAGTAATATAGTATTAGGGTTTGGTTTTTAATGAGGTGAGTTATTATGTTAGATTATAATATTTGGGGGTATGACTTTGAGTGTTTTAGTAAAATAAATTGGTGGTGTGTAACGTTTGTAAATTATCACGATCGCAATAATATTGTAAAAATAATTAATGATAGGAATGCTTTAATAGATTTCTATAATAGTTATAAAAATGATATTTTTGTAGGTTATAATTCAAGATCATATGACCAATACATGTTTAAAGGTATACTAGACAATGTGAATCCGTCATATTTAAACGATCAATTGGTTATATATAATAAAAAAGGATATCAAATTTTAAAAAATGCATGGAAATATCCATTGAATAATTATGATGTAGTTTTACCCGATAAAAGTTTGAAGCAATTAGAAGCTTACATGGGCGATATGATTAAGGAAACGGATGTACCATTTGATATTGATAGACCTTTAACACAAAAAGAAATTGAAGATATAATCAAATATAATATTCATGACGTTAAAGAAGCCTTACGTGTTTTAGATTTTACATTAAGTGATTTTAATGCTTTGTTAGATATGATAGAAATGTTTAATTTAGACATGAGTAAATTAAATAAGACTAAGGCACAATTAGCGGCAACCGTATTGGGTGCAGTTAAACAAAATACGATAGATGATGAATTTGAAATTAATATACCAAAGAATTTAAAAATGCCTACTAAATATAACTATATTGTAGAATGGTTTAAAAATCCTGCAAACATGAATTATAAATTACCTCTTAAATCATTCTCTAATGGTGATGCAAGACAATTAACAACTACAATTGCTGGAATACCACATGTTATAGGGTTTGGTGGTATTCATGGTAGTGATGATAATAAGATTTTTGAAGGGATAATAGTTACAGCGGATGTTGCTTCATTGTATCCGTCATTAATGATAAATGAAAATTATCATAGTAGAAAATTAATAAATCCTAACAAATTTAAAGAAATAGTAGAAAGGCGATTAGAATTAAAAGCTAAAAAGGATAAAAGACAACAACCTTTAAAGATTGTTATTAACTCAACATATGGTATTTTGAAAGATAAACATTCAGCTTGTTATGATCCATTGATGAGTAATAATGTGTGTATAGCAGGACAATTATATTTAATTGAATTAACTGCTAGATTAGAAGAATACTGTAAAATATTACAAGTCAATACTGATGGTATATATGCGTTAGTAAAAGATATGGACACTGTAAACAGAATTAAAGAAATAGCTAGTGAATGGGAGAAACGAACAAAATTAACATTGGAATGGGATGTTTATACTAATGGGAAATTAGTACAAAAAGATGTAAATAATTATATTCTAATTGATAAAGATACTGGTAAATATAAATGTAAAGGATTGTATGTTAAAAAACTTTCCCCAATTGATTATGATTTACCTATAGTAAATAAAGCTTTAGTGAATTATTTTGTACATAATATTCCAGTAGAAGAAACAATAAATAATTGTACCGATTTAATTGAATTTCAGAAAGTTATTAAATTAACCAATCTATATAAAGGTGTTGTTTATGGTGAAGGTAAAAAAGTTAAAATTAATGGTAAGGATAGAGTTATAGTAGAAAATGGAATACCATTAAAAGAAAAAGTAAATAGAGTGTTTGCTTCAACAAGAGATACAGATCAAGGAATTTATAAGGTAAAAATAGAAAAGGGCGAAAAAAGTTATGAGAAAGTTGCATATACACCAGACAGATGCTTTATAGATAATGAAGATTTAAATGTTGATTGGTATTATGATGAAAAAGATGGAACATATAAATATACTCATTGTAGACAAATACCAGATTATTTAGATAAACAATATTATATTGATCTTGCTAATGAACGAATTAATCAATTTCTAACAAATGATGATATAAAGATAGATGAAACCCCTAATGTATTATTTGAGTGTATGCAGCAAGCAAATAATTTTTATGAATTTCTAGTTAATTGTCAAAATGAGAATATTACAAAAAAAGTGTTAGAAGAATATATAATTGCTGATTGTTGTAGTATTTATGGTAAAACTAAAAAATTATTAACGTTTATGGATTATTTTAGTTACCTTTATGGTAAAGCTAAATTAATTATAAATAATTTAAATAAAAAGATAACTAACCAAGAAATACTAAATATTATAATTAACAATTCTGTTCTCAGTAAAACTGGTAAAGTATATACAGATTTTAATTATCAACAAGCATTATTAGAGATATTTGCTATCATACCAAATGAGCATATTGATGTATATGACATTATGTGTATGCAAATTAAGAAATTAAATACTGTAAAATATACAGATGATACTTTAAATGATAATAGATGTTTTGTTTTAAATGTAAGAAATGAAATAGCACCCAATTTAATATTATACAATATGAAGACAGGTGAAATACAGTATAGAAAAGTAAAAAAGGATATTTTTAATATATTACCATTACAAGATGGTGATATAATTGATATATTAAAGTCTAATTTAGAATATGGGGTAAAAATTATTGGTAAAGATGAGAATGGAATTAATATTTTAGACCAAGATTATAATAAACAATATGATGTTATAACACAGTATGAAATTGTTTATAGGGATTATAATAGATCAGGATGTATTATTGTATCGGATGCGTATGAAGATATGGAGGTATAATGGAAGATATTGTTAAATGTGAAGTATATTTAGATAGAATATTCTATCCCAAGTATTGTAAAAAAGTAGATAGTGGAGAGTTTGCAATATTCTCTGCTATTATAACCAAGAGGATTGAAAATTGTGACGATAATATGTATCAAATAAAATTAAAAGGTAATGTATGTAAACTTGAATATGGTATTACATATAAAGTATTTGCTAAATTAGTGGAAAGTAGTGAACAATGGGGTAATACATATGAGATTATTTATATTAGTAAGGTAATGGATATTTCTACTAAAGATAAACAGCGTGAATTTTTGAGAAATGTACTTAATGAAAATTTAGTTGATAAGTTATTTGATATGTATGATGATGTAATAAAACTTTTAGAAGAAAGAGATGTTAAATCACTTACAAAAGTAAAAGGTATTGGTAATCAAGTAGCATTAAGATTAATAGATGAATATGAAGATTCAAAAGACTATAGTGCTATCTATTTGGAGTTAGGAACACTAGGATTAACACCATCATTTATAAAAAAATTAGTAGATTTTTATCATTCACCAGATACCGTAATTGATGTAGTTAAAAATAACCCTTATGATTTAGTAAGAGTTGAAGGTGTAGGATTTAAAACTGCTGATGATGTTGCATGTAAAGTAGGTATAGGAAAATACGATATTAGACGTATTAAAGGTTTTATGATACATTATTTAAATGAACAAGGTGAAGCAGGAAAAAGTTATTTGTATTATCAAGAATTGATGCAGGCATTATATGATACATTAGGTTTTGTACCTGAAGAAATTGTAATGAATACGGCTAAAAATATGATAGATAATGAAGATGTAGTTGTATTAGATAATGGTAATAAAATTGCTTTAAAACGATTTTATAAGCTTGAAGAAAACATAATGAATGAATTAATAAGATTGCAAATAGGCAGAGTAGAAATAGAAGAAACTGACGATGTAGAATGGGAAGAATTTGAAGATCAAGATGACTTGATATATGAATTAGAAGATATACATAAAGATTATATACCAAAATCATTCAATATTAATAATTGGGAAAATTTAATCAAAGAAGTTGAAGAAAAACAGGGATTTCAATTTACAGAAGAACAAATGAAAGCTATAAAATTAAGTTTAAATAACAATGTTATCACTATTACTGGATCTGCTGGTTGCGTAGATTGTGATACGGAATTCTTCAATGGATATGAATGGAAGAAAATATCAGATTTTAAACAAGGAGATAAAGTACTTCAATATAATAAAGATGGAACAACCGAATTAGTTGAACCTATAAGATATATTAAGCAACCAAAAGAGTATCTATGGCATTTTGAAACCAAATATGGTCTTGATCAATGTTTAAGTGAAAATCATAATTGTATATTAATATCACGTAAAAATAGAATTAAAGAAGAAAAATTTGAATCTGTAATGAAGAGACAAAATGATTTAAAATTTCATGATAAATTTATAACTACATTTAAATATAATGGTGAAGGTATAAATTTATCTGATAATATGATACGTTTAATGGTTGCTGCTTCTGCTGATGCTACATATGATTATAACGCTAAAGAAACGTGGAATACATTTAATAGATGCAGATTCAGATTAAAGAAAGCGAGAAAAATATCACGATTGCTTAATATAATTAAATCATTAAATTTAGATTTTGAAATAAAATGTTTTAATGATGATGATCATGTGAATATATTTGTACAATTACCATATAGAATAAAAGAATTTCCTAAAGAATGGTATAATTGTACAACACATCAATTTAAAATTATTGCTGATGAAATAATGTATTGGTATGGAGATTATTATAATAAAAAAAGATATTCAACTACAATTAAAAGTAATGCAGATTTTATTCAATTCGTATATACTTCATTAGGTAAAAGAGCATACATTAAAGAAATTAATAGGGTAGGAAGAAAAAAGGTAGTTAAAGGAAATGAGTATACAACAAAATCTATTGAATATGTTGTTTGTATTTCGAATCATACTAAAGTCGGATTATGTTGTGACAAAAGAACTGATCATACACCAACTAAATTTACTAAATATAAAACTTTAGATGGTTATGAGTATTGTTTTACTGTACCAAGTCATATGTTAGTTTTGAGAAGAAATAATAAAATTTTTATAACAGGAAATTGTGGTAAAACATCAACTGCTAACGGAATTTGTTCATTGTATAATAATTATAATATTTTAGCATGTGCATTATCGGGAAAAGCTGCTGTAAGAATTACAGAAGCAACAGGATTACCAGCAAGTACAATTCATAAGGCTTTGGGATATCAAAATGGTAATTTTATATTTAATAAGCATAATAAATTAGCAGTAGATATTGTATTAATAGATGAAGCAACTATGATAAATGGAACTTTATTTTTATCATTATTAGAAGCTATTCCTAGTGGTGCAAAAGTAATCATTATGGGAGATGTGCAACAACTTACACCCATAGGTAATTGTCAAGTTTTTGCGGATATATTAGACAGTGATGCGTTACCTGTAGTGAAATTAACTAAACCTCATAGGCAAGCATTACGTAGTGGTATTATACCTACTTCTATTAAAATAGCTAGTCAAGAACAAATTTTTAATAATTCGTTTGAGGGAAATGAAATAATTGGAGAATTACAAGATATGGAATTAGATATCACATCAAATAAAGAAAATATATCTGAAAATATAATTAGACATTTTCAAAAAGAAATGAAAAAATATAATGACATAATGGAAGTTCAGGTATGTGTACCAATGCGTTTACGTGGTAATTTATCTTGCTATAATCTAAATACTAAAATACAAAGTATATATAACCCTAAATTTTCTGAAGATAATGAAATAGAGATAGTATTACAAAATAAGAAAGATGATGTTAAAAAATATATTATTAGAAAAGGTGACAAAGTATTAAATACAAAAAATAATTATAAATGTATTAATACAGACGGAGAAACTACACCTGTTTTCAATGGAAATATTGGAATTATTGAAGATATAGATGAAGATGGATATGTAACAATAGATTTTATTGGTATAGGAAAAGTGATTTTTGATAAATCAGACGCAAAAAACCTTGAATTAGCTTATGCTTGCACAATACATAAAATGCAAGGATCAGGATTTACATGTACTATTGTTGGAATGGATAATAGTAGTTATATAATGAATAATTGCGAAATACTTTATACTGCTGTAACAAGAGCAAAAAAATATTGTGTATTAGTGGCTAATAATTATTCTGTTTGTAAAGCAATCCAAACGAAAGAAGTTAAAACAAAACAAACATTTTTAAAGGATATGTTGTTAGAAAATAAATATAGAATAAATAAAACAATCAAGGAGGAATAATCATGTCAAGTTTATATGAATTAACTGGAGAATATTTAAATTTATTAGCAATGTTAGAAGATGAAGATGTAGATGAACAAGTCATTATGGACACAATTGAAGGGTTAGACGGAGAATTTGAACAAAAAGCGGATAATTACGCAAAGATAATAAGAAATTTAGAAGGGAAAAATAAAGCTATTGAAAATGAGATTGACAGATTAAATAAACGAAAAACTACTTTTGAAAATAGAATCAAATATTTAAAAAATCGTCTATATGAAGCAATGAAATTAACTGGTAAAACTAAATTTACTACTGATTTATTTTCATTTAATATTCAAAAGAATGGTGGTAAACGTACTTTGGTTGTAGATATGGATATAGAATTAATTCCAGAAGAATATAGAATTAAACAACCAGATAAAATTAATGGAGATAAAATTAGAGAATTATTAAAAGAATTAGGATCGGATAGATGTGAATTTGCTCATTTAGAACCACAAGGAGAAAGTTTAAGAATCAAATAAAAATACATAATGAGCAATAAATAAAACTATTGACAAAATGATAAACCTGTGATATTCTTTAATCAGAACATGAGATAAATGGAAAATGAGTAAAGATATCACAGGTTTTAATGTAAATAAAAGAAGTATTTGATTTAAATTTTAATAGAATTTAATTAAAGTTATGAGCATATAATGAATATATAAAACAATAAATATATCGAAATAAATCGGTGGAAAGGAAATGATAATATGAAAGAAATTTTGGGTGGAAGTTTGGAAAAAGCATTTGAGAAGTTCAACATTGTGGCAACAAAAACTTATCAAAGTAATAATGAACATACTGATTTTACACAAGTATGGGAATTAGAAGATGATGAATTTGAAAAATTATGTAAGATAACCGATGAAGAATGGGAAGGTATTGATGGATGGTGGAGATATGCAAAAGGATCAAACATGGGTGTAGTAAACAGAAGATATAATATTAATAATCATTATATTAAAGCATGGGATAGGGCGGGGAGAGAAGAATGGGAAGAAGAAAATAAAACTCTACCACAAGATGATAGATGGTTTGAACCAAGAAAATATAGTAATTTGCTAGAATATTTTTGTGAAGAATTGGGTGCTTCTACAGAAAAAAATGTAACGGCATTAGCTATTGATCTAGCAAAGCAAAATGGAATGAAACTTAGTGAACTATTTGCGATGTATCAAGGCTAGGTACATATAATAAGAACAGAAAGGAGCAATTACATGTACATTTATGAAAATCCTTATGGTGGTTTATTCGCTTCCAATGTACCTTTAAATATCGAAAATAGTAAATATGTTGGATATGCACACAGCAAAGAAGATGCATATATTATTTTAAGAAATTATCCTGACGCAAATGAATTTATTCATAATTACTTCAATGAATGAATATAATATAAAACAATAAAATACATATAAAAAGGGTGGTGTAATGAAAACATTTGAATGTAATAAATGTGGTAGCTTTGATGTATATTTAAAGCCAAGTGGGAGTCAAATAGGGTTATATTGTGGAGATTGTGGTAAATGGATAAAATGGGTTGGTAAAGAAGAAAAGAGACTGGTTGAACGATACATAGAAATCAGAAATAGTTCCTTCTCCAAACCAAAATATTCATATGAAACAGCCAAACAAATAATTTTCGATTGTATAATGGAATTAAATTTTGGATCGGAAGGACTATCAAACCAAGAAATCGCTGGTAAATTATATGATGTATTAGAGCAACTCGATAGAATGAATATAATATAAAACATGGATGGAGATTTAGAATAATTAATGAAAATCTACTTTACGAATTGTTGAAGAGATATCGTCACGCATTCTCGTGACTTCAGTCATGAGAGGTTCGCTTTTGGTGATTTAGTAATTATAAGTAAAGAATGTAAACATGATGTTGGATATAGAGGAAAAATAGGTATTGTAATGAAAGTAAATAATATGCCTTGTAATAATAAAAATGAAAATTATTATTACGTTTTAGCCTATGATAGAAAAGCAAACAGATATTGGGAATGTGGATTTGATAGGAGTGAATTAAATAAAATAGATGGCAACTTCAATGACTTACTTTATGAATTTAATAAGTGGAAAGAACAATGAATAGAAAACATATTTTGTACAATAAATTATTATTTAACAATGAAAAGGAGATATAAAACCATGAAGAAATTTGAAATATTAGTAAATGAAATTGTAAATCATCAACATAGGGTAATTGTAGAAGCAGAAAGCGAAGAAGATGTTGAGGATGCATTGAATTATGCCGACTCTCAATACGTAACATGCGCATATGATTATATTTATAACTTAAAAGATATGCTGAAAGTTGTTGATGTTGGAGAAGAGTATTTTGTAGATGTCAAAGAAGTAGAAGTCGAGGATTTTAATGAGATCAATTAAAAGTTAATCAAAGAACTGTTTTATATAGAAAGGGGTTTTATGATCAAAACATATAACACAGAACAATATTACATTAAAGAAATTAAGAATAGAAAAATTAAAACAATTAGTAAAAGAATTTTAAATCGAATCTGAATTCTATCTACAAATAGAAAGGAGTTAAATTGAAAAGAACATATCATTTATGGAAAAACAATGGGACAGGAATGAATGAAGAGGTATTAGACACAAGTGCAAATTATTACATAGGAGTAGATACTGGGATAAGATATAGTAAAAAGGAATATTACATAAGTGAATATAAAAAAGCAAGAATTAAAAGCGTTGATGAAATTAATAAAACTGGAATGTATCATTTGT
>Ga0207747_1001189_pt1 | contig 20151 bp, 21 predicted proteins | sample HigsolmetaGSP11D_FD_184839 | JGI IMG/M metagenome (GOLD analysis project Ga0207747, IMG submission 184839) | High solid enriched microbial communities from the Joint BioEnergy Institute, USA - SP1-1-D (SPAdes) | ecosystem: Engineered > Bioreactor > SSF (Solid state fermentation) > Aerobic >...
ATCAGTCAGGTTTGAGAAGGCGCCAAACGACATGGCAACGCCGCAATACGTCTATCACATGCACCGGCTCTCCAAGACCTACCCGGGGGGCAAGCAAGTCCTTAAGGACATTTCCTTGTCCTTCCTGCCTGGCGCCAAGATTGGCGTCGTGGGCGTCAACGGTGCGGGCAAGTCCACGCTCCTCAAGATCATGGCCGGAGTGATCGACGACTACCAGGGCGAGGCCTGGGCCGCCGAAGGCGTGCGCGTCGGTTATCTGCCGCAGGAACCGGAGCTGGATCCCACCAAGGACGTGCTCGGCAATGCCATGGAGGGCGTCGCCGAGAAGAAGGCGCTCATCGACCGCTACAATGAGCTCGCCGCCAACTACTCGGACGAGACGGCCGAAGAGATGGCGCGCCTGCAGGACGAGATCGACGCGCAGAACCTGTGGGATCTCGATCAGCAGGTGGAGCAGGCGCTCGATGCCCTGCGCTGCCCGCCGGGCGATGCCGACGTGACGAAGCTTTCCGGCGGCGAGAAGCGCCGTGTGGCGCTGTGCCGGCTGCTTTTGTCGAAGCCCGACATCCTGCTGCTCGACGAGCCGACCAACCATCTCGATGCCGAGACGGTGGCCTGGCTCGAGCGGTATCTGAAGGAGTATCCCGGCTGCGTTATCCTCGTGACGCACGATCGCTACTTCCTCGACAACATTACGGAATGGACGCTCGAGCTCGATCGCGGGCAGGGCGTGCCCTACAAGGGCAACTACTCGAGCTGGCTCGAGCAGAAAGCCAAGCGCCTCGAAATCGAGAAGAACCAGGAAGAGGCCAAGCAGCGCACTCTCAAGCGCGAGCTAGAGTGGATCAGGTCCAGCCCCAAGGCCCGGCAGGCCAAGTCGAAAGCACGTATCCAGGCCTATGAGCGGCTGGCCGAGGAGGCGGGCCGTGAGCAGATCAACCACGCTCAGATCCAGATTCCGCCCGGTCCGCGTCTCGGCAATGTCGTGCTTGAGGTCGAGAACCTGACGAAAGGCTTCGGCGACAAGCTTCTCATCGAGAATCTCTCGTTCAAGCTGCCGCCCGGCGGCATCGTCGGCGTGATCGGCCCCAACGGCGCCGGTAAGACGACCCTGTTCCGCATGATCACGGGCCAGGAGAAGCCGGATGCCGGCACGATCCGCCTCGGCGATACGGTGAAGCTCGGCTACGTGGATCAGTCTCGCCACGCTCTCGACCCGAACAAGACGGTCTGGGAGGAGATCTCGGACGGCAAGGACGTCATCCAGCTCGGCAAGCGCGAGGTGCCGTCGCGTGCCTATGTTGGCTGGTTCAATTTCCGCGGGCCGGACCAGCAGAAGAAGGTCGGGCTTCTATCCGGCGGTGAGCGCAATCGTGTGCATCTCGCCAAGATGCTGAAGGAAGGCAGCAATCTGCTGCTCCTCGACGAGCCGACCAACGACCTCGACACCGAGACGCTGTCGGCGCTAGAGTCGGCGCTCGAGGACTTCCCGGGCTGCGCGGTCGTCATCAGCCACGATCGCTTCTTCCTCGATCGTATCGCCACGCATATTCTGGCTTTCGAGGGCGACAGCCACGTCGAGTGGTTCGAGGGCAACTTCCAGGCTTATCTTGAGGACAAGCGGCGCCGCCTCGGCGACGCTGCCGTCGAGCCGCATCGGATCAAGTTCAAACGGTTCGAGCGAAATAATTAAGATCACTCCCCGCCGGGCTTGGTCCCGGCGGGGCGCCGGAACCTGCTCGGTCAAAGCCTGTTCCGGCTGGAGTTGGCCGGGGAAACGAGATGGCAGGACATTCGCATACCCACGCCCATAGCCACAGGCACGTGCACATAGACGCGGAGGCCGGAGATCGCCGCGTCTTTATCGCCGTGGTGGTCAATGTGGGCCTCACCATCGCGCAGCTCGTCGGCGGGATTCTCGCGGGCAGCCTCGCGCTGATCGCCGATGCCGTGCACAACTTTTCCGATGCGGTCTCTCTCGGCATCGCATTCTTCGCCCGCAAGATTGCCCGCCGCCAAAGCGATGAGCGCATGACCTTCGGCTATGTGCGGGCGGAGCTTGTCGCCGCACTGATCAACTATACAACCCTCATCGCGATTGGCGTCTATCTGGCTTACGAGGCCATCCTTCGGTTCTTCTCGCCGGAGGAGGTGGAGGGTTGGACGGTGGTGATCGTCGCCACCATCGCGCTGGTGATCGACGCCGTGACCGCGCTGCTGACGTATTCCCTCTCCAAGGCGAGTGCGAACATTCGTGCGGCGTTTCTTCACAACGTCGCCGATGCCCTGGGGTCGATCGCCGTAATCGTCGCGGGCGCGCTCATTCTGCTGTTTGGATGGCACATCGTTGACCCGATCGTGACGCTGATCATCGCCGCTTACATTCTGTGGATGGCGTTCAACGAGGTTGGCGATGTTGTGCGCATTCTCATGCTCGGCGTGCCTCCGGGTATCGATGTCGAGGAGCTTATGGATGCCATTAGGAAAGTCGATGGTGTCGAGGACATCCATCACCTTCACGTCTGGGCCATCGACGAGAACCGCAATTCCCTCGAGGCACATATCGTCGTGCCGGACGATATCGCGCCGGACGCGAGGGCGGTGAAAGACCGGATTAGGGCTTTGGTCCGCGAGCGTTTCGGCGTGACCCATACCACGCTTGAAATCGAGCGCGCGTCGGAGTGCCACGAGTTCGGGAACGCGAAATCGATCGGCCACCAGATCGGCCATCACCATTGATCGGCTGATCTGACACTCAAAACAAGCAGGGCGCTGACGATCACGCCAGCGCCCGACCTGAATTCCCGATAAAGAGCTTATCTTCGCCTAACGGCTGAGCGCGATGACGAGCGCCTGCGGATCTCCTCCGTTCTCGCCAATGTAGTCCTCGAACAGTTTCTTGAGGAATGGGCTCATCCAGAAGCCCATGACCTGCGCGTCACGGATGCGGAAGGAGTTGCCTTGTGGGATGAGCAACCAGCGCACGTCGTAGACGGAGCCGTTCTGCAGATGCACACGGCTGTCGACGTAAATGGCATCACCCTCGCGGACGACCGGTGAGAGGATCTCGGCGTGGCTGACCGGATACTTGGGCGCCTCGGTTGAGGCATACCGGGCGATGAACCGGACCATGCCGCCGTAATAGGTATCCCGATGGGATGCCGGAAGCTGGGCTTTGTAATTGCCCAGCGCATAAAGCCCGATGGCTGGGACGTGCCCGCGCTTCTGGATCACCTCCATGAAATCGCGCTGTGAGCCACTGCGGGCAGCTGCAATGAGCTCCCGCGCTGTATCCTTCATGAACTGTATCGCGGCGGCATCGGACGATGCCTTGGCGGGCGCGCCGATGATCAGAAGCCACAGCACCGAGAAGAGGGCAATCAAGCTATGCCGGCCGCGAGACATCGTTTTTCGCGTGGCGACTTGAGTGGCCATACCAAATCTCCCGAACAAGAAGCGGACCGACATCAACATGTTCCGGGCCTCGAGCAGCCAGGCATCAGCATCAATTTGCAGTCGTTGCTTTCCCCGTCAACTCTCGCCGGTGTGAACCGGTGGAGTCCGGGCACCCTTCATGTCTCCACGGTCACAGTGTACAAACCGTTACCGACTTTGCCAAAAGGAATGAAAAAATGCCTTACGCGGATGCCGGAGGAATTCGTATTTACTATGAGGTTACCGGGCGAGGGACGCCGATTATCTTTCTGCACGAGTTTGCAGGCGACCACCGGAGCTGGCGCGAGCAGGTGCGGGCACTAAGCCGCAATTTCACCTGCATCACCATGGCCGCCCGCGGCTATCCGCCCTCTGACGTGCCGGACAACGATACGGCCTACGGCCAGGAGATCGCCAACCGCGACGTCATTGCCGTGCTCGATGCCGTGGGCGTGGAGAAGGCTCACGTGGTCGGCCTCAGCATGGGCGCCTATACGGCTCTGCAACTTGCCATCTACTTCCCCAATCGTCTGCTTTCCGCCGTTGCCGCTGGGGCGGGGACCGGCTCTGAGCGGGCGACCCGCGATCAGTTCCTGCGCGATGCCGCTGCCTCGGCTGACGTCATGGAAAAGGCAACGCGGATCGATGCCGAGCAAATCTGTGTGAGCGCCGTCCGCGTGCAGCTGCAGAACAAGGATGAGCTCGGCTGGCGGATGATGGTGGAGCACCTGGCCAGCCATCCGCCGAAGGGTTCAGCGAAGGTGCTACGGAACGTTCAGGGCAAACGTCCGTCCCTTTACGACCTTGAGGCGGAGCTGGCGGCCGTGAAGGTGCCGGTGCTGCTCATCGTTGGCGACGAGGACGAGCCTTGCCTCGACGTCAACCTTTTCATGAAGCGGATCATGCCGACGGCTCAGCTCGCCATGCTGCCGGGCTGCGGGCACCCAATCAACCATGAGGAGCCGGCTCTATTCTCCTGGCTCGTGGAGCGTTTCCTGACCAGTGTGGACCGCGGCACCTGGCAGCCGCGAGATCCGCGGGCCGCGCCAGAGCTCAGCACGGCCTTCGCCGCGGCTCTGGCGGGAAAGGTAGACCGCTGACGTAATGAGGGGGCGCTGAGGCCCCCTCGCAACTCGCTCGACAGCCGACTGGCCTTAACCTTCGTCCCTCGCCGTGTTTCCGGACGCACGGACCGGAAGGGTAGCCCACTTGCTGAAAGGCAGGAGGCAGAAGAGGAGCGAGATAAAGAGGCCGCCAGTAAGCTGCGCGGCTGCAAGGGGCTTGTCGGCAAGCACGTTGAGCATTTCCGGCTGCGCGGCGGCAGCAACCGCCACCATCCCGAATGGCGACAGCAACACCGTTGCCGCAGGCAGGACGAGAAGCGTCGTCAGAAGACGGCTGGTCCGCGGCGATTGTGCCTGATTTGAAGGATCGGCATGAGGCAGAGCAGCATTCATGGGCGACAGTATCGACTAAAGAACGGCTGGGATGGGGGTTTTGAAGAAGCGCTCGACGGCGCCGGGCGGGACTCATAGCAGGCGAGCGGTTGCTCACCTGTTACCGACGGAACAGAAATCCGGGAATAGCTGTTCTTGACGCATATAAAGATATCTTTATATGCTACCTCCGGTATGGAGGCATCGGATGGCGCTTGCGGGCGAGCTGGAGATCGAGAAGGCGGTGGCAGGCCTGAAGGCGGCCGCGGATTCCACTCGCTTGCGCATTCTTCTGCTGCTCTCAGAAGGTGAGCTCAACGTCAAAGATCTCACTAACATTCTTGGCCAGAGCCAGCCGCGCATCAGCCGACACGTAAAGCTTCTCGGAGAAGCCGGCCTCATCGAGCGGGTGCGCGAGGGGAGCTGGGTGTTTTGTCGGCTCGCTGACGGGCCGGGAGGTGCTCTCGCCCGCGCACTGGTGCAGTCGGTGAACGTCGAGGATCCCACTTATGTCCGCGACCGCCAGCGCGCCGAGGAGGTTAAGGCCGAGCGCGAGGCTGCGGCCCAAGCCTATTTCCGCGCACACGCAGCCGATTGGGATCGCATCCGTGCTTTGCACGTGTCCGAGGCCGAGGTCGAGGCGGCCATGCGGGAAGCGCTGGGCACCGAACGGGTCGAGCTGTTGCTTGACCTCGGCACGGGTACGGGCCGGACGCTTGAGCTGTTTTCGGACATCTACGATCGCGGTATCGGCATCGACCTCAACCAGTCGATGCTGGCCTACGCCCGCGCCAAGCTAAGGCGCACTGGACTGGACCATGTGCAGGTCCGGCATGGCGATATCTACAACTTATCATTTCCTGATGGCATCGCCGATGCCATCGTGATGCATCAGGTCCTGCATTTCCTGAGCGATCCTGGCTACGCCATCAAAGAAGCGGGCCGCGTTCTCGCGCCCGGCGGCCGTCTGCTGATCGTGGACTTCGCTCCGCACCAGCTCGAATTTCTGCGTGATGAGTTTGCCCATGAGCGGCTGGGCTTTTCGTCGGCCCAGGTCGGCCAATGGTTATCGGAAGCGGGGCTGGCGCTGGTATCGAGCCGCGATTTACCCCCACCCGCGGGCTCGGAAAGCGGTAAGCTCACGGTATCTCTTTGGCTTGCCACCCGTCCTGTCGTCCGAGAGCGGAGCTTGGCAAGAAGGTCGGTGGCCCGTCAGTCAATGGAGTCCTCTCTATGAATTCCGAGCGCAAAAGCCGGCTCCTTGGCAACGGGGAGATTACCGTCTCCTTCGAGTTCTTTCCGCCGAAGAACGAAAAGATGGAGGAAGCGTTATGGGCTGCCGTGCGGCGTCTCGAGCCACTCAATCCTGCGTTTGTTTCGGTGACATACGGGGCTGGTGGCTCCACGCGTGAGCGCACGCACGCGACGGTTTCCCGCCTCGTCCGTGAAACGACGCTGTCGCCCGCGGCGCACCTGACGTGCGTGGGCGCCACATGCGAAGAAATCGACTCCATTGTGCGGAGCTATTGGGAAGCCGGCGTCCGCCACATCGTGGCTTTGAGAGGCGATCCGCCGGGTGGCGTCGGCACACGATACGAGCCTCATCCCGGCGGCTATGCAAATGCCGCTGCTCTAGTGGCGGGGATCGCCAAGATCGCGCCATTCGAGATTTCGGTCGCGGGATATCCGGAGAAGCATCCCGAGAGCCCAACGGTCGAGGATGATCTCGACAACTTGAAAGCCAAGGTCGATGCTGGCGCCTCGCGCGTCATCACGCAATTCTTCTTCGACAACGAGCGCTTCCTGCGCTTCGTCGAGAAGGCGCGCGCCCGCGGTATCTGGTGCCCCATCGTGCCCGGCATTGTGCCGATCCACAATTTCAAGCAGGTTGCGGGCTTCGCCACGAAAACGGGCGCGAGCATTCCGGCCTGGCTCGCACGGCGTTTCGAGGGGTTGGACGATGATCCGGCGACGACGCATCTGGTCGCGGCCGTTGTCGCCGCCGAGCAGGTCATGGATCTGGTCGATGAGGGCATTCGCCAGTTCCATTTCTACACGTTGAACCGCGCGGACCTGGTGTTCGCCATCTGTCATCTCTTGGGACTGCGGCCGCGCCCGGCGGTCATGCAGCAGGCTGTCACCGCATGAACAATCGGCAAGAGAGAATTGCGGCGCTGCATGCGCAGGCCGCGCAGCGCATCCTCATCATCGACGGTGCGATGGGCACCATGATCCAGAGGCACAAGCTGGGCGAGGCGGACTATCGCGGCAATCGGTTTGCCAATCACCACAAGGACGTGAAGGGCAACAACGATCTGTTGGTGCTCACGCAGCCGCAGATTATCGCCGATATTCACGAGCAATATCTCGCCGCGGGCGCCGATATCATCGAGACGAACACGTTCAACGCGCAGCGCATTTCCCAGGCCGATTACGGCATGGAGGAGCTGTCGTACGAGCTTAACGTCGCGGCAGCCCGGATTGCGCGTGAAGCAGCAGACAAATGGACCGAGAAAACGCCGGATCGTCCGCGCTTTGTCGCCGGAGCCGTCGGGCCCACAAATCGGACTGCATCTATTTCACCGGATGTGAATAATCCTGGATATCGTAACATCACTTTCGACGAGTTGCGGGAGGCTTATGCCGAGCAGGTCCGTGGTTTGATCGAAGGTGGCGTCGATATCATATTGATTGAAACGATTTTCGACACACTGAATGCCAAGGCGGCCGGTTTCGCCACACTCGAAGTCTTCGATGAAGCCGGTTTCACGCTGCCCATCATGATTTCGGGCACGATCACCGATCGCTCAGGCCGCACATTGTCTGGCCAGACGGTTGAGGCATTTTGGTATTCGTTACGTCATTTGAAGCCGTTTTCGGTCGGCCTCAATTGCGCGCTCGGTGCGGAAGCCATGCGGCCATTCCTTGCAGATCTTGCCGCCGTCGCGGACACGCTGGTTTCGGCTTATCCGAACGCAGGCCTGCCGAACGCGATGGGCGAGTACGACGAAACTCCGCATGAAATGGCCTGCCATATCGAGAGCTGGGCCAGGGATGGTCTCGTCAACATTGTCGGCGGATGCTGTGGCTCGACACCTGAGCACATCAAGCATATCCGTGAGCACGTTGAGAAGTATCCGCCGCGCAAAATACCGAAGCTCGAGCCGCGCATGAGACTTTCTGGTCTCGAGCCGTTCGTACATGGGTAAATGACCGCTGGAGTATGTACAATGGATAAGGCGGTTGAAATCAGAGACGATTTGATCCGCGAGGCGATGGAAATAACCGGCGCCGATAACGAACGGGAGGCCATCGAACGGGCGCTCGAGAGCTACGTTGCCCAGCATCGTAAACCGCGAGTCCAAAAGAGCATGTTCGACCTCGTAGGAGAGGTACGCCTTAGAGACGACTACGATTACAAGGCGCTGCGGGCCGACGATGCTGCTGATTGATACGTCGTTATGGGTAGCAATCTACCGCGACACCTCCGGCAGCGTGTCCCGGTATGTGCAGAGCGTCATTGGCACAGAACGAATTGTGTTCTGCCAATTTATTCGCGCTGAGCTTCTTCAGGGTTGCCGCGATGAGCGAGAGTGGGCGCGGATGCTGGAGTATTTGGATCATCAGGAATGCGTCGAGATGGGGGCTGGCGGTTGGACGGAGGCCGCTCGCATCTACTTCGACCTGAGGCAGCGCGGGCTCACAGTGCGGAGCACTTTCGACTGCTGCATTGCGGTCGTTGCGCTTGAGCACGGATTGACGCTCCTGCACAACGATACTGATTTCGAAAGGATTGCTACTGTGCGGCCCTTACAACACAGACGAATTACTCTCGATCACCTTCGGCAGGGCGCTACGCAATGACGCAAGCCACCAACGCAGCTGCCACGTTCATCAACATCGGCGAGCGCACCAACGTCACCGGTTCGGCGAAGTTCCGCAAGCTGATCGAGGCGGGGGATTATCAGGCCGCAGTCGCAATAGCGCTGAGCCAGGTCGAGAACGGCGCGCAAATCCTCGACGTCAACATGGATGAAGGCTTGCTCGATTCCGAGCAGGCCATGCGCACGTTCCTGAACCTGATTGCCTCCGAGCCGGCAATCGCGCGCGTGCCGATCATGATCGACTCTTCCAAGTGGTCGGTCATCGAGGCCGGGCTGAAATGCGTGCAGGGCAAGGCCATCGTCAATTCCATCAGCCTCAAGGAAGGTGAGGGGCCGTTTCTCGAGCAGGCGCGCAAGATTTTGCGTTACGGCGCGGCTGTCGTTGTCATGGCCTTTGACGAGCAGGGCCAGGCGGAAACCGTCGAGCGCAAGGTCGAGATTTGCGAGCGCGCCTACAAGCTGCTGACGGAAAAAGTGGGCTTCCCGCCCGAAGATATAATTTTCGATCCGAATATTTTCGCCGTCGCCACCGGCATCGAGGAGCACAACAATTACGCCGTCGCGTTCATCGAGGCGACGCGGCAGATCAAGCAGAAATTCCCATTGGTGCATGTTTCGGGCGGCGTCTCAAACCTTTCGTTCGCTTTCCGCGGCAACGAGCCCGTTCGGCAAGCGATGCACTCCGTGTTCCTGTATCACGCCATCCAGGCGGGCATGGACATGGGCATCGTTAATGCCGGCCAGCTCACGCTCTATGACGACATTCCGGCGGATCTGCGCGAGCTGTGCGAGGACGTCATTCTCAATCGCCGGCCCGACGCGACCGAGCGTTTGCTGGAGGCGGCACCGCGGTTCAAAGGCGGCAGCGTCAAGAAGGTTGAGCAAGATCTGTCCTGGCGCAACGCGCCGGTTGAAGAGCGGCTCAAATACGCGCTCGTGCACGGCATCACCGAGTTCATCGAGGCGGATGTTGAGGAAGCGCGCCGGAAGGCGGCCCGGCCTCTCGATGTGATCGAAGGTCCGTTGATGGCCGGCATGAACGTGGTCGGCGATCTGTTTGGCGCCGGCAAAATGTTCCTGCCGCAGGTGGTGAAATCAGCCCGCGTGATGAAACAGGCCGTCGCCTACCTGCAGCCGTTTCTTGAAGAGGAGAAAAAGCGGCTTGGGCTCGATCAGCGCCCCGCGGCTGGCAAGGTCGTAATGGCCACCGTGAAGGGCGACGTGCACGACATTGGCAAGAATATCGTGGGCGTCGTTCTTCAGTGCAACAACTACGAGGTCATCGACCTCGGCGTGATGGTGCCCGCCAATAAAATCCTCGAAGCGGCGCGGCAGCATAAGGCGGACATTATCGGGCTGTCCGGCCTTATCACGCCATCGCTCGACGAAATGTGCCACGTCGCGGCGGAGATGGAGCGGGAAGGCTTCGATTGCCCGCTGCTCATCGGCGGCGCCACGACAAGCCGTGTGCACACCGCGGTGAAAATCAACCCGAACTACAAACGCGGCGCGGCTATTTACGTGACGGATGCAAGCCGAGCGGTGGGTGTCGTGTCGGCTCTGCTTTCCGACACCGAGCGGGACAAGTTTATTGCCGAGATACAGGCGGAATACGCGAAAGTGCGCGAAAGCCATCTTCGCAACGAAGCCCGCAAATCGCGCGTTTCGCTCGAAGATGCTCGCGCGAACCGTTTTCGGTGCGATTGGTCGAACTACAAGCCGCCCGTGCCATCGTTTCTTGGAACGCGGGCATTTGAGAATTACGACCTGAAGGAACTCACTCAGTACATCGACTGGTCGCCGTTCTTCGCGACTTGGGAGTTGAACGGTCGCTTTCCGGCAATTCTCGACGACAACAAGGTAGGTCCCGAAGCACGGCGGCTTTATGCGGACGCCCAGCAGTTATTGGAGCGTATCGTCGAGGAGCGCTGGCTGACCGCGAACGCTGTCGTGGGCTTTTGGCCGGCAAACGCCATTGGCGACGATATCGAGCTTTATACGGACGAAACACGCACGCAGCGACTCACGGTGCTCCACACCCTGCGTCAGCAGATCGCGCGCGACCCGACGCGCAATCGGCCGCACACAGCGCTCGCCGATTTCATTGCCCCGCGCGAAACCGGTATTGCCGATTACATTGGCGCGTTCGCTGTCACCGCTGGCATCGGCGAGGAGGAGGCGATCGCCAAGTACGTCAAGCCGCACGACGACTACACGCGCATCATGCTCAAGGCGCTCGCGGATCGTTTGGCCGAAGCGTTCGCCGAGCGGATGCACGAACGGGTTCGCCGTGAGCTGTGGGGCTACGCGCCGGATGAGCGGCTGACGAATGAAGAGCTGATTGCTGAGAAATATCGCGGCATTCGCCCAGCACCGGGCTATCCGGCTCAGCCCGATCACACGGAGAAGGGCACGCTGTTCAAGTTGCTCAATGCCACCGAGGTCACAGGCATTCGGTTGACTGAGAGCTACGCCATGTGGCCTGGCGCGGCAGTTTGCGGGCTCTATTTCTCCCATCCTGAAAGCCATTACTTCGGCGTCGGCAAGGTCGAGCGGGACCAGGTGGAGGATTATGCGCGGCGCAAGGGTTGGTCCGTGGAGGAGGCCGAGCGGTGGCTTTCTCCTGTGCTCAATTACGTCCCGAATGTCGCGACAGACGAAGCGGCGTGATATGCCCCCTTCATTGGTCTGATGAGTCGTGCGGTCGGACAGCCCGGCCCGCCGACCGCGAAGGGGAGGGTCTCATGCTTGGACGTCTGGTGCTGATCCTGCTGCAGCTCGCCATCGGCTGGTTCGGCACTCCTCAAGTGCTGCGCTACGTTCCGGTGGGCGGTGATGCGCAGGTCTTCGTATATGCCGTAGCTGCGGCGATTATCATTTGGCTGGTCGGCGTGATCGGCGCACAGATCCTGAAGGACGTCCCGATGCCCTCCGCAGGCACCCTTGCCGCCGCGCTCATCGGAGGTCTGATTGGCGCAGCCATCGTTGCGTTCAAGCTGAACCAGATGATCCCGATCAGTGCGCCGCCGTATCTTTGGCCGCTTGGTCTCGCAGTGCTCGGTTACGCGATCAAGAAGTAGCGCTCGTAAGTGCACAGAATCGGAAGAGGCGCGGAGTTGGACCGCGCCTCCTCTCCGGTAACTCGTTTTGTGCGCTGATTGATTAGTGCGCCTTCTGAGGGCCGTGGACTGATCTCACTTCGCTGGGAAGGATCGAGTTCTGTTCCTCAAGGACCGAACTGCCACGGACTCGCTTCAGATAAAGCCGAACACGATTGCAGCGAGGAAGCCGAACGACATGATCGCGGCAAGCACGTTCAGTCTCATCTTCAGTTCCATCGTTGCCTCCTTTGCTGGGTGACCCCAGCGGTTGGCAGTGCAGGCAGGCCTGCGCGAACAGCCGGATTCTAAGAGAGCGTCTCAATCCGGCACAAGCGAAAAACGCCGCCGCAGTGCTATAGTTCTGTAATCTCTGGCAGTTTCCGACCGCTTGTCTCCCTTACTACTGCATGGGCGCAACAGTGATGCTGACCAATCACGAGGTTGGATGCTCAGATTCAGCGCCAATAACCACCAAGTTAACCTAAAGTTCCTTGGGCAGTCTGCGGCAACTGAGCCAAATAATACTCGGAAGACGTCGAAATTCTTTTGAATAAACCGGAAGCTTGTTGCCGGGGCTCGGCGCGGCAAATGTGCAACAGGTCGCTGCGTGCCGAAATGTGTCAACAGCGTAGCAGGGGGTGCATTCTTGAGCCCGTTCGTGGTTGAATGATTCGCGCCAGATTTGGAGGGACAAGGATGCAGTTCAAGGCCCTGCTGCTGACCAAAGGCCCCGAGGGGCAGCGCGCAGATTGGACGGAGCTGAGTGACGCGGACCTGATGCCCGGCGACGTAACGGTTCGTATTACCCACTCAACCATCAACTACAAGGACGGACTGGCCCTGACAGGCAAGGCGCCGGTCGTTCGCCGATGGCCGATGATCCCTGGCATCGACTTCGCCGGGGTCGTTACAGATTCGAGCCATCCCGATTTCGATACCGGCGACGAGGTGATCTTGAACGGCTGGGGCTTGGGCGAGACACACTACGGCGGCTATGCCGAGTACGCGCGTGTGAACGGCGACTGGCTCGTCAAGCGACCGGATGTCTTCTCAGCCGCCCAGGCCATGGCCATTGGAACAGCCGGATATACGGCCATGCTCGCGGTCATGGCGCTTGAGGATCATGGGGTTACGCCTGATCGCGGACCAGTGCTGGTTACCGGCGCAGCCGGTGGGGTCGGCAGCATCGCGGTCACGCTCCTGGCCAGCCTGGGCTTTCATGTCATCGCATCGACGGGCCGTCAACAGGAAGCAGACTTCCTCAAGAGCCTCGGCGCGGCGGAAATCATCGACCGGGCGGAGCTTAGCGGCCCGGCGAAGCCGCTTGGCAAGGAGCGCTGGGCAGGTGCGGTTGACGTCGCGGGCAGCCATACGCTGGCCAACGTCCTGAGCATGACCCGCTATGGCGGCACTGTCGCCGCGTGCGGCCTGGCTCAAGGCATGGATCTACCCGGCACCGTAGCGCCCTTCATTCTGCGCGGTGTGACGCTTGCCGGTATCGACAGCGTCATGTGCCCGAGGCCGCGCCGGGAAGCGGCCTGGCAGCGCCTCGCGCGAGATCTCGACCGCGGCAAGCTCGATGCGCTGAGCATAGCACGGCCAATAACTGACGTGCTCTCCCTGGCTCCGGAAATTCTTGCCGGCAAGGTGCGGGGACGTATCATCCTGGAGGTTGGCTAAGGCGCTGCGGCGTCAGCGCCTTTTCAGCGGCCGCGAAACACCGGCTTGCGTTTCTCCATGAAGGCGCGGCGCCCTTCGATGTAGTCCTCGCTTTGGAAGCACGCATCGACGTAACGGTCGAGCGCGGAAATGTCGGGGTTCTCGGGCCTGAGCGTGAACTCGTCGATGGCTCTTTTCGCTGCAAGAATGGAAAGAGGCGCGTTGGCCGCGATCTCGTTAGCTAGGACGGTCGCCGCCTCCGTCAGCTTTTCGGAGGGGTGCACGCTATTCACCAACCCCATAGCGAACGCCTCATCGGCGTTGTAGCGCCGGCCCGTGTAGAGCAGCTCGCGTGCGCGTGCGGGGCTCACGACCGCCAGCAACGGCCTGATCCAGCGCGGATTGTAGCCGATGCCAAGTTTCGCCGCCGGAACGCTGAACTGGGCGGTGTTGGAAGCCACGCGCAAATCGCAGCAAATGGCGAGCTCCAGCCCACCGCCCATGCAGTAACCGCGAATGGCCGCGATTGTTGGTTTTGAGCAACGGGCCACGGCCTCGAAGGCGGTATTATTCAGGGCGTCATACTCAGCGGCCTTTTCGGCGGTTCGCCCCGTTTCGAACTCGGAGATGTCTGCACCTGCGGAGAAAGCCTTCTCGCCGGCGCCGGTCAACACGATCACGCGGACCTCGGGATCTTCCTCGGCCTTCCGAATAAGCCGGGGCAGGGCTGCCCACATCGCCATCGTAAAGGCATTGAGACGGGAAGGATTATCCACGATCAGCCAGCGAATGTTGCCCCGATCCTCAACTCTGAGCTGGGGTAGATTATTTTTCTCGTGTATCATCCTTGCCTCGCGCCGGTATTGTTCCCAGCTGTTTTAGTCGCCCGAAAGGTTCGGGCGCAAATGTTTGGACGGTTCTGAGCGAGCTGGTGTTCGGCGCATTTGGGCAGATGCTGGCGTTGACTAGGGCGGTGGCCCTCGTTAGGGCTGAGTGAACCGAGCCGGCTGGCCAAGGTTGCTACGGCAGGAGATGGATCATGACACCGTCCCCGTATATCGCTCACGGCAGGGTTGCGCAGGTGGATCCCATCTGGGCTGAAATTCGTCGGGAAGCCGAAGAGGCCATTCGTAGCGAGCCTGCGCTTGGCGGTTTCATCTTCGCGACGGTGCTGAGTCACGATCGGCTGGAGGACGCTGTTTGCCACCGGCTGGCGCAAAGGCTCAACCACTCGGACGTGGATGCCGGCTTGATCAATCAGACGTTCCTGGACGTCCTTTCACGGACACCGGATCTGGGCCGCGCTTTCCGCGCGGACCTGGCTGCAGTGTACGACCGCGATCCCGCGTGCAATCGCTACATCGAGCCGCTTCTTTACTTCAAAGGCTTCCACGCCCTCGTCACCCATCGCTTCGCGCACGAGTTGTGGAAGAAGGGCCGGCGCGACTTCGCGCTTTATCTGCAGAGCCAGTCCTCGCGAATTTTCGCTGTCGATATTCACCCGGCGGCGCGCATTGGCATCGGCATCATGATCGATCATGCAACCGGTGTTGTGATTGGCGAGACGGCGACGGTGGGCGATAACACCTCGTTGCTGCACGGCGTGACGCTGGGCGGCAGCGGCAAGGAAAGCGGTGACCGTCACCCCAAGATAGGCGCCAATGTCATGATCGGGGCCGGCGCCAAGGTGCTGGGCAACATCAAGGTGGGGGACTGCTCGCGCGTTGCAGCCGGCAGCGTTGTCTTGAAGGACGTCCCGCCGAATACGACAGTCGCCGGCGTGCCTGCGAAAGTGGTAGGACCAGCCGGTTGTCCGGAGCCAGCCCGCACCATGGATCAGCGGCTCAACCCCGACGATTGCGGCTGCGGCTGACGACAGCAATCACATCTGAAACCTGAAAAGAAAGCGTAGTCTATGAAGAGGGATCTGCCTCGCGTGCAGAATTATTTGCGCAAGCTCTTCCGTACCGATGAGCTTCGCGTCGTGCCTCATGCCAAGAAAAAGGACATGGCCGAGGTTTTCATCGGCGATGAGTTCATTGCGCCCCTCTATCGGGAAGAGGAAGACGGAGAGGTTTCCTATCAGCTCCAGGTCGTCATCCTGGATGTCGACCTTGAGGACGAGGAGTGAAGCGGGGAGGGGCCATGGCTCTGTTCAGGCTGGATGACGTTCGCGTCAGAACGCCGGGGGAAGGGCGGTACTGGGTGGCCGAGAACGCCACCGTGATCGGCAATGTTCACATCGGCGAGGATGTGAGCATTTGGTTCAATACCGTCATTCGCGGCGATAACGAGCCGATCGAGATCGGAAACGGATCGAACATCCAGGACGGTTGCGTGCTGCACACCGACCCGGGCTTTCCGATGATCATTGGGCCGGACTGCACTATCGGCCATATGGTCATGCTGCATGGTTGCAAGATCGGGCGCGGCAGCCTCATTGGCATTGGCTCCATCATCCTCAACGGGGCTGTCATCGGTGAGGAATGCTTGATCGGAGCCAACACGCTCATACCGGAAGGCAAGGAAATTCCGCCACGTTCCGTGGTGATGGGCTCGCCGGGCAAGATCGTGCGGCAAGTGACAGATGCTGACCTCGCAAGGCTGCAGGCTGGCGCGGCGCACTACCGGCAGAATTGGCGGCGCTTCGTGGCAGGTTTGGCACCGCAGACCTGAGGTTGCCTTCCGACCTCTTAAAAAACTACGGCGCAGCTTCGAGCTGCGCCGCTTTCGCTTCGAAACCGAGACCCAAGCTATCAGCTCACTGGCGGTTCCGCACCACAGCGATCGCAGCCGGCGAGTAGGCTTGCGGGTTGAGCGAGACCCAAACATTCGGGTCGAGGAACGACTGGCGCATGATGTATTCGTAAGGCTTCATGTACCAGAGCATCACCTCGTCGACCTTGTTGTCAAGTATGAAGTCTCCCTGAAGCGTGCGCGCCGTGAGAACTGCGTGCCCTTCACCCAGCTCGTCGCGGACCACCGTCATGAGCAGTGCGCTGGATGGCCAGCCACGCTCGATGAGAATTTTCCGCTTAAGAAGGGCGTAATCTTCGCAATCGCCCTTGTCTGTGGGGATGACCCAGCGTTCGGTCACACCGAAGAGCTCCTGGTCCGTCGCGGGACGGATGAGTCGGTTTACGTAGCGATTGACCTCATCCAGCTCGCTCAGGCGCTCGGGGGTCGCGTTGAAGCGTTGCTCGCGGCCCGACGTTGGTGTCGGCCGGCATTCCTGGGGGTATGCTTGGCAGAACTGAACGAAACCGAAGGGTGGTATCGCCTGGCCGAAAACTCGCATGTAAAGCGAAGCATGCTCCGCGGCTCTTATTCTCGAGTTATCGGCCGCCGCACTCCCAGCGTGTAGCAGCCCGGACACTACTATGAGCACGAGAGCCTTTACGCGCATGCCACGCAACCCCACCCACAAACTCGCAACGCGCTCCGCGAAAGCTTGTACAACACCCGGAGCAGTTACAGCACGCTTGCCTTTAACCTTACGAGCGTTTGCGACGAAATCGTGTTGCCCGGCCGCCTGAGAGCGGTCGGCGCCATTCCACTGGACAAGCTGTGGATCATCGAAAGGTACGCCGCAACGCATCGGGATTCTGCATGTTGATAAATTGAAGACCGAGCCCTTCCGCATGATGACGGACGACTTTGGCTCGCAGCTTGCCGAGGACCACCTCGCTGCCGATCATCGGGCGCGCATCCGTTTCGACGGAGGCCCCGGAAACCGAGACATCGATCACGCGCACGGGGATCGAGATGTCGTCGTCGAGGCGAAGCGTGGTCGTGTTGTTGGCGGTAAATCTTGGATGCCGGCGCTGGTGGGCCGCGCTCGCGCCATGGCGCCCGCTGAAAGCTTCGAGCTGGGTGGCCAGCTTCTCCCGCTTGTGCTGGGTGATGGTGAATTCGATGGCAAAACCGCCGTCGAACGTCCGGACGACATTGCCTTCGAGCCCGCCGATTTGCTCAAAGTAGGCAACGATCCGTTCGCCCACCTCGACCGGAACCGGAGTTACGATCGCGGCACCGCCACAGGAGATGTCCTTTAGCCTGCAGGGGTGCTCTTCCTTGTTCTGCCGCATGAAGCGGCCGGCCAGGACGATCCTGTAGCGCTTGTACTGCCGCTGCTCACGCCCGGCCCCCAGCTGCGATCCAGTCGCAATACGACTGCTCGAACCGTCGAAAGCCGTTGCGCTGATCTGCGTCCTCAACATGAACAGCTCGCAGTCATGCCTCACGCCGTCCAGCTACACAGTTGCTGTCCGGTGAAGGCGCACCGATGACCCGATTTCCTTCCCGTATGGGGTCGACTATCGGAGCGAGCCGTTAAGGAACCGTAATTCCGGCGCACGAAATTGCCCGGAGAGCCGATCTCCGGGGCACAAATCTCCGGCAGGAAGGGTGGAAATTATCCTTTTTCGGAGGATCGGCGGGAAAGACCGCCTTCGTACACCCGGAAGCTGCGCTGATTGATGCGAACCAGCCGGGCGCTGCGCATGTCTGGCAGCGGCCTGCGGTTGAAGTTGCTCATAAGGGGCAGGACGCCCTCCGGCCAGAACGTCTCATGCCGGAGCAGCTGGCGGCGCGTGAGGTCCTCCAGCCCGAGGCACCAGTCTCCCGCGCAAGAGCTCACCGCGCCGAGAAACCGGTTGATAACCGAGTCCTTCTGCATGAGAGGGACAACGAGCATCTCGAACTGAACGGTCGTATCCGATCCGCAGCCGAATGCTTCATATTCGAACAATCCGACAGAGGCCTGTTCCGAAATGGACAGGAGCCGCTGTTTCAGAATGAAACGGTCCTCGGAGTCCCACTGGTCGAGGAAGTTTGTGCCGCGCAGCTCCTTGCCGAATTGCTCGCACAAACGCGTGCCCGCGATGCGGAACCGGTAGGTCTGGTTGTCGACGCGTTCGAGAATGAAGGCGTCAGGCAGGATCGCGGCGATGCGCGCAGGCTCGATTTCGAAGCGGTGAGGGGCCGGTCGCCGTCCGCGCACCTCGTTCCAGTAAGTGTAGAGAATCCGGCTCGTGGTGTTCTTCATGACATCCATCTGGTCTGCCGGCGCAAAACGATCGCCAGGCTTGTAACCCGTGCCGACTTCCCTCACCCCCATCTACATACTCCCCCGGTTACTGATCGGCGCTGATGCGGCCAGCAGCTTTCGTGCCAGCTTAGCCCGCTGCGGCGCTTGGCTCCTCGACATTTGCCGCTATGGTGAAGCGTCTATAGATGAAGGAATTCCGAAGAGAAGGACCGGTAGGTGCGCCGAGAGCCAGTTTTCAACGCTCCGACAGCGATCCTAGGTCTGGTTGCGGCGTTCGTGCTGGTCCACGGCATCCGCGCGCTGCTGCCGGCCGAGGACGACGCGTACGTGGTGCTCGCGCTGGGTTTCATTCCGGCGCGGTACGGCGATACCCCGTACCCGTTACCCGGTGGCGATATTGCCGCTGTTACTTCATTCATCACGTACATGTTCGTGCACGGCGATGTCTTGCATCTGATTGTCAACAGCGCATGGCTTCTGGCGTTTGGGACGCCGCTCGTCCGTCGCATGGGCAGCATCCGCTTTATCGCTTTCAGCGCTGTCTGCGGCATTGCCGGCGCACTAGTCTTTTGGGCACTCAATCCCGGCCTGCTGGCCCCGATGGTGGGGGCTTCGGGAGCGATCTCGGGGATGATGGGTGGACTCCTGCGGTTCCTGTTCAACGCCATGGACAACGGCAACGGCTTGAACGGCGATGAGTCCAACGGCGATGCCGCCCGCATGGGCTTTGGGCAAATGCTACGGGATCGGCGCGTCGTTCTCACAATTGGTGTCTGGATATTGCTGAACTTTGCCCTGTCGCTCGGCTTCGCGTCGTACGGCGAGCCGGCAGCAATCGCCTGGGAAGCCCATTTGGGCGGCTTTTTCGCGGGGCTGCTGACGTTTGGCTTCTTCGATCCGGTGGCCCACGCAGCTCCGCAAGATCCGAATTCTCCTCCGCTGCAGTAGCGAAGCCACAGGCTTGCACCCTTGGGCGAGTTGCCTCAGGATCGAACAATCAGGGGTTGATCTCCAGCTTTTGGGATGAGGGCTACGTGCCGTGGCAGGAACGGCCCGGCCATCGAAACGTTTTGGAGCACCCTGACAGAGCCCTCGAGTTGTCACATCGCGGGCCCGCGGGCCCCTTGGACGGAGGTCACGTCCATGAATGTTGCTGCCATTCTGAAAGCGAAAGGTCGGGCAGTCGCAACGACGAAACCGGAAACGCCATTGCAGGCTGTCATCGAGAAGCTGGCGGCCAAGCGCATTGGTGCACTCGTCATCGTTGGCGCGAGTGGCACTGTTGCGGGCATCATCTCGGAACGAGACATCATCCGTGCCCTTGCGGAACACGGCGCCTCCTGCCTTGACCGCCCGGTGTCGGATTTCATGACCCGCGAGGTGGTGATCTGCAGCGAGGCAGATACGCTCGACGAGCTGATGGCCACCATGACCGCCGGCCGCTTCCGCCACATTCCCGTGGTCGAGGACGGTGCCCTGGTCGGCATCGTATCAATCGGTGACGTGGTCAAGCACCACATCGCGGAGGTGGAGATGGAGGCGAGTGCGCTGAGAACGTATTTGCTGGCGGGGTGATCCCACTAATG
>Ga0207747_1001190_pt1 | contig 20143 bp, 16 predicted proteins | sample HigsolmetaGSP11D_FD_184839 | JGI IMG/M metagenome (GOLD analysis project Ga0207747, IMG submission 184839) | High solid enriched microbial communities from the Joint BioEnergy Institute, USA - SP1-1-D (SPAdes) | ecosystem: Engineered > Bioreactor > SSF (Solid state fermentation) > Aerobic >...
TCGAAGACCACCCCGAGAAGGCCTCCTCCGCCGCCCTTACTGCTCTTTCCACATCCTCTTTTTTGGAGAGGGGGGTTTGGGCTATGACCTCTGCCGTAGCAGGGTCGTAGACGGGCTCTGTCGGCAGATCTTCCCTCTTCTGCCACTCCCCCCCGATGAGGTTGCGCACCTTCCACTGCGTCTTCTGCATCGCTCCTCCTTTTTCTCTTACCGCTCGTCCTGCTTCCTGCCGTACCGCATCGCCTGCCGGTAGAACTCGTAGGGAGCGTTCAACATCTCCAGGTAAGCGTCTGAGGCCCCCCGCATCAGCCGCTCGAACGCTTCGAGCTGCTCCCTGGTGTTCTCCGAGAGCTGCCGGGCGACGCGCTCCCCGCTCTCGGCCTGCTCCGCGAGCTCCCTCTGCAGGCTCCCGAAAAAGTCCTCCAGAAGCCGCGCGCTGCGCTCCTGCACGGCGTTCGTCTGCTCGAGCACCCCACGGTAGGCCTCCAGGCTCTCCCTGAGAGCCTCGCCGGTCCGCCGCTGGCCCTCGAGCGCCTCGTCCACGACCCTCACGTAGGACTCCATCGCCCGGGCGAGCGCCCGGTTGGCCTCCGCCTGGCTCTCGAGGAGCCCCTGCAGGCTCTTCGCCCACCCTTCGACGAGGCCGGTGTTCCTCTTCTGAGCCTCGATGAAGCTCTCCGCGAACGCCCTGTAGGAGTCTCCCAGCGCCGCCGCGATCTCCCGTCCCGCCTCCGGTTCCCTCTCCACCACCTTCTACGACCTCCTTCTCCCCCGTACGAACCGTATTGTAGTCGTTTGAGAAGGTGCCCCGCCGGGCACAGAGAGACCTTGGAAAGAATCTCAGGCGAAAGGAGCGTGTAAAGATGCGCGCGATGGTGACTCCAGAGTTCGGACCACCGGAGCTCTTCGAGGAGCGAGACGTACCCCGCCCGGAGCCGGGTCCGGGCGAGATACTGGTCAGGGTCGTCGCCGCCGGCACCAACCCGGTGGACGCCAAGATCCGGGCCAACGGCACCGCCTTCGGCCTCGAGGCCCCGCTGGTCCTCGGCGCGGACGTCTCCGGGGTCGTCGAGGAGGTGGGCCCCGGCGTGACGGAGTTCTCCCCTGGAGAGGAGGTCTACTACACCCCCGAGATCTTCGGCGAGAAGTCCAACGGGAGCTACGCCGAGTACAGCGCGGTCCCGGCGGCCATCGTCGCCCCCAAGCCGCCCTCGCTCTCGCACGAGGAGGCCGCGGCGGTCCCGCTCGCCGGGGGCACCGCCTACGAGGCGATCGTGCGCCGGCTCGACGTGAAGGTCGGGGAGACCGTCCTGATCCACGGCGGCGCCGGCGGGGTCGGGTCGTTCGCGGTCCAGATAGCGAAGGCCGCGGGAGCCCGGGTGCTCGCGACCGCGGGCCCGGACAACCAGAAGACCCTCGAAGACCTCGGCGCCGACGTCGCCATAGACTACCGCAGCCAGGACGTCTCCGAGGTCGCGCTCGCCGAGACCGGCGGAGCAGGCGTGGACGCGGTCTTCGACACCGTCGGCGGCGAGACCTGCGCGCAGAGCGCCGCCTGCACCCGGCCCTTCGGCAGGCTCGCGACGATCCTCGGGGCTCAGGGCGACCTCACGCAGCTCTACCTGAAGAACCAGACGCTCTACGGCGTCTTCCTCACCCGCGAGAGGCGACGCCTGGAAGAGATGACCCGGCTCATCGAGCGGGGGCAGATGAGACCGCTGCTCGACGAGGTGCTCGACCTCACCCAGGTCGCCAAAGCCCACGCGCGCCTCGATTCCGGTCACGGACGCGGCAAGGTCGTGCTGCGCGTCTCCTCCTGAGAACGAAGGAAGGCGAAGGTGTAAGGACCATGGACACCAGAAGCGGCACCCTCAAACGAGAGATAGCCCGCAGGATGGAGGAGGGCCGGGAGCGCACCCGGCTGCTCCTCTCCACCGTCTCCGACGAGGACCTCTACGCCCAGCACAGCACCATCATGAGCCCCCTCATCTGGGACTACGGCCACATCGGCAACTACGAGGAGCTCTGGCTCCTGAAGGAGGTGGCGGGGAGGGAGCTCTCCGACCGGGAGCTCTTCGACATCTACAACGCCATGCTCACCCCGCGCAGCGAGCGCCCCTCGCTGGAGATGCTCGACCGGGAGCAGGCCGACCGCTACCTGGACACCGTGCGCGCCGCCGCGCTCGAGGTGCTGCGTGAGGTCGACCTCGAGGACGGCGGCCCCCTGCTCGAGGGCGGCTTCGTCTACAACATGGTCCTCCAGCACGAGGCCCAGCACAACGAGACCATGCTCCAGACGCTGCAGCTCATGCGGGGAGAGGGCTACCGGCCCGAACCCCGCAGGCATCTCCCCCCGGCGAACCCACCCGAGGAGGAGATGGTCCACGTCCCGGCCGGGGCGTTTCTCATGGGGACCGACGATACCGCGTGGGCGCTCGACAACGAGCGCCCGGCGCACGAGGTCGATCTGCCCGGCTTCTACATAGACAAAGCACCCGTCACCAACGCCGCCTTCCTCGAGTTCGTCGAGGACGGGGGCTACCGGAGAAAGGAACTCTGGGAGCCGGAGGGGTGGGCTTGGATCCGCGAAGAGGAGATCACCCACCCCATGTCCTGGCACCGGAGCGCGGCCGGCGGGTGGCGCATCCGGCGTTTCGGCTTCGAGGAGCCGCTCGACCCCGAGGCACCGGTCATGCACGTCTCCTGGTACGAGGCCGACGCGTACGCCCGCTGGGCCGGCAAACGGCTCCCGACCGAGGCCGAGTGGGAGAAAGCGGCCTCCTGGGACCCCGAGAACGAGACCAGGCGCCTCTTCCCCTGGGGGGACGATCCCCCGACGCCCGAGAGGGCGAACCTCGACCAGCTCGCCTTCCGCCCGGCCGGGGTGGGCGCCTTCCCCGAAGGCGCCAGCCCCTACGGCGTTTTGGGCCTGATCGGGGACGTCTGGGAGTGGACCGCGACCGAGTTCTCCGGCTACCCCGGCTTCGAGAGCTTCCCCTACCGGGAGTACTCCGAGGTCTTCTTCGACGACGGGTACATGGTGCTGCGCGGCGGCTCCTGGGCGACCCGGCCCTGCGCCATCCGCAACACCTTTCGCAACTGGGACTTCCCGATAAGGCGCCAGCTCTTCGCCGGGTTCCGCTGCGCCCGCAGCGAGTAGGGATGTGCCGCCTGGCCGCCTACCTCGGAGGCCCCGAGGCGACCGTCTCCTCGCTCGTGCTCGAGCCGCCCCACTCGCTGCTCGTCCAGAGCCACGCCCCGCGGGAGATGCTCTCCGGCACGGTGAACGCCGACGGCTTCGGGGCCGGGTGGTACGTGCCGTGGGCCGGCGAGGAGCCCGCGCTCTACCGCTCGACGCGTCCCATCTGGTCCGACCGCAGCTTCGCGAGCATCGCCCCGAGGACCCGCTCCCGATGCATCCTCGCCGCTGTGCGCAGCGCCACCCCGCCGCTCGTGGCGGAGGAGAGCGGGACCCCGCCGTTCTCCTCGGGCAGGTACCTCTTCGCGCACAACGGCGCCATAGAAGGCTTCCAGCGAAAGGTCATGCGACGGCTGCGCCACTCCCTGAGCGACGAGTCCTACGCCGCGCTCTCCGGCGCAACGGATTCGGAGACGATCTTCGCCCTCCTGCTGGACCTCCTGCGGGAGAACGAGGACCCCGGCGCCGCGCTCGCCGGGACCGCCCGCAGGGTCGTGGAGCTCTGCGAGGAGCGGGGCGCGGCGGCCCGGCTCAACCTGGCGGTGACCGACGGCGAGACGATGGCCTTCACCCGCCTCGCGAGCCGGGGGAGGGCGGACTCGCTCTACGTCCTCGAGGACGGGGCCACCTTTCCGCAGGCGACCGTCGTCGCCTCCGAGAGGCTCGACGGCGACCCGAAATGGCGCGAGGTCCCCGAGGGTCACCTGCTCTCGGTCTCGGGGGCGGGCATCACCCTGAGGCCGCTGTCGTGAGCGGGGATGCGGTCCGCGTGAGCGTCCTGAGGCGGGGGACGGCGAGCCCGTCGGAGGAGCTGCGGGCGGGGCTCGTGGCGAAGGACTTCTCGCCCTGGCCCAAGTACTTCTACGACGAGCGCGGCTCGGCGCTCTTCGAGGAGATAACCCGCCAGCCCGAGTACTACCAGACCCGCACCGAGCTCTCCATCCTGCGCGAGCGGGCCGGGGACATCCTGCGCAGGACCGGCAGTCGGGAGCTCGTCGAGCTCGGCTCCGGATCTGCGAGCAAGACCCGGGTCCTGATCGAGGCGATGCTCTCCCACGACGGCGGTCCGGTACGCTACGTGCCGCTGGACGTGAGCGAGAGCGCCCTGCGCGCGAGCGGGACGAGGCTCTCGAAGGAGTACCCGGGCCTGGAGGTGAGGGGTTACGTCGGGGACTTCCACGCCTCGCTGGGCGATCTCCTGGCCGAGCCCGCCTCCGGGGAGAGGCTCATCCTCTTCCTCGGCGGCACGGTCGGCAACTTCACCCCCGAGAGAAGGAGGGAGTTCCTCTCGAAGCTGCGCGCGGGGATGGAAGCCGGGGACCACCTGCTGCTCGGCGTGGACCTGGTCAAGGACCCCGACGTCATCGAGGCGGCGTACGACGACGCCGCGGGTGTGACGGCCCGGTTCAACAGGAACCTGCTACACGTCGTGAACCGCCACCTCGGGACGGACCTCGACCCGCATCGCTTCGAGCACCGCGCCTTCTACGACGCAGAGGAGAGCCGCGTGGAGATGTGGCTCGACGCCAGAATGGAGCAGGGCGTGCGGGCGGGAGAAGAGGAGCTCGTGCACTTCGAGGCGGGCGAGGGGATGCGCACCGAGATCAGCGCGAAGTTCTCCCCACACTCGGTCGAGGAGGTTCTCCGGGAGGCCGGGCTCTCCCTCGTCGAGCTCTACACCGACGGGCGCGGGTATTTCGCGCTCGCCCTCGCCGGGGTGGGGTGAGAAGGCTCAGCCGGTTCCGCCGGGACCCTGCCGGCGGCGCAACGCCTCGAGCAGCATCCGCACCGCCAGCGGCCGCACGAGGTCCCTTCCGGCGATCCTGGCCCGCTCCTCCTCGGAGCCCTCGGATTCCGGGACGAGCCGCGCCGCAGCCGAGACGAGCTGCGGCGAGTTCCCGTCGGCGCTCTCGAGCCGGTGGCTCAGGTAGGCGAGCGCGACCCCGCCGAGCAGCGGATCGAGGCCGCCCCGCCGTTTTTCGCCCCGGGTCTGTCCCTCGAGATCCGAACCGTGGACCAGCAGCACCGAGGCGATCGCCCCGAGCGCGAGCATGAACGCGGCGAGCCGGAAGATGTCCACGGTCCCGTCGACGAAAGAGGCGCGGGCTATCCGCTGCACCTCGCCGAAGAACGGGAGCTGCTCGAAGCGCGGCGGGGCCCCTTTCAGGCCGGTGCTCCCGGCGGTGGTCCCGGCATCCTGGACGCCCTCGATGATCCTCTGTTTGATCTGCCCGGTCAGGTGAGGGGCGTTCAGATTCTGTATCTTCTGGCGCACGTAGTCGTCGTAGCGGTTGGTTAGGATCGCACCCCAGAGCGCCACGCCGAAGGCGGTCCCGACCTGCCGGCAGACGTTGTTCACGCCGGAGGCCATCCCGGAGAGCCTCCGGGGGACGGTCCCGACCGCGGTCGTCGAGATCGGGGCGTTCACCAGCCCGTTGCCGAGCCCGGCGACGACGAAGGCCGGCAGCAGCACGACCCAGTCGGACGCCGTATCCCGCGGCGAGATGCGCGTCATCAGGAACGCCGCGACCGCGAGCAGCGCCATCCCGCAGAAGAGCACGGGCCGCGGGCTGAAGCGACCGCTCAAATTCCCGGCGAGCGGCGCGGTGAACAGCACGAGCCCGCTCAGCGGCAGGAGCCTGAGCCCCGTCTCGAGCGCGCTGAAGCCCAAAGCGTTCTGCAGGTACAGCGTCAGGTAGAGAAACAGCGAGTAGAGCCCGGCGCTCAGGGTGAAGGCGGCTATCGCCGCACCGGTGAAGCTGCGGTTGCGGAACAGCCTCGGGTCGACCATCGGGTTCTTCATCCGCAGTTCACCCGCGACGAAGGCGACGAGCGCGATCGCCGCGACGACGAAGAGCGAAACGATGTAGGAGGAGGTCCACCCCCGGTCCTGGCCCCGGATCAGGGCCAGGACCAGACAGAAGAGCCCTGCCGTGACCGTGGCGAGCCCGAAGAGGTCTATGGACCTCGGGGCCCGCTCGTCTCTCGTCTCCCGGATCGCCCAGGCCGAGAGCAGGATGCCCGCGGCCCCTACGGGTATGTTGATGTAGAAGATCGACTCCCAGCTGACCTTCTCGACCAGAAAGCCCCCGACGACCGGTCCGACGGCGGTGGCGAGCCCGCTCACCCCGCCCCAGATCCCGATCGCCGTCGCCCGCTGAGGCCCCTCGAAGGTCGCGGAGACTATCGCGAGTGAGACCGGGAGCATCACCGATCCGCCCACCCCCTGTATCCCGCGCGCGACGAGCAGAAGATCCACGTGCGAGAGCCCGGCGAAGGAGAGGTGCCCGGAGAGCCCGCACAGGAAGGAGCCGACGGTGAAGACCGCGAGCCCGGTCATGAACACCTTCTTGCGCCCGAAGATGTCCCCGACCCGCCCGGAGGTCACCACGAAGACCGCGAGCGCCAGCGTGTAAGCGTCTATAACCCACTGCAGATCGGAGAAGCTCGCCCCGAGGTCCTTCTGTATCACCGGCAGGGCCACGTTGACCACGGTGACGTCGAGCAAGACCATGAGCAGACCGAAACAGCAGGCAGCGAGCGCCCACCACCTGCGGCTCGCGGAAGAGGGACCGGCTATCCTCCGAGACGCGGACACCCCATGAATCTACCTCCGGAGGGGATTATCTAAACCCCCTCATGAAGTACGGTCAGGCTCCTCCCCGACGAACGGCGGCGAGACGATGCTCAGCCCCCCGTCGACGACGAGTGTCGTCCCGGTGATGTAGTCCGCCTCCTCGGAGAGCAGGAAGAGGGCGGCCGCGGCCATCTCGGCGGCGGTCCCGACCCGGCGGCGCGGGATGCGCGAGACGACGCTCTCCATCGGCGGGATCTGGGGCATCCCGTAGAAGTAGTGGAGCGAGTCGGTGTCGATCAGGCCGCCGCTCAGGGCGTTCACCGTGATCCCGCGCGGGCCGTACTCGGCGGCCATCGAGCGGACCCAGGACTCGATCGCGGCCTTCGCCGCCCCCATGTTGGCGTAGGTGGCGAAGGTGCGCTGGCTGCCGTAGCTGGAGAGCGCGAGGATCCTGCCGCCGCCGGCCATCATCTCCGCGGCCCGCTGCGCCCCGAGGACGAAGGCCTGGACGTTGAGCGCGAAGGTGCGCCCGAGGTGGTGCGGCCCGTACTGGCCGACCTTCTTGAAGGCGCTCGCCCCGGCGCTCGAGACGAAGATGTCCAGCCCGCCCCAGCGCGCGGTGAGCTCGTCGAAGAGCTCGTCGTTCGCCCGCGGGTCCTCGAGGTCGGCGGAGAGCGTGATCGCCTTCCCCCCGGCCCGCTCTATCTCGGCTGCGGTCTCCTCGGCCGCATCTTTCCGCTCCTTGTAGTGGACGGCGACCTCCGCGCCGCGCTTCCCCAGGGCGACGGCTATCGCCCGGCCGATGCCGCGCGATCCTCCGGTGATGAGAGCCCGCTTTCCTTCGAAAGACATTAAGATCCCTCCTTGCCCAACAACTCCCGCGCGATGAGCGCCTTCTGCACCTCGGCCGTCCCCTCCTCGAAGCGCTGCACCCGCGCGTCCCGGTAGATCCTCTCGATCGGCGAGGCGAAGTAACCGACCCCGCCGTGCACCTGAAGCGCCCCGTCGGTCACCCGCTGCAGCATCCCGGTGGCGAACAGTTTCGCCTTGGAGGAGGCGACGAGCCCGCCCTCCCCCGTCTCCCATCTGGAGGCGGCCCACCGCACGAGGTGGCGCGCCGCCTCGACCTCGGTCGCCATCTCCGCGAGCGTATGCTGCACCGCCTGCCGGGCGGCGAGGGGCCGGCCGAAGGTGACGCGTCCCCTCGCGTGATCCGCTGCCAGCTCGAGCGCCCTCTCCGCGAGCCCGACGCAGCTCGCGGCGACCGCGATGCGACTCGGGGCGAGAAAGCCCTCGAAGGCCACCGCGAGCCCCTCGCCCTCCTCCCCGAGCCGGTTCTCGAGCGGGATTGGGACCCCGCGGAAGCTCACGCGGGCGTAGTCGGTCCCGCGCAGCCCCATCGCGGGTGGCATCGGGCGCGCCTCGACGCCCGGCGCATCGCGGGGGACCATGAGCGCCACGGTCCCCTCCGCGCCGGCCGTGCCCTCGAGCCGGGCGAAGGTGAGCAGGTAGTCGGCGGTGAGGCCGAAGGTGATCATGTGCTTCTCCCCCGAGAGCAGATACACCTCTCCGTCCCGCCGCACGCTCGTCTTCAGGTCCGCCCCGGCCCCGGAGTCGGGCTCGCTCATCGTGAAGGCCGCCGTCACCTCGCCGGCGACCAGCGGCCGCACGAACCGCTCGCGCTGCTCCCCGGTCGCCCGCCCGTCCACCGCCCGCCAGATGCCGTTGGCGACGTGCACGATCGTCCTGATCGTGCCGTGGGTGCGGCCGAAGAGCTCGACGAGCTCCACGTAGCGCGAGAAGGGCACCCCCGCCCCGCCGAGCTCCCGCGGCGCGGCGAGGTTCAGGTATCCCCGCCGGCGCAGCTCCTCGCGCACCTCTCCCGAGTCCGTTTCACCCTCCTCGAGGGCGGCGGCGATCTTCTCGGCCCTCCCTTCCACGAAGGCGGAGATCTCCTCCTCGAGCCGCCGGAAGTCCCCCGCACTCATACGAGCCTCGCCGCCCGCTCGCGCAGGACGTACTTCTGGATCTTGCCGCTCGCCGTCCGGGGCATCTCCTCGACGACCTCGATCCTCTCGGGCCAGTACTGCTTGGCCATACCGCGTGCGAGCAGGTACCCTCGCACGTCCTCGAGCGTGAGGGTGGCCCCTTTGCGCAGGACCACGTAGGCGCAGGCCCGCTCCCCGAGCCTCGGGTCGGGCATCGCGACGATCGCCACGTCCGAGACCGCCGGGTGCTCGTAGAGGAGCTGCTCGACCTCCGCGACCGGCACCTTCTCCCCGCCCCGGTTGATGATGTCCTTCACCCGCCCGGTGATGCTCATGTACCCCTCGTCGTCCACGACCGCGAGGTCCCCGGTGTCGAACCAGCCGTCCGGGCTCACCGCCGCCCGGTACCACTCCGGGTGGTGCAGGTAGGTGGTGAACAGGCAGGGCGTCCTCACCTGGAAGCGCCCCTCCCTGCCGGCGGGCAAGGGATTGCCCCCGTCGTCGACGACGCGCATCTCCATCCGGGGCAGCCGCCGCCCGTCGGTCTGCCAGGTCTTCTCCGGCGGGTCGTCGGGCGTGCCGGCGGTGACCAGACACCCCTCCGTCGTCCCCCACGCCCCGCACACGCTCGCCCCGAGCACCTCGCGCGCCTCCTGCGCGAGCTTCCTGGGTACCGAGGCGCCGGTGGCGACGAAGATGCGCAGATCCTCCGGGCTCTTTCCGGTCTCGTTGACCGCCTCGACCAGATCGACCAGGAACGGCGTCGCAGCCTGCACGAAGCGCACCCCGTACCTGCGCACCAGCTCGAGGCCCCGCCTCCCGTCCCAGACATCCTGGTAGACCGCGGTCGCCCCGAGCACCATCGCGAGCCACATCCCGTACAAAAAACCCGTCTGGTGGGCGCAGGGGGAAGGGACGAAGACGGTATCCTCCTCCCCGAGCCTGAAGTGCTCGATGTGCAGGAGGTCGGCCAGGATGAGCGCGTTGTGCACGTGCACGACGCCCTTGGGCTCCCCGGAGGTCCCGGAGGTGTACAGAAGCTGCGTCGGGTCGGAGGGCGAGGGGCGGACAGCCTCGAGCGCCTTGCGGTCGGGTTCGGCCTCGAGCAGCTCCTCGAAAGGCTCGGCCCAGGCGGGGACCTCATCCCCCACGACGAAGACGCGTTCGAGCCGCGGCAGGTCCTCCCGCAGGCCCTCGACCATCCGCGGGTAGTCGAAGTTCCGGAAGCGGTCCGGGACGACGAGGATGCGGCTCTCCGACTGGCCGACCATCAGCCTGAGCTCCCGCTCGCGGAAGACCGGGATGAGCGGGCAGCTTACCGCGCCGATGCGCGAGAGCGCGAGCTGCAGCGCGACGAACTCCCAGTAGTTCGGCAGCTGGAAGCAGACCACCTCCCCGGGCCTCACGCCCAGCCCGAGCAGCGCGGTGGCGATGCGGTCCACCCGGTCTGCGAGCCCGGCGAAGCCGAGCACCACCCTCCGGCCCCGGCTCTCGTCGACGAGGGCGGGTTTCTCCGGTTTTCTCCGCGCGTGCTCGTGCAGGAAATCTGTTATGAGGCGCTCCGGCCACTCCCCCTCCAGGAGGTGCGGGTAGACCGGTGCCATGAGGTCCTTCGGCTCAGGCATGGGTCGTGGCGCGGGTGCGCTGCTCGACGCGCATACTCAGACCGATGCCGTTCATGTCCTCCAGAAAGCGCGGGTAGGAGATGCGGTAGGCGTTCGGGAAGGTCAGTCGCGTCTCGCCCTCCGCCGCCCCGCCAGCCACCGCGAGCGACATCAGGATGCGGTGGTCGTTGAACGAACTCAGAGCCTGCCCCCGGAGGCCGCGCACGCCCTCGACGACGATCGTGTCTTCGGTCGCGCTCATCCTCGCGCCCATCCTGGTGAGCTGCAGCGAAGCCCTGACCCGGTCGGACTCCTTCTTGCGGGCGTGGGCGACGTTCTCGAAGACCGTCCGGCCCTCGGCGAGCGCGGCGACCGCGCACAGGGCGGGCAGCGCGTCCGGGAAGTCGGTGCAGTCTATCTCCATCCCGCGCAGCGGGCTCCCGTCGTGCACCACCCGCAGCTCCCTGCGGTCGTCGGCGAAGTCCATCGGCAGCCCCATCTCCGCGAGCACGTCGAAGATTGCCCGCTCGGGGTGGTCGTCGCAGCTTCTCGTAGCGGTGAACAGCAGGTCGGAGGGGTGCATCGAGGCGGCGGCGAGCCCGTAGGCCGCGGAGGAGACGTCCGAGGAGAGGACGAGCCGGGGCCGGTGGCGGTAGGTCTGGTCGCCGGGCACCTCGAAACGCCGGTGGTCCGGGGAGACCCCGACCTCGATGCCGAACCTCTCGAGCATGCGCACCGTGAGGTCGAGGTAGTGGCGCTCGTTGATCTCACCGACCACGTCGATGACGGTGTCGCCGGTCGCGAGCGGGGCGACCATGAGGAGCCCCGAGATCCACTGCGAGAGCGTACCCTCGATCTCGACGCGTCCGCCCTTCGGGCGCCCGGGGTAGACCGTGACCGGCAGGCGTCCGCCCCCGGAGGCCTCGAGGTGCACGCCGATCCTCCTCAGCCCCTCGAGCAGTCCCCCGATGGGGCGGTTGCGAAGCTGTTTCTCGGCGTCGAAGGTGACGGGCGATTCGGAGAGGCACCCGAGCCCGATTATGAAGTACGCGAGGCTCCCGCAGCTCCCGAGCGGGATGCGCTCCCTCTGCGGGCGGTAGGACCCGCCGCGCACCGCGTAGCCCTCTTCGGTCTCCTCGACCTCGGCCCCGAGCAGGCGCAGCGCCCGCACGGTGTGCCAGACGTGCTTCGCCTCGCTGCGCCCGACTATCCGCGTGGTGCCCGGGGCGAGCGAGCCCAGGATCAGAGCCCGGTGGGCATGGTATTTGGAGGGTGGGACGCCGATCGTCCCGCGCAGCGGACCATCGACGCCGCGTACGCACAGGTAGCCCATGTCTCTCTACCCCCTCTCTTCCCGGCACCCGGCAAAACCGCGCGGGCCGCCTCGCCGGTTCTGGCGGTCTCTCGTCATTAAAAGGAGTATATTCCCGCGGCCGGGCCAACGCCTCAACAAGTTCTCCGCCGGCCAGAAAAGATACTCCCTCCGGGAGGGTCAGTCCACCCTTTCGAGGTTCCCTTCCTCGTCGAAGCGCATGGGGATGGGTTCCTCGACGAGGTGCAACCGGGGGTTCTCCCCCACCTCGTCGAGCAGTGCTTCCGAGACCCACATCCGGTGCAGCCGGAGGGTGTTCGTTATCCGAACGAGGCGGGCCTCCTCCGGGCGGACCCCGGCGCACATCTCGAGGGCGGCGGCGACCGCGAGCCGATCGTTCGGCATGACCATCGGCAGCCGCACGGGCGCCGGGGTGGTGGAGGTGAGGGCGTTCATGTAGGTGGCCTCGCGGTCCATCTGCTCCTCGAGGCGCCGGGTGACGACGTCGGCCATCCCGACGCCGTTGGCGTTTCCGCCGGTCTCCCTGGTGAGGGAGAGGAAGACCATCCTCTCCACGGAGGTGCCGCCGGAAGCGTAGGGTGTCGGGTAGCGTCCGGTGACGTTCGGGTCCGCACCGTCTCCGGAGACGTTCTTGCCGATCTCGTCCACGACGAGCACGTCGAGCTCGGAGAAGGGTATCCGCGGGAGGTTGCTCTTGGCTTCCTCGAGGAGCGGGATCTCCCTCTCGGGGAGCTCTTCCGCCGGGATCGCGACGATGCGGCAGGGCTCCTCGTCGGCGTTCTCGAGCACGGCGAGCCCGAAGGCGACCCTGCCGGTATCGATGGCGACGCGGGCGGCCTCGGGGATGGTGCGGTGTATGGCTCCCCAGCCGGCGGCGTGCACCGCGTGCGCCCCCTTCTGCTTGCCGAGCCCGATCGCGAGCATCTTGGTAGGCCCGCTCTCCACCTCCCCGCGGAAGGCGGTGTGCGGCTTCACACGGTTCATGACCACGACCGCATCGGCCTCGAAGGCGTATCGGTCCATGTAGACCGGGACGCCCGCGGGGGTTCTCCCCACCTCGACGGCCTCCATCGTCGCCCGGATCGGGCAACCGACCCGCTCCTCGCTCACCCCCAGGTGCCGCAACACCTCCGCCTGCCCCTCGGCGGTGGAGGCCCCGTGGCTCCCCATCGCAGGCACGATGAAGGGATCGGCCCCGGCGTCTTTGAGCGCCTCGACGAGCGCGGAGGCGATCTCCGCCACACGCCCCACGCCCCGGCTGCCGACGCCGACCGCGACCGAACCCCTCGGGAGCTCCACCTCTCCGAGAGCCTCCCGCACCGCGGACCGGACGTCCCTTATGGCGGGCGGACTCTCGAGCTCCTGTTCGACGAGCGCGACCCGCGGCGGCTCGACCCGCGAGAGCAGTTCCTCTATCTCGCCGTGGACGGTCCTCTGCATGCCTCTTACCCCCACGAACACATCTCTCTCGAAGAAGGATAGCAGCAGAGCAAGGTCCAGCACCAAGGAGCCGTCTGGCTGCCGCCTCCAAGGTCGTACTACGGGCACGATGGTTGTAGACTCTGCCTGGCACGGAGAACTCCGTTTACCTTTTCGCGTTTGCGGGAAGAGTGCCCGTGTTCGAAGAGAGTCGTTTCGAGGAGGCATTTCGATGAGATACACCCGTTTCGGACGGACGAACCTGAACGTCTCCAGGATCGCCTTCGGAACCTGGCAGGCCGGGGGTGACTGGGGTGCCCCGCAGAAGGAGGAGATAAAGTCCGCCATCCGCCGGGCGCTCGACCTCGGCGTAAACTTCTTCGACACCGCGCAGGCCTACGGGTTCGGAGAAGCAGAGCGGCTGCTCGGGGAGGCCCTCGCCCCGGAACTGAAGAGCCGGCGCGATGAGGTCGTCCTCGCCACCAAAGGCGGGCTCAGGATGGAGGGGGATGCCCTTCTGAGGGATGCGAGCCCGGGCTGGCTGCGCAAGGGCGTCGAGGACTCGCTGCGCTTCCTCGGCACGGACTACGTCGACCTCTACCAGCTCCACTGGCCCGACCCCGACGTCCCCGTCGAGGAGAGCGCCGGGGCGCTGGATGAGATGGTCAGGGAGGGCAAGATCCGCTACGTCGGCGTCTCCAACTTCGACGAGGAGCAGATGGCCGCCTTCGAGAAGGTAAGGAAGCTGGACGCGCTGCAGCCACCCTACCATCTCTTCCGGCGCGAGATCGAGGAGCGCATCCTCCCCTACTGCGCCGGGCACGGGATCGGGGTGCTGGTCTATGGACCGCTCGCCCACGGGCTGCTCTCCGGAAGGATGACGAAGCAGACGCGCTTCCCGGAAGACGACTGGCGCTCGAAGAGCCCGATGTTCCAGGGAGAGGCCTTCGAGAAGAACCTCGAGAAGGTGGAAGAGCTCAAGCGCTTCGCCGGCGAGCGGGGCTACACCCTCCCGCAGCTCGCCGTGGCCTGGACGCTCGCCAACCCGGCTGTCGACGCCGCGATAGTCGGGGCCAGGAGGCCGGATCACATCGAAGGGACTGCACCGGCGGCCGAGATAGACCTCTCCGAAGAGGAGCTGCGAGAGATAGACGAGATCATGCGGGGTGCGGTCCCGGTCGGCGGACCCGCCCCGGAGGGGATGTAGGGAGAGCCGCGGTTGAACGACAGGCTCCTCTCCTCCCCCAGAAACGCCGCGCTCGCTTTCGTCGCGCTGGCGCTCATCTGGGGGGCTTCGTTCCCCTTCGTCAAGATCGGGCTCAGGGACGCCCCGCCGCTGCTCTTCGCCGGGATAAGGGTTCTGATCGGGGGTTTCGGGCTCGCGGCGGTGGCGGTCTTCCGAGACGGGCTCCCGAAGCTGCGTGGGGTCTGGCACACCTACGTCATCTCGGGCGTCTTCAACTCCGGGCTCTTCGTCGGACTGCAGACGATAGCGGTGCTGGACCTCCCCTCCGGGCTCGCGGCGGTGCTGGTCTACCTGCAGCCGATCGTCACCGGGCTGCTCGCGTCCTTCTTCCTCGGGGAATCGCTCGGCGTGGCGAAGATCGTCGGGCTCACGCTCGGCTTCCTCGGGGTGGTTGCGGTGAGCTTCGGGGATCTCGGGGGACACTTCGAGCTCCCCGGGCTCCTCGCCGGGGTGGTGGGAGGGATCAGCTGGTCCATCGGCACGGTGTACTTCAAGCGGGTGCAGGGCGTGGTCTCGACGCTGTGGTTCATCGCGCTCTCGTTCCTCTTCGGCGGGGTCGGCCTCACGGTGGTCGGGAGCCTCACCGAGTCGTGGGGGGCGATCCGGTGGTCCTCGGGCGAGTTCTGGTGGAGTCTGCTCTTCATCTCGCTCGCCGCGATAACGCTCGCCTGGATACTCTGGCTCGGGCTGGTGAGCGCGGGGGAGGCCAGCCGGGCTTCGGCGTACATCTTCGTCGTCCCGCTCACCTCGGTCGCGATCGGCGTGATCTTCCTCGGCGAGCCCTTCACCGCCACGCTCGTCGTGGGGGCGCTCCTGATCATGATCGGCATCTACCTGGTCAACCGCACCCCGCAGGGCGGACAGAAGGGCGGGTCCGGATAACAGGTTGTACCCGCCGCCACAGGGTATAGACTTGTATTTGTTTTGATCGCAAAGGCGTCCCTCGTGGCGCCAGGGGCGCAGATTTTGGGTCTGTCATAAAGAGGCGGCGTTTTTGAAGACGTTCTTCAGGCTGATGTCGTTCACCCGGGGTCTCAGGTTGCTCCTGCTCCTCGGGATCTTCTGCGCGGTCGGCTACACGGTGAGCACGCTCGCCATCTCGTGGCTGGTCAAGGTCGGGATAGACCGGGCGCTGCCGCACGGCTCCGGGAACGGCGATCCGGGGGCGCTCTGGAAGCTGGCCGGGGAGCTCGTGGCGCTCGCCGTCCTGCGCTTCCTCTTCAACGGCACCCGGAGGTACTCGACGAACTACGTCGGGCACGCGGTCGAGTACCGCATGCGGCGGGCGCTCTTCGAGAAGATGGTCGGCTTCTCGCACGGCCTCTACGATCGCGCCCCGACCGGGGAGCTCGTCTCCCGGGCCACCAACGACCTGCGCGTCATAAGGTTCTTCGTCGGCTGGGGCATGTTCCAGCTTTTCATCAGCGCGATCACGCTGGTCGTGGTGGCGTCGGTGCTCTTCTACCTCGAGCCCGCCCTCGCCGCGGTGGTGCTGCTCCCGATGCCGGTCCTGGCGCTCGCGGCCTGGCGGTTCGCGAGCCGGGTGCATCCGATCTTCCGCTCCGTGCAGCGGCGCCTCGCCGGCGTGACCGCGGCCGTGCAGGAGAACGTCTCCGGCATCCGGGTGGTCAAGAGCTTCGCCCGCGAGCCCTTCGAGCGAGAACGCTTCGGCGAGCGGGCGGAGGGCGTCTTCAGCGAGACGATGGCCGCGAGAGGATTGCGGGCCTTCTACATCCCGGGGATGAGCTTCCTGCCCGCGGTCTCGATAGTGCTCCTGATCTTCTTCGGCGGACGCGCGTACGCCGCGGGCAGCATATCTTTAGGGGACTTCGTCCTCTTCCAGCTATTCCTGATGCAGCTCGTCTCCCCGATGCAGAGCTTCGGGATGGTCGTGGACCAGGGCCAGCGGGCGCTCGCCGCCTCGGAGCGGGTCTTCGAGGTGCTCGACGTCACGCCGGAGATAGAGAGCCCTGAGCATCCCAGGCCCCTGCCCGAGAGCGGACCGCTCTCCGTCGAGATGCACGACGTCGGCTTCTCCTACGCCGGCGGCACCCCCGTGCTGCGCGGGGTCGATCTGAAGGTCGAGCCGGGCGAGACTGTCGCGCTCGTCGGGGCCACGGGCGCGGGCAAGAGCACGCTACTCTCGCTCATCCCCCGCTTCTACGACCCCGGGGAGGGCGAGGTCCTCGTCGGCGGGATCGACGTGAGGAAGCTCGACCTCACGGAGCTGCGGCGGGCCGTCGGGATCGTGCCGCAGGAGACGTTCCTGTTCTCCGAGAGCGTGCGGGAGAACATCGCCTTCGGCAACCCGGAGGCGACCGACGAAGAGATCGTGGCCGCCGCGAAGGCGGCCGGGGTGCACGACCAGATCTCCCGCTTCCCCGAAGGCTACGACACCCGGGTCGGGGAGTGGGGCATCACGCTCTCCGGCGGCCAGAAGCAGCGCGTCGCGATAGCCCGCGCGCTCGTCAAGCACCCGCGCATCCTCATCCTGGACGATGCCACCTCGAGCGTGGACGCCGAGACGGAGCGTCAGATCCAGGAGGCCCTGCGCGACACCTTGAGGGAGGCGGCGGGGCTGACGACGTTCGTCGTCGCCCACCGGCTCTCGACGATCCTGCTCGCCGACCGGATACTCGTCGTAGAGGGCGGGCGCATCGCCGAGAGCGGAACCCACGAGGAGCTGCTCGGACGGGGCGGGATCTACGCGAGGATGTACGGCTCCGACGCGGAGAGGGCCTCGGCGTGATGAGGCTGAAGCGCTACCTGCTCGGCTTCCCGCTCTTCCGGCTGCTCGCCTTCGCCCGGCCCTACAAGGGGCGTCTCCTCGCGCTCGCGTCCATCACCGCGCTCTCGGCCGGGGCAGACCTCGCCGGGCCGCTCATCGTCGGCTACGCGATAGACTACGGACTCGGGGCCAAGAGCGGGCATGCCAGCATGGGCGTGATCTACGCGACGGCCGCCCTCTACCTGGGGGTGAGCGCCGCCTCGTGGGCGATGGGATACGTGCAGACCTACGGGATGGGCTGGGTCGGCCAGCACGTCATCCTCGACCTCAGGAACACGCTCTTCGGACACCTGCAGTCGCTCTCGCTGCAGTACTTCTCCGAACAGCGGGCCGGCTGGATCATCTCGCGGCTCACCAACGACATCGAGAACTTCACCAACCTCCTCAACGACGGGGTGCAGAACCTGATCAAGAACACCCTCACCCTCGTGGGTGTGCTGGTCGCGACCTTCATCCTGGACTGGAGGCTCGCGCTCGCCGTGATGTCCATAAGCCCGCTCATGGCCACGGCAACCATCTTCTACCGCCGCTCGAGCATGCAGGCGTTCCGCCGGGCCCGCGAGGCGATAGCCGAGGTCGCGGCCTTCCTGCAGGAGAACGTCTCCGGGATGCGCGTCGTGCAGGCGTTCACCCGGGAGCGGCGCGCCCTCGCCGACTTCGAACCCAGGAACCTGGCCTACCGCCGGGCCAACGTCCGCTCGACCCGGCTCTCCTCGGTCTACTTCCCGGCCGTGGAGCTCATGGGCGCCCTCGCGCTCGCGATAGTCCTGCTCTACGGCGGCTTCCGGGTGATCTCCGGCGCGATGACCGTCGGTCACCTGGTCGCGTTCATCGGGCTCATCAACATGTTCTTCCAGCCCATCCAGGGTCTCTCGCAGCTCTACTCGGACCTGCAGAGCACGATGGCCTCGCTCGAGAAGGTCTTCTCGGTGCTCGACACCGAGCCGGACCGCGCGGACAGCCCAGAGGCGAGGGAGATCGTACGTCTGGAGGGGCGGGTGGAGTTCGACCGCGTGAGCTTCTCCTACCCGGACGGCGAACCGGTGCTCAAAGACGTGAGCTTCCGCATCGAACCCGGCGAGACGCTCGCGATCGTCGGCGAGACCGGCGCCGGCAAGAGCACGATAGCCAAGCTCCTCTCCCGCCTCTACGACCCGACCTCGGGGACGGTGCGCATAGACGGCACCGATCTGCGAAAGATCCGCGGTTCCTCGCTGCGCTCGCACATGGGCGTTGTCCTGCAGGACACGTTTTTGTTCACCGGCACCATCGAGGAAAACATCCGCTACGGACGCCCGGACGCCACCCACGCGGAGGTCGTCGCGGCGGCGAAGGCCGTGGGAGCGGACGACTTCATCCGCGCCTTCCCGGAGGGCTACGAGACAGAGGTGCGCGAGCGCGGCGGCAGGCTCTCGGTCGGCGAGCGCCAGCTCATCGCCTTCGCCCGGGCGCTTCTGGCGAACCCGCGCATCCTGCTCCTGGACGAGGCGACCTCGAGCGTGGATCTGGCGACCGAGGCCCGCATCGAGAGAGCCCTCGCGAGGCTCCTCGCCGGGCGTACCTCGGTCGTCATAGCCCACCGACTCTCGACCGTGCGCGGGGCCGACAGGATCATCGTCGTGAGCGGCGGGCGCGTCGTGGAGCAGGGCACCCACGAGGAGCTCGTCTCCCGCCCCTCCGCCTACCGCCGGCTCTACGAGTCCCAGTTCGCCGCCGCCTGAGATCCCCGGTGCGGCCCGCAGCCCGCAGGGCAAGACGTTCCGGGCAGGAGGTGTTACAAAAATCACCATAGCCCGGGACCATCGAAAGGGGGCCGGTAGATGTCCAGGTTATTTTGCGTGCTGACTGGATTTATGACCGTGGCCCTCCTGGTGCCCTCCTGCTCGCCGGTACGCACCCCATCCGGTCACCGCAGCGCGACCAAATCCTCTCTGACCGACGTCAGGCTCGCGATGGATAAGAGGTGTCCGAAGTCCGTACCGATAGCGGTAGTAAGCGGAGCAAAAGCGGTTGAGAGCGAAGGACCCGGTCTATCCAAGGAGCTGGTGCCGCCAGGAGCCAACCATCTCAGGGTCTGCCGCTACATGGTGGCACCTCCTGAACAGGATCACAAGCCGGTCCCTCCTCCCCTGGCGAGCTCCATGGTGACCAGTTCACAGGTCGAGATCGAACACCTGAAGAGACTCCTCGACTCCTTCGCTCCGGTAAAGAAAAACCGGTCCCTCTCGTGCCCGGCGGAGCGCAGGCCCGACACGGCGCTCGCGGCCTTTTCATACCCCGGAGGCTCAAGGACGGTCATCGTAGACATCAGACTCTCCGGATGCCTGCTGGCCTCGAACGGTGCAGGTGTCTACCGCCCAGACAACGGAGACAAGCTCCTGGCCGAGATGAACTCTCTGGTTCCTCTATCCCGCCGCCGTTGAGTGCTCTTCCGGTAACCTCGAACGTTCCCGGAGTATAATGGACTGTAGTCCAGATAACGAGAAGGAGCCGGCCATGAACCGCGAATCCGTCCCCGCGGGGACCAGGATCGGTCACGTACACCTCAAGGTCTCCGACCTCGACCGTGCCATCGGCTTCTACCGCGACCTGCTGGGCTTCGAGCTGGTGACGCGCTTCGGGGAGGAGGCGGCGTTCCTCTCGGCGGGTGGCTACCACCACCACATCGGGCTCAACGTCTGGGAGAGCAGGGGCGGCTCACCGCCCCCGCCCGGTTCCACGGGGCTCTACCACTTCGCCATAAACTATCCGGAGCGCAGGGACCTGGCCCGGGCCCTGAAGCGGCTTTTGGATGCCGGCTGGCCGATCGACGGGGCCTCGGACCACGGCACCCACGAGGCGATCTACCTCCACGACCCCGACTACAACGGCATCGAGCTCGCCTGGGACCGGGACCCGGGAGAGTGGCCGAGGCTCGGCGGGAGACCCACCTTCACCAGGCGTCCCCTGGATTTCGACGGGCTCCTCGCCGAGCTGGAGTCCCCGGTGA